>Ga0302321_100003844_pt1 | contig 12956 bp, 7 predicted proteins | sample Fen_T0_1_FD_202505 | JGI IMG/M metagenome (GOLD analysis project Ga0302321, IMG submission 202505) | Peat permafrost microbial communities from Stordalen Mire near Abisko, Sweden - Fen_T0_1 | ecosystem: Environmental > Terrestrial > Soil > Wetlands > Permafrost | place: Sweden: Abisko...
CGGGCGTTCTCGGAGTTCTGCTGGATGGAAGCGGTGGATTGCTCCATGGAGGCGGAGACTTCTTCGACGCTGGCGGCTTGTTCGGAAGCGCCACTAGAAAGGGTTTGAGCGGTACCGGTGATTTCCTCGGAGCCGGAGGCGACATTCTCAGCGGCGGCACGCACGTTGGCGACGACGTCACGGAGGTTGGCGACCATGTTCTTCAGCGCGATGCCGAGGGTGTCCTTATCGGAGGCGAGAGTGACGTCGTGCCGCAGGTCGCCGTCGCCGATTTGCACGGCGAGCTTGGCTTTGGCATCGAGGGCCTCAGCCATTCTGTTGGCGGCAGCGGAAAGGTTGCCGATCTCGTCACCAGAGGTCACTTCGACACGGGCGGTCAAATCACCCAAGGCGATCTGGCCCAGGCCAGCGGCCAAACTGTGTACCGGCTTCGTGATCATACGGGTGATGACGATGCCGAGCGTGAGAGCCAGAGCGAAACAGACGATACAGCCAATGATCAGTATTGTGGAGGAAGAGGCGAGGGCGCTGGCGGCTTCGCTGGCGCCTTTTTCGGTCGCATCCATGTTAAACTTGGCGGTGTCCTGGGCGGCTTTGAGTACGTCATCCGCGATAACGCTGCGCTTCTTGCCGAGTTCTTCACGGGCAAACCAGTTGGAGAGAAACCCTTCCATCGCCTGACGGTATTCAGAGCCAGCCTTACGACATTCCTCGATCTGACGGAGGTTTACCTCCTGGTGGGTGATAGGCTTTAGTTCGTCGAGCTTGGCATTGATCTCGGAAAAGTTCTTCAGCGTCGCCTTGAAAAGGTCGGGACTCCGGGTGGCAATGGCCTTCCAGGCACCTATACGCACGGCGCTGCCGAGATCGCTGATCTCGTTGCAGAGTTTGATCTTTTTGTAGCGCTCTTTGACTTTTTCCTCGGTGATCTTTTCTGCGACCAGGGAGCTGATATCGGCTTCCAGTGATTTTTCCTGTCCGGCAACAAATTCATCACAGGCCTTCATGTAGGCGGTGGCGGAGGTGTTCATCTCATCCTTATCCTTGCCCATCGCTTCGGTGACTTTGACGGTGTCGTTGACCAGGCCTTCGTAGGCGAGGGCTTTCCCTTCAGCCAACTGCGCATTGGCGCGTAATACCTTCAGATCATATTTATCCGCATGCGCGAGTGCATCCTTGAGGTCTTTCTTAACCTGGGCCAGGTTTTCACGACCTTTTTCCAAGGCCGCCGTATCCTCACTCATGCCGTAGGTGCGTATCTGCAGCATAGTCGCCTGTGAGTCGCGCTCGACTTCGTTGGCGATCGCCACGGCCGGGACTTTTTCTAGGGAAAGCACAGTGGCGACGGTCTTGACTTTCCACATGTTGAAAATCGCGAGGCAGCCCAGAATGAGTGTGAGTCCGGCGACGGCGATGAACGAGCCATTGAGTTTGGCGGCGAGCTTGAGGTTATTAAACATGACAATTCCTTTTACGTTACGGGTTTTCGAGAGGGTTACTTTAGAAATTCGACTGCGCCGGTTGCGATGTCGTAGCGCGCGGCAACAACAGTGACTTTGCCGGTTTTCACTAATTCGGCTACGATGGGCTCGGTTTGAGTGAGAGTGTTTGCCTCGAGTCTTGCGTTGATGCGAACGGCGTTGTCGACCGGGTCGCCGGGCTTTTGCTTAGCCATGGCGACGGCGGCTTGGAGCGACTCTACGATGCTCTTCAAGTGGCCGGGTGCTTCACCCCCGGCGACCGCAGCAGTGACGGCACCACATTTTGTGTGACCCAATACAACGATCAAAGGGACGTGGAGATGCTCGACCGCGTATTCGATACTGCCGATCACATGATCATCGAGTAGATTGCCAGCGTTTCGGATAACGAAAAGGTCGCCGAGCCCTTGATCGAAAATGATCTCCGGTGAGAGTCGCGAATCAGCGCACGCGAGGACGATGGCGAATGGGTGCTGACCCTTGGCAAGGTCTGTCCATTGTTGGGCGGTCGGGCTCACGCGACTTGGACTTCCTGTGACAAAGCGTTTGTTTCCTTCCACCAACTTCGCGAATGCGGTAGCAGGTTGGCTGTCGGGCGTCGCGGCACACACGACTCCAAAGTTGCAGATAAAGCAGAGCAACATCACTCGGGCGACCTCTTTGGCGGCTACACTTGGGTAAGTCGCGTGACGCAAATTCCACCCTAATGAAGCGATGAGGTTTTTCATTCCTAAATTGATCGTCGCCATACTCATCAACTTGATTTGAACAAACCCTCGGCCAATCGAGGGTAAACCCTTGAGCGGTCGATTTCCGCCGCTTATCCGAGCGATCAGAATCGGTTGGAGTGACAAAACGCCACGGCTCGCTTGACCGACATTCTACTCTCCCGCACTTAGCTCGTTGGGAAAATTTGTAGGCCAAGCCTACAGTTCTGCGATGCCCTCGCGCACGGCGTATCGAACAAGCTCCGCCGCACTCGTGCAGTTGAGCTTTGTCATCAAGCGTGAGCGGTTTGCCTCAACGGACTTGATGCTCAAATTCAGTTTTTCTGCGATTTCCTTGTTGCGGAGTCCACCTGCGATAAAACGCAGTAACTCTCTCTCTCGCTCCGTCAGGGTCGGGGCAGCGGGTGTCGCGTGGAAACTTTGGGCGCGGATCAAGGCGGTGGTGATCGCGGGACAAAGGTAAAATCTGCCGCTTAATACAGTCTGGATGGCGCGAATTAATTCTTCGCCTGCGGCCTCCTTGATTACGTATCCAGAAACGCCTGCCTGTAGCGCGTGGTTTACCGTATCAGGGGATGTCTCGGCCGTGAGAATAATAATTTTAACATCAGGTTGGTTGGCGAGAATACGGCGTGAGGCCTCGATCCCATCGAAAGAGGCCAGATGGATGTCCATTACAACGATGTCCGGATTTAGTTCACTTGTTTTGGTAACCGCCTCGGTCGCATCAGCGGCTTCTCCGATGACCTCAAGCCCCGCTTCGCCTTCCAGGATGAGTTTCACGCCTTGGCGCACGATACTGTGGTCGTCGACGAGTAGAATCTTTGTGCGTTTGTTCATGGCTGAGATTTACCTTTTTCCGGAGGGTGATTTACGCATCGCCAGGCAGACTTTCTGTCCGATCAATGCACTTTCGCACGGCAGCGGCGAGTGTTTCTGAGGTAAAGGGCTTTTGCAAAAGATCTATACCCGTTGCGGACAATTGCTCCGGGGAGGTGAGATCGGTCGTGTAGCCAGTGGAGATGATCCTACACAGCTCGGGCTTTGACTGTCGGAGTCGTTTGCAGAGCTCCAGCCCGGAAATTCCACCGGGCATAACCTGGTCAGTGAAAAGGAGAGCGATCTCGGACGCGTGTTTCTCCCAGATGGCCAATGCGGCCGGTCCATCGGTGGCTTCAAATACTCGATAGCCAAGCACCTTGAGCGTCATCGTCACTTTGTTGCGGAATCCGGCGTCATCTTCGACCACAAGAATGCCCTCGGTTCCGCCTGGGATACTCGCTTCCTCCTGGCTGGGTTTGGAAATTACGGCCGGTTCGGCTGCGGCTGGGAGGAAAATGCGAAAGTGGCTGCCTGAGCCAACAACGCTATGTACGCTAATCCAGCCATGGTGTTGTTTGACGATACTATAAACGGTGGCCAAGCCTAAACCGGTGCCCTTGCCCGGCTCCTTAGTGGTGAAGAATGGTTCGTAGATGTGGGTCAAGGTCTGCGTATCCATCCCGCAACCGGTGTCGCTTATGGCGAGGCAGATAAAGTTGCCCGGCCGGGATTCGGAGTCGCGAGAGGTATTTGCTTTGTCGAGTGTCATCGCGGTGGCACTGATCACGACCCGGCCGCCCTGAGGCATGGCGTCCCGGGCGTTGACGCAGAGATTCATGATCACCTGTTCGAGCATGCCTGGGTCGGCTTCAATCCAGAGTGGCGTCGGCACGGGGTGAAAGACGATCTTGATGTGTTCGCCGATCAGACGCCGGAGCATCTTCAACAGATCCGAGAGCAGCTCGTTGAGATCGGTGGTGCAGATTTGCATGACCTGTCGGCGGCTAAACAACAGCAATTGGCGGGTGAGGTTGGCGGCTCGCTTGGTCTCGGTTTCGAGTTCCTTGAGCGAACACTTCATCGCGGGAGAGAGTGCCGGCTCCTGGAGGAGCAAACCCAGATGCATCATGGTTGCTGCGAGTATATTGTTGAAATCATGGGCCACACCGCCTGCGAGTTGCCCGATAGCTTCCATTTTCTGCGCCTGTTGGAGATGGATCTCGAGCTCTTTGCGGTCGGTTATATCCTGAATCAGACAGGCGAACCGGCCTTCTTCTGGGCGAAAGGCTAGTACCTCGAAATGCTTGCCCAACGCGGCGGAATACTCCTCGAATCTCCGCGCCGCACCGGTGACCACCACTTCGCTGTAAATCTCGATCCATTTCGTCTCATTGTTGGGCAGCACCTCGCGCAGACGTTTGCCGATCACCTCCACCTGCTTCAACCCAGTTATCTTTTCAAAGGCAGGATTAACCGCGAGGAAACGGTAATCCACCGCTTTTCCTGCTGAGTCAAAGATCATCTCATGCAGGGCAAAACCGTCGAGCATCTGCTCGAAGAGCATTTTGTATTCTTCCCTGATTTGTCTCAAGCCAGTGGTATCGATAAGAAAACCCTCAAGCCCCAGGACCTGACCTTCTTCGCGGACTACGTGAGCAGAAAATGAATGATAGCCTACGCTGCCATCTTTCCGCCGACGGGAAAACTCGCTGGAAGAGATCGTCGCACCGGCCAGCAACTCCGTTACCTTGGCCGTCGCTTCTTTGAGGTTGGCGTCGACCTGGGTTATGCTGAAATGTTTTCCGATGACCTCCTCTGCTCGCTCGTATCCGTGCAGGCGTAGCCATGCCGGATTCACCCGCTGGAAACAGCCGGCAGGATCGATAAAAAAGTATCCTGCTTCTGAGGTGTCGAGAACTTGCCGCAGGTGCTCCTCACTTGAACGCAATGCTCGTTCTGCGTCGAGTTTTGCCAAGGCGGTTGTGATATGATCGGCTAGTCCTTCGAAGAATTCGATGCGCGCGGCCGTAAACTGGCCACTGCGCCGATCGGCAAACTGCAGCAACCCGACGGGGCCGCTGCGCCCGCGCAGTGGGATGAGCGCCACGGATTCGTACTCTTCGATGTTACAGTAGCTATAGGTTTGGACTTGGCGAATGGCTGCGGGCGCACCGGCCGGCAGTTCTGTGGTGCTGTTGGTCCAAAAACTTCCCTGCTTGGTGAAGCAAAGATTAGCGGAATCAATCCGGTTGAATAAAACCTGTCCGCAGAGGCAAGACAGGAGGGGAGCGCTCGCTTTATCGCTGCCCGTTTCACTCTTCCCGTCGCGTAGACATCGATCGCATTCACCTTGCACGGACTTCAGCGGGAAACCGTGGGTTTCAACGTAAGGAAAGTCGGTGCCATCGCGGAGCCGGATCCCAATCGCTTCACACCCAGTCAGCTCTTGAAAGAAAAGCGTCAATTTCCGGACAAGACGATGGGTATCGTCATGTTGATTACAAAATCGAAGTAGTCGAATCGTTGCCTCGCGGTCGGTCTCGGCCTGTTTGCGGGCTGTAATGTCGCGCGTGAAACTGAGGATGCATGTCTCACCTTTGATTTGGAGAATCCTTGCCGACATCAAGCCGATGACCACCCGACCGTCCTTGCAACGGAATGGAGCCTCAAAACCGATGACTTCTCCCTTTAATTCTAATTCCGAAACCAGTCGATTGCGATCATCTGTATTGGCCCAGATGCCCAGTTTGCCTGATGAGGATCGTCCAATCACCTCGTCGCGCGTGTAGCCGAGGATTTTGGTGAACCCTTCATTGATGTCGAGGTAGACGCCATCGTCGAAACGGTTGATGTTGATCGAGTCGGGGCTGATCTGGAAGGCGCGCGAGAACTTTTCCTCACTTTCCCGCAATGCTTTTTCCGCTCGTTGTTGCGCAGCCCGCTGCTGGGGGATTTGCAAGGCCGCATCAACCGCAGCGCCAAGCCTCGACAGATCGTCCTTGAGGATAAAGTCGCACGCTCCGGACTTCAGCAACTCCACTGCCTCTTTGCCCATCTCGCTGGAAACAACGATGCAGGGTAGTTCGGGGACGACTTGTCTTAAGACCTCAAGAACCTGGCCGGGATTTAGTGCGGCTGTGTGGTTGTGAGCGACCACCAGTTGCCAGTGGTGACCGGCCAGCGCGGCTCTCAGCCGGTCGGGCGTGGAGACGACTTCGGATTGAACCTCGCAACCGCCTGTTTCCAGCATACGGGAAATCAACACTGCGTCTGACACAGAGTCAGTAGCTTGCAAAATGTGGATCCCGATCATTCGCAATTCAGCCTTAGAAATTTAGGATGATTTCCTTATCATCGGCAGAATTGGCAAAATCTTGGGGTATTTTGTCGTACAGTAAACTAGAAATTACTCCGAATACTTGTTCGGCTCAGGTTCCAGCGCGCGAAGCGAAAGCTAGCGGTTGCGGACGAGCGCGGCGACGAAAAAGCCGTCGGTGTTGTGTAGCGAAGGCAAGAAGGTGAGGCCGGTCCGGCTGGTGCTAACGCCGAAAGTTCGCTTGAACGGCGCGGGCTTGAACTCCGGATGTGCGGCAAGGAAGTCAGCTATGACGTCGTCGTTTTCAACGTGGCTGAGCGAGCAGGTAGCGTAAACGAGCAGGCCACCGGGGCGGACGTGACAGGCATAGCGCGAGAGGATTTCGCGTTGGCGGTGCGCGGCGGTTGTGATATCGGCCTCCGTGGTGGACCATTTGAGTTGCGGGAAGCGCCGCCAGGTGCCGGTGCCGCTGCAGGGAGCGTCGATGAGCACGCCGTCGTAGAGCGCGTCGGGAGCAGGTGGGTGTTGGCGAATGGTGATCTGCGAAAGGCGTGCGCGGTTGGCGCGGAGCTTTAGTTCGGCCAGTGCGGTGGCGCGGGGGTCGATGGCGTCGACATGGCCGGTCGAGCCGACGAGGCGGGCGAGTTGGAGCGTTTTGCCTCCCGCACCAGCGCAGGCGTCGAGCCAGCGTGAGCCGGGCGCGGGGCCGACGGCTTCGAGCAGAAGTTGAGAACCAAGATCCTGCACCTCAAATTCACCGCGCTCATAGGCGTCGGTTTTGGTGAGGTCAGACTGAGTGAAGGCCTCGATGGCGTTGGGAAGAATCTCCGCCGCCTTCCAGGTCCATTGGCGGAAAATAAACTCCTCAAAAACGGAGCGCGGGTCGTCGGTTTGCAGGCGCAGCCAGAGTGGCGCGCGGGTGTGGAGAACATCGATCTCGGGTGACTCGAAAGCGGCCGGGCAGTGGACGCGAAACCACTCGGGCAGGAGCGATTCCGTGACGCCGAGGTGCGCGGCTTTGGCGGCGACGTTGTCGGGGAGCGACGGCCAGTCGGCGGGCAATCCTTGCTTAAGCGGACGCGTGGCGGGGTCGTCGACGGCCAACCAGACGACGGCGCGAAGGGCGTCTTCCTCGGAGCGGGCGAGCAAGGTCTCGATCCACGGTAGGTGGCGGACGGTTGTGTAGATGAGCTCTCGATACAGACGTCGGTCGCGCGAGCCGAAACGTTTCTCCTTGGCGAGGCGTTGTTGGATGCGGGTGGGCAGGTTGCGGTCGGTGCGCAGGTGCGGCCGAAGTTCGGCGAGGAGGCGGAGGAAAGTCCGGCCTTGGTTGGCGGCGATCATTAAATATCTTTAGAAGCCGGTGAGGCGGACTTCGAAGGTGAAGCCGAAGTTGCTCTCGCGTTTTCGGCCTTCGTAGAAACTGACACCGTACTGGACGCTCCAGATGTTGTCGATGTTCTGGCGTAGGGCGATGGAGCGTTCGTTAAAACGGTTTTTGCGTGCATCGTAGTGCAGCCGGCCGACGACCTGGTAGACTTCGTTGAAGCTGTACATGCCGTCGCCGATATATTCTTCGATCTGGTCTTGGAGGTAGTGATTGGAAAGACTGAAGGACCAGACAGCGCCGTCACGAATGGTGAAACGGGTGTTGAGTTCGCGTGCGGTGGAGGTCTGAGGTGCAAAGCAGTTGTAAAGGTCGAACTGCATCCAGTTCGCGGGCATAAAACTGAGGCCCGTGTGAATCGCGGAGGAATCTTTTTCCCCATCCGCGCGGTGAAAGCGAAAGTCTTGCGCGAGGTTGAGCGTGAGCATGTCGCGTGAGCCATAGGTTTTGTCGCGGGTCTGGAAAGTGTTGTCGATGCCGACGCGCAGGGTGTTGGTGGCGCTGAGGTCGTCGATGTTGCGCTGGTCGCCGAGTTCGAGCGTGGGCAGTGCGGTGTCGAATACGCGGTTGTCGATCTGCGGGATATAGCGCTGGCCTTTGTCGGCGGAGGGAATGTAGCGGTAAGAAAGTTTCGGTGTAACCAGATGGCGGATACCGTCGATGCCCCACTGTTCGTTTTTGTAGTCATACACGCCGCTGGCGCGCAGGCTGACGTCGGCACCGACTTCGCCAAGCGCACGGGTGTAGGTGCTCTTGCCATCGACTGCGTCAAGGTAGTGGGTGACGCGGGCGCCGGCGACCGGATCGATCACGAGCCATTCGCGCGGCACGATCGGGCGGGAGACGGAATAGAAGGCGTCGAGGCGGTTACTTTTGATGGTCGGCGCGGTCAACCACGAGCCGGTATCCATCGAAAACTGGCGCTCACGCAGGGCGACCGCACTGGCGTTGAACCGTTCATAAAAACCGTTGCCGATGGCGGTAGGTAACAGATCAAAACGGAACTCGGGTAGGCGCTGCTGAACGTGGTGGTAGGTGTTGGGTTGGGCCCGGAAGAACAGCGATGTAACGGTGTTGTCGGACGTGGAGGTGGCGTCGACGAAGGTGTCAGGTTCTTGCACAGAGGCGAATTCGCCGGGCCGGAAGTCGCGGACGATGCCGGAGTCGCTCCAGTAGTTGAGTTGGGTGATGACCGTGAAGTTGTGCGCGAGGTCAGTGTGCGTGTCGTCCCATTGCACGAAGCCGCGGTTTGGCTTGATGGGACGGTTAAGGACGTCGGTTTCCCGGTCGCCGTGATCGTTGATGTATCCGGTTTTTAGTGACCCGACGGCCTGCTGGTCTCCGCTCGTGACGTTGTAGGTGCCGGACGGCCCGAGCAGCAGACCGCGCTCGGTGTAGATGCCGATGTCGCCACCGGCTTTGATGCCGGGCGCGAAAGGCAGGTGAAGCCCGAAGTCAGCGAAGGCGCCGAGCGATTTCTTGTACCCAAGCTTCGCGTTCATGTGCGAGATGATCGGATCGTTGACGCTCTGTTCGATATGATGAAAAGGAATAATCGGAGTTGTGCCGAGACCGAGGCGTGCCTGGTCGGCGCGTATCTTTTCGCCCGGGATAATCGTGAGTTTTTCCGCCGTGAGCGTTGGCACGAACGAGCCGGGTTCGTGGTAGGCGAGGCTGGCACGGTTCAGCACGATTTCCGAGGTCGATCCATTGACCTGGTCGCCATCGGCATAGAGCGGAAATTGACCGAGGCGCAGGCGGATGACGCTGTAGGTTTTGCTGTCGAGCCGGTAAATGAGTTCGTCGGCCAGCAGGCGTTGAGCGCCGCGCGTGAGGGAAACATGGCCGCGGGCGCTGGCGATTTGTTTGGCGACGTTGTAGCGGATCTGGTCGCCGATGAGCACTGCGCCGTCAAAAGTGAGGCGGGCGTTGCCGGTGAAGACCTGATCGCCGGTCACCGGGTCGGTGTCCGTGCTGGCGGCGGACAATTCGGGCAAGCTGGCGCCATGCGCAAACGTTGCGGCGAGTGCCAGAAAAAGAAGAGCGGTCAGAAAACGACGGGTCACGATGCGCGGAGCAAAGTCGGGCCAGCGGCCACAGGCAAGCCCGTTGGCATGGTCCGGCCGAGCGGTTAGTGGTCGACCAATGAAGCGTCGATGCGCTTTCGCGGTAGACGAACTGGCTTTCTCTGTCATCGTAACGGTTAAACAATCTACCCGTGATCATTTCGAAATCCGAGCTGGCGTCCTTCCTCGAGGCAAAGAACGGCAATCCGCACACCTTCTTGGGTATGCACAAAGTGAAGCACGCGCGAGGCGAAGGCGTGGTGGTGCGGGCGTTTGTACGCGAGGCGGCCAAGTGTGAAGTCGTCGATCTCGCCACGCATAAAGCGACGGCGCTCAAGCTGCTCGCGCCCGAGGGATTTTTTGAAGGCAACATCGCGGGCCACGAGGAGATATTTCGCTATCAGCTGCGCGTGACCCTGCACAGCGGCGAGATCCGGCAGTTTTTCGATCCGTATTCATTTCTCCCTACGATCGGCGATCTCGATCTACATCTTTTCAACGAGGGCACGGATCACTTTATCTATAAAAAGCTCGGTGCGCACGTGCGCACAATCGATGGCGTGAAAGGTGTGGCTTTTGCAGTCTGGGCTCCGTCGGCGCGGCGTGTGTCGGTGGTGGGCAACTTTAATCACTGGGATGGGCGTTATCATGCGATGCGGCCGCTCGGCGCTTCGGGTGTATGGGAAATGTTCATACCGGGCCTCGGCGAATGGGAGTTCTACAAATTCGAAATCTACGACCAGCAGAGCCACCTGCACCTGAAGACCGATCCTTACGGCACGTATTTCGAAGCGCCGCCGAACAACGCCTCGGTCGTTTACGACACGCGTAAACATGTCTGGCAGGATCAAGCGTGGATGGAACAGCGTCAGGCGCAGGCCGAACACCTCGACGAACCGATGTCGGTTTATGAGGTGCATCTCAGCTCCTGGAAGCGGAAGCTTGAGGACGCTAACCGCCGGTTTAGCTATCGTGAACTTGCTCCCATGCTCGCCGATTATGTGGTTGAGATGGGTTTCACGCACATCGAAGTTATGCCGCTGGCTGAGCATCCGTTCGATGGTTCGTGGGGTTACCAGGTCACGGGCTTTTTCGCCCCAACCCAGCGCCACGGTTCGCCGGAAGATTTTTCGTTTTTTATCGACCACCTGCACCAGCGTGGCATCGGCGTAATCCTCGACTGGGTTCCTGCGCATTTCCCGCGCGACAGCTTCGCGTTGGCGGAGTTTGATGGTTCCCACCTCTACGAACATGCGGACCCACGGCAGGGCGCCCACATGGACTGGGGCACGCTGATCTTCAACTACGGTCGCAACGAGGTTCGCTGTTTCCTCATCGCCAGTGCGCTCGCGTGGCTTGACCGCTATCATATCGACGGCTTGCGCGTGGACGCGGTCGCTTCGATGTTGTACCTCGACTACTCGCGCAAGGAAGGCGAGTGGATCCCGAACAAATTTGGCGGTCGCGAAAATCTGGAGGCCATTGATTTCCTCCGTAAGACCAACGATCTCGTTCACCAGTATTTTCCCGGTGTGCGGATGATTGCGGAGGAGTCCACGTCGTTTGCCGGCGTGAGTAAGCCGACCAAGGACGGTGGCCTCGGTTTCGACTACAAGTGGAACATGGGCTGGATGCACGACACGTTGCGCTTCTTCCAGAAAGAGGCCATTCACCGCAAGTGGCACCAGAACGACCTCACGTTTGGCATGCTGTACCAGTACGCGGAGAACTTTGTGACCGTTTTCTCGCATGACGAGGTGACGCACGGAAAAGCCTCGATGCTCTACAAAATGGGCGCGTGGCACATCCCGGAAAAAGCCGCCAACCTCCGTGCTCTTTATACGCACATGTGGGCGTGGCCGGGTAAAAAACTGCTCTTCATGGGCAGCGAGTTTGGCCAGTCCAACGAGTGGAACTACACCACCAGCCTCGACTGGCACCTTTGCCAGTACCTCGATCACGAAGGCATCCGGCTGCTCGTGCGTGATCTCAACACACTCTACCGAGCCGAACCAGTCCTGAGTCGCAATGATTTCAATCCGCAGGGCTTCCGCTGGATTGCCTGCTACGACTCGGACGCGAGTGTCATCGCTTATCTGCGCCTTGATCCGTTCGAGCAGACGATGTTCGCCGTGGTCGGAAACTACACGCCGGTCATACGAAAAGACTACCGGATTGGCGTGCCGCGGCGCGGCTTCTGGAAGGAAGTTTTCAATTCCAATAGCCAGTACTACGGAGGCACCGGACTCGGCAACGACGGCGGCAAAGCAACCGAAGATGTCGCCGCTGACGGCCAGGACCAGAGCCTCAACCTCGTGCTACCGCCACTCAGCACGACGATTTTCAAGTGGTCCGCTGAAGGATGACCGAATTTCACCCGGCCTGTTACGCTCCGAGCGTGCGCGGGCCGGCGATGCTCCAGGCCCTGGCGATCCGACCATCTTTCACTTCGTAGATCATGATGAGTTCGATTCGGCCCGGTCCTTCCGGAAAGGTTCGGGTAACACTTTCGTGATCGACGACGGTGTTTCCACTAACGATGCGCTTCAACAGCGTGGCGTGAAGATTTGATTCTTGGAAACGGATCGTAAAGCGCGCGCGCAGCGCGGCTGAACCTCGCGCGACTAACGTTGCCGGGTGTTCGTACATCTCGGCGTCTTCGGCGTACACTGCCAAAAGAGAGTCGATGTTCCTGGCGTTGAAGGCGTCGAGCTGCTGTTGGACCACAGTTCCGGGTTTGTTTGCGGATGATGTATTCTGCATGTTCGGAGGTTTAAACCTGATCGTGTGTTCCTTTCGGGCAAAAGAAAACCGCCGGTCTTAGGACCAGCGGTTGGCACGAGTGACGAGAATCGACTCTAGCGTCGGAATCAGAATTCAGCGGAAGCGCTGATGAAGTAGTTCCGGGTGGGCAGGGGATTGTAGAGGATTACGCCACTGCCGTTGAAGCTGTCCATCACTTGAACCTTCCGATCGAGGATATTGTTCACCTCGAGTTTAAATTTTATATTTTTAATGACCTTGGTTGATAGCTTCGTGCCGTAGCCAATCGCGAAATCCGTGATGCAATAACCAGCAGATTTTCCGGTGGCGGAAACGGACGTGGCGTCGTCTGGATTGAAGCCAGTGGAGAGCGTGCTGTAGTATATTTTCGAA
>Ga0302321_100003845_pt1 | contig 12954 bp, 11 predicted proteins | sample Fen_T0_1_FD_202505 | JGI IMG/M metagenome (GOLD analysis project Ga0302321, IMG submission 202505) | Peat permafrost microbial communities from Stordalen Mire near Abisko, Sweden - Fen_T0_1 | ecosystem: Environmental > Terrestrial > Soil > Wetlands > Permafrost | place: Sweden: Abisko...
GCTGCCCGGCGTCGCTGGCGCGCCGAGAGGTCACCCGCCGCCCGGCCGCCGATGGTCCGGGCGGTGATGAACAGCCCCAGAACGAGCGTCAGCAGCACGGCCGCCGCCCCGAAGGCGCGGGTGTGCATCGACTCCTGCGGGTATCCGTAGAAGTTGAACGCCAGCAGGGGCAGCGACGGCTGCGGGCCGTCCAGGGGGTTGGCGTTCACCTGGGGCGACAGCCCCGCGGTGAGCAGCACGGGCGACGTCTCGCCGATACCTCGCGCCGTCCCCAGGATGATCGCCGTCGCCAGGCCCGAGCGTGCGGTCGGCAGGACGACGTGCCACACCGTGCGCCAGCGGCCGGAGCCGAGGGCGTACGACGCCTCGCGGAGGTTGCCGGGCACCAGGCGCAGCACGACGTCCGCCGCTCGGATGATGATCGGGAGCATCATGATGCTCAGCGCCATCGCGGCGGCGAAGCCGGACTTCGGGCGGCCGAAGGTCAGGATGTACGTGGAGAAGATGAAGAGGCCGGCCACCACCGAGGGCAGCGCCGTCATCGCCTCCACGATCGTCCGGACGAAGCGGGTGTAGCCGCCGGGGATCTCGTTGAGGAACACCGCGCAGGTCAGCCCGAGCGGGACGGTGATCACGAGGCAGATCGCGATCTGCTCGACCGTGGCGACGGCGCCGTGCAGGATGCCGCCCTTGTCGAGGGGATCCGTGGGCAGGGTGACCGACATGTCCTGGGACAGGAAGTTCAGGTGCTTCAGCGCGTCCACGCCCCGGCTGAGGACGTAGGTCATCGCGAAGACGAGGGCGATGAGCACCAGGAACGCCAGGCTGTGGATGATCACCGCGGCCGCTCGGTCGCGCACCGCCTGGCTGTTCTCGTCGAGCGATACGAGCACGGCATAGACGCCGATGAAGAGCGTCCAGGCCACGAAGACCCAGCCGACCAGCCCCGTGAACGGCGCGAACCGCTCGAAGAGCAGCCAGGTCAGGCCCGCCGACGAGGTCAGCGCGCCGACCAGCGCCATCCAGTCCGTGTCCCGCAGGCCGCCGGGGCGCACCCGTGGCCGCGACTCGGCGGCCCGGGACGGCTGGTCGACGGCGGGGACGACGGTCGACGGGCGACCGGGGGTCGGCGGGGCGATCGCAGGCATCGCGTCGGCCGGCGGCGCCCCGGGCGGCGTCGAGGCCTCCGCCTGCGCGGAGGTGGTGGCGGTCATGCCTCGCTCCCCGCGCCGGACCTGCTGCGCGCCACGATCGTGGAGGCGACGAAGTTGACCACGAGCGTCATGAGGAACAGCGCGAACCCGGCGGCGAACAGCGCCGACAGCGCGAGCCCCTGTGACTCGCCGTACCGCAGCGCGATGAGGGACGACACCGAGATCGCACCGTTCTGCAGGACGTGCCACTGGATGGTGAACACCGGGGAAATGATCATGTAGACGGCGATGGTCTCGCCGAGCGCGCGACCCAGGCCGAGCATGGTGCCGCCGATCATGCCGCCACGCCCGTAGGGCAGGACGACGGCGCGGATCATGCCCCAGCGGGTGGCGCCGAGCGCGTAGGCGCCCTCGCGCTCACCCGGGGGCGCCTGCATGAAGGCCTCACGCATGATCGAGCTGACGATCGGCGTGATCATCATGCCGACCACGAGGCCCGCGATGAAGGTCGACGACGTGTAGACCGTGGGGCTCGACAGCGGGTTGTCGGGGTCCACCCGGCCGTCGGTGTCGTTCACCGAGAACGGCGGGAACCAGCCGAAGTACTTGGAGACGAAGCGCGAGATGTCGATGACGTGGCCCTGGAGGAAGAAGGCGCCCCACAGGCCGTAGACGACGCTCGGCACCGCGGCCATCAGGTCCACCAGGCTGACGAAGGTCCGCTGCAGCCGCCGCGGCGCGTACTCGGAGATGTACAGGGCCGTGCCGATCGCCAGCGGTACCGCGACGATCACTGCCGTCAGCCCGATGAGGACCGTCCCGAACAGGACGGCCGCGATGCCGAAGTGGTGAGTGGAGGGCTCCCACGCCTGGACGGTCAGGAAGTCGAACCCGGCGTCCGAGAGCGCCTCGAAGGCCCGGTAGCCCAGGAAGGCGCCCACCAGGCCCATGATCACCAGGACGAGGGTGCCGCTGCCGATGGAGAGGCCCAGGAAGATGCGGTCGCCCGTGCCCGGGCTGTCACCGGGGCGCACGCGCGGGCGCTCGTCCGGTATCTGCCAGGCCTCGGGGACGGCGGTGGGCGAGGGAGTGGGCGGTGCTTCCGGTGGCACTTCCACGATCTCCCTCCTCGCACCCGGCGCCCGGGATCTTGAAATTCTTTCCCGGGCACGGCTCGGTGCCGTCGGGGGTGAGCCTGGGCTGGCGCCGGGAATGGCAGCCCTCGCGCACTTGAACGGCAGACATGGGCCACGTGAAGCAGGCAACCCGACCTGTAGGTCACCCGGCGGTCATCCGGCGTGGTCGAGTGCGTGGCCGCCCGTTGGCATCGCAGGCAGACTCTGTGCGCCACCTGCCACCGTGACCACGGTCACCGATGCACCGGAGAGTCCCGTGGACGACGCCACCACCGCTGCCGAGGCCGCACCGCCCGTTCCCGAGGCACCGTCGGGCGAGGAGCTCACCGGGACGACACCCCAGACCACCGCCGACGGCTCGGCCGACGACACCCCCGAGGCCGTCACCGACGCTCAGCCCCCCGAGACCCCCGAGACCCCACCAGACGCACCAGACGCACCAGACGCCGGACGGGGTCGCTCCGCCCCGGTCTGGGTGCGGGCCGCGGCGCTCGCGGTGCTGCTCGCCCTGGGTGTGTCCGGCTGCGTGCTGATGCTCACCTGGACGGCGTCCCGCACCGCCCCGCATCACCTGCCGATGGCGATCGCCGGACCGCGGGCCGTCGCGGAGGCGGGCAAGAAGAGCGTGGAGGCCAACCCGCCCGGGGCTTTCGACGTCACGATCGAGGCCGATGCCGACCACGCGCGCCAGGCGGTGAAGGACCGCCGGGTCTACGGCGCGCTGATCGTCGAGGACACCCAGCTGCGCCTGCTGCTCGCGCCCGCGTCGTCCGCCGACGCGGCCCAGGAGCTCTACCGACTCGCGGCGAACCTCCAGGCACGGTCGCAGGGCCTCGGACTGCAGGTGGAGGAGGTCGTGGCGGCGCCCACCAGCGACCCCCGCGGCACCGTCCCCGGCCTGGCCGTGCTGGCCCTGATCGGGGCGGCCGTCGCGGCAGGGGTGGTCCTGCACCTGCGGGTGCGGCCGCTGCGCGACCGCCTGGTCGCCGTCGTCGCGCTGGCCGTCGCCGGCGGGGCCGCCTCGGAAGTGGTGCTGCACCCGCTCGCGGGTGCGCTCACCGGGTCGGTGTGGGCCGAGGGCGGCGTCCTGGCCCTGGTGATCCTCGCGGCCTCGGCCACGACCCTGGGCTTCGCGGCCGTCGCCGGTCCGCCCGGAGCGGCGCTCGCCGCCGTCCTGCTGGTCCCCTTCGGGTACCCGATCTCCGGGGGCACCTCGGCGCCGGAACTCCTGCCGCAGCCCTGGGGGCCCGCGGGGCAGTACCTCCCGCCGGGCGCCGGGGTGTCGGCCCTGCGCGGCGCCGCGTACTTCGGAGGTGCCGGCAGTGCCACGCCGATCACGATCCTCGCGATCTGGTCCGTGATCGGCCTGGCGCTGGCGGCCTACCCCGCCCTGGCAGCGGTCCGGTCGGGGGCGCGCAGGATCACGACGCCACGGCCGGAGCCGATGCCGGCCGCCTGATCCGGTGCGCCGTGGGCGCCTGCCGCACCGGGGCGAGCCCCGCCGGCGGCAGGCGCTCGGCCCGCGCCCGGACCCCACCCGGGTCGTCGGCGCCGCGGCCGAGGCCCACGATGGGACGCCGTCCCGTGGGCGCCAGCCCGTCGTCGACGCCGGCAGCCTCGCCGCCCCGGGCCCGGCCCTGCACCTCGCGCACCAGGACCGGCGGCTGGGCCGCGGCCACGGCGACGACGAACTGGTCCAGGCTGTAGACGCACTCGCGCTGGCGGTGGTAGCTGCGCGCCGAGACGGCGACGGTCACGCCGTCCGCCACGAGCCGCCAGCACCAGCGGCCGTCCCGGTCGTCCACGGACAGCAGCCGCGTGGCCTCCTCCACCACGGTGCGGAGGTGCTCGACGGCGGCCCCGCACTCGGGGACCGTCGCGTAGACGTCCGGGCTGCGGCCGAGCTCGCGGTTGTTCCGGCTGAGCAGGCGCCAGGCGGTCCACCCGCCGGACTCGCCGCGGGCGGACGGGTGGGACGTCTCGGGTGGCAGGGTTCGGGAGCGGGTCGGATGATCTGAAGGATTCGTCCCGCTGAAGAGCAGGAAGCGCGGACCGGCCACGGTGCACCCCTCTCGTGGGTATCGGTCCGCCCCGATCGGACCCGATGACGTGCACGCCGAAGGGACAAGCCCCCCGGCTCGCACGGAGGTTCCCGATCTCCACGGAAGCCTGGGCATCCAGGACGTGAACACCGGACGTGCACGCGGTGGCACCCGCCGGAGAACCTCGCAGATGTGTCATTGCCACGACCCCCGTCGCGCCGCACCCGGCGGCGCCACCCTTCCGTGATCATGCAATCCGGGACGATCATGCACTTCGGGAACAGGCCCGTCCCCTCGTGGACGCCATGGAAGCCCCGGGAGGTTGCGTCGGGGTGGCGGACGCCGGATGAACTCCGGGACGGCGGGGTGCCGGGCCGCACGACCGCCCCGATACGGTGCTCGCAGGACGGCGTCCACGGCGAACGGGGTGAGCATGAGGCGACTGACGACGGACGACCGGGACCGCGCCGTCGGGCGGGTGTGGCTCGTGACCCGCGGCGTCACCGTCCTCTCGATGGCCCTCACCAGCACGATCATGATCGTGCTGGAGCGCGAGGCGACCCACCGGCGTCACGAGCAGGCCGAGCTCGTCCTCTCCGAGGGCAGGCCCGCGGGCCAGGACGACGGCGCGGCCCCTGCACCTTCCACAGCCGGAGCCCTCGCTCCGAGCGGCCCGAGCACCCCGAGCGCCCCCGCCGGGCCGGGAGGCGGGTCGACACCCGCTACCGCGGCGCCCCCGGCGTCGACGTCGGCCCCCGCCGCGACGTCGACACGCACCACCGTCCCGGCCGCCACGACGTCGACGTCGACCTCGACGAGGGCCACGCCCGCGCCGCTCGACGGGCCTGCCGGCACGGTCGTGACGGTGACCGCCCCGGGCCCCCAGCAGCCGGCGACGACCGCGCCCACGACGTCGGCGCCCGCCCCCGTCACGACGTCGTCCACGACGAGCTGGCAGCCGCCGCCCCCGGCACCCGAGCCCGTCACCACGACGTCCAGCACGACCCGACCGGCCGCTCCCCCCGTGACGTCGTCCGGCTCCTGAGGCCTCCGCCCCGCCGTGATCATGCAAGCCGGGACGATCCTGCAATCCGGCGACACGTACGCGGACCATCGGGGTGGCCCGGACGACCAGGACGGTCCGATCTGGTGGCCGCACGCCCGCACCGGTCGCGGCGGGTCTGCCGGAGGTCCGTCACCGACGATGACGGCCACCGGCCGGGTCCCCGTCCGCGGATTGCATGATCGTCCCGGATTGCATGATCACCGAAGGGGTTGGGGCCCACGGTGAGCGGAGGCGGGCGCGATGCGGCGGGGCGGGTCAGCGGGGCAGGGCGTAGACGACGAGGTTGTCCTCGTAGCGCCGGGCGACCGGGTCGAAGGCGCCGGTGCAGGTGATGAGCACCAGCCTGCGCTGCACGGACTGGTCGAACACCGTGCCCGGCAGGCCCGTCTTCTTGCGGTAGGTGCGGCGGCCGGCGATGGCGAAGTGGCGGACCGAGCCGTCGGCGGCGGTCACCGTGACGTCCTGGCCCTCCTTGACGTCGCGCAGCGCGGAGAGGTAACCGGTGCCCTGGCCGGTCGCGTCGACGTGCCCGACGATGACGACGCTGCCCGAGGCCGACTCCAGCCCGGCGCCGTACACCCACCAGCCCAGGGTGGACACGGCCGCCGGCACGTCGAGGGCACCGCCGTGGTCGCCGACGCCGATGACCGGGGCGGCGTTCCGGCCGGCAAGGCTCAGCCGCACGGGGGCCAGCCGGCCCGCCGGGACCTTCACGGAACCGCTGCCCGCCGCCTGCGCGTTGCGGCGGCCCCCGGAACCCGAACCGGAACCGGAGCCCGAGCCGCCCCGTGACCCCGACCCGCTGCCCTGGCCGGACCCGCCGTTCTGCTGCGGGGCCGCCGCGGGGGCCACACCCGTCGCGGACGACGGTCTCGCCGCACCGGACGGCGCGGGCGCCGCGACCGCTTCGGGGACCGAGCCGAAATCGGGTGGGTCGCGGGGCTCGGAGACAAAGTGCAGGACGGCCGCGGCGATCAGGAACGCCACTCCCGCCGAGGCCAGCACCCGGACGAAGCCGGCGGGGGGCTCCTCCTCGCTCAGAGATGCGCTCCCCGGCGACGGACCGTCAGCACCCAGCCGCTGCCGAGGGCCGCGACGCCGATGGCGGCGAGGCCGACGACCGCCCAGGTGTTGTCACCGGGGTCGGCCTGGCCACCGGTGCCCGCGCCCACGTGGTCGACCACGTGGGAGCTGGAGGAGGTGGTCGACGAGCTGCTGGACGGCGACGACGACGAGGTGGTCGTCGTTCCGGTGGTCGACGACGTCGTCCCGGTCGTGCTGCTCGTCGTCCCGCTGGTCGTCGAGGACGACGTGGTCGAGGAGGACTTCGACGTAGTCGTGGTGCTGCTCGTGGTGGTGGTGGTGGTGCTGCTGCTCGTCGTACTGTCCAGAGCCATCGCGGGCAACGTCGTGGAGAGGGCGATGGCGACGGACGTGGCGGCGACGGCCGTGGCTCGACCGATGGCCTTCCGGGACACAATCATGATCACTCCGCACGGGCTGCTGGTTGACGGCATGGCACGACCGGCCCACGACGGCGTGGGGCCGGACGGTCGTCATCGTGTCGGGACCACCAGGACGGGTGGTGAACGGCGACGACGTCCGGGTGTCCGACAGCTTCCCGACGGACGAACACGCTCGCTCCACCCCGCTCCCACCGCCATGGCCCTGACCCGGTCGGCCCGACCGTACCTCGTCCGACCGCACCCGCGCAGCCGGGCTCCACAGCCGGTTTGCCCGGCTTCGGGCGTGCTCCGGCAGGCAGGAACGCCGTCGAACTGCGACAAGAGGCCCACCTGGGGGTTCACACCTTGTGCCCGACCATGGAAGCGGATGGGGTCCCTGTGTGAAAATGGGCACTGTTCCGCCCCACTACCACCCGCCGTGAGCCCCCGTTCAGGAAGAATTTCGTCGTGCCGCCGGCCGGAAGGGGTGCCTTGGAGATCAGCCCGGAGCTCGCCGCCCTGGTCGACGAGTTGAGCCGGCAGCATCCCAGCTTCCGGCGGGCGACCATCGAGAAGCTGGTGCTGCGCACGGTGCGCGAGGTCGCCGAGGGCGACCTGCCGGCCGTCCACGAGATAGCCGACGAACAGCTCACCTACGTCGACGAGGGGAGCGCCGAGCCGCTGCGCCGCGGCCGCTGACGGTCCCTCCGGCCGGAGCCGGTCCGGCCGCCGCTGCGGTCAGTGCAGCACCGCGCTCTTGAGCATCGTGGCCTGGGCGGTCCCGTCGGCCGCCGTCTGCGCGGACGCCGCGCTCGTGGGCAGCGCCAGGGCCATCGCCAGCCGGCCCCGCCGCAGCACCCAGCCGAAGCGACCACCCGGAGCCGCCCCGAGCCGGGCCTCGTCCGCACCCGACACCGCACCGCCCTCGGGGATGCCGCTGCGCGCGACGAGCGCCTGGTACGCCGTGTGGGCGGCGCCCTCCGTCGCCGAGCGGACGACGTCGAACGTCACCAGGGTGCCGTAGGCGCAGTGCGCACCCTCCCCGGTCACCGGGGTGGCCACCGCCGGGGGCACCGTGATCCCGTAGGCGGCGAGTTCACCCGGGGTGACCAGGCCGCAGTAGACCGCCGGGATCAGGCTCGGCGCGGCCGGCGACGCCGCGGCACCGGACGCCGCGGCACCGGACGCGGCGGCACCGGACGCGGCGGCACCGGACGACGCCGCGGCGGACGGCCCGATCGACGGCGCTCCCGCGGAGGCCGAGCCGGACGGCCCGCTCGACGACGGCACGGCCTGCGACGTCGTCGAGGCGGGGGCGTCGGACGCCGTGGCGGCGGGGCTCGACGACGTCGGGCCGCTCGACCCGCCGCTGCAGCCCGCCAGCCCGACCACGAGCGCCGCCCCCAGCGCGGGGAGGGCTCGCCGCACGGCCGTCCCGCGGCCGGGCGCTGGCTCAGATCCTCGCAGGCAGGTCACCGGTCAGACCCCGTTCGACGACGCAGCCGGTCCGCCGTCCGGGCCGGAGCCGCCACCCTAGCGACCCCGGCCGGCCAAGGTGTCGGGCGAGGAGCGGCGGGACGAAGAATCGGGGAACGGCCGCACCGGTTGATCGGCTCCCGGTCCCCTCCGCATCCCGGTTCCCTACGATGACCCGACGGGGGTGTTCCGGGACGGGGGGCCGAGCTATGGGTGGGTTCGTTGAGGTCCTGCAGGGAGCGGACCCGCCGTCGGGTCCCCAGCCGCCCCCGGACGACAACGCGACGGACGACGTCGCGTCCACGCAGGAACCGGCGACGGAACCGGCGCCGTCCGGCCTGCCCCGCCAGCTCGGCTCGTTCGCGGTGATCGGCGTCGCCAGCACCGTGGCCTACAGCCTGCTCTATCTCCTGCTGCGCCAGGTGGTCAGCGCCCAACCCGCGAACGCCGTCGCGCTGCTGCTCACCTCGATCGCGAACACCGGGGCCAACCGCCGGTTCACCTTCCAGCGGCGCAACCCGAAGAGCCCGGTGCGGCACCAGATCGAGGGGCTGCTCGTGTTCGTGCTGACCCTGCTCGTCGGCAGCGGCGCCCTGACGTTGCTGCACCTCGTGACCGTGCACCACGCGTCACCGGGTGTGGAGCTCGCCGCGCTGACGGTCGCGAACCTGGTGGCGACGGCGCTGCGCTTCCTCCTGCTGCGGTCGTGGGTGTTCCGGTCGGCTCGGCGGCGTCCCGCCACGGCCGGGGGCCGGTGACACAATCTCGGCGGGGGTCCGGTCCCGCGGGTGCGGGCGGGCGGCACGGGTCGTGGCAGGTGCGGTCAGGGGGAGCGGCGTGATGTCCAGCGGTCTGGCGGACCGGGTGGCGGCAGGGGCCACGGCACGGGCCACGGCAGGGGCCACGGCACGGGCGAAGGTCCGGACGAGGGTCCGGACGCCGCGGCTGCGGGTCGGGCGGGGCGCGCGGCTGGCCCACTCCGACATGTTCGGTCGCCGGGCGGCGGCGGTCGCCGCGACCTACCTGCTGATCCGGGCGGCCTCGCTGGTGCTGATCCAGCTGATGCTCACCGCCGCCGACTCCACCCGCTACTCCGAGCGGCCGGGCGTGCTCGGCGTGCTGCGTTCCTGGGACGGCGGGTGGTTCCTCACGATCGCCGAGCGCGGCTACCCGAGCGCAGCGACCCTGGGCCGGCCGGACGCCGTGAACCCGGACGCCGTCGTCTTCTTCCCCGGGTACCCGGTCGTGATCCGGCTGGTGGAGTCGATGACGCCGATCTCGTACCTGTGGTCGGGGATCACCGTGTCGGCGGTCGCCGGGACGATCGCGGCGGTCCTGCTGTTCGTCCTGGTCGAGGACCTGTACGACCGGCGCGTCGCGGCGATCGCGGTCGTGCTGTGGGCGGCCCAGCCGCTGTCGGTCTCGCTGTCCATGATCTACACCGAGTCGCTGTTCTGCGCGCTCTCGTTCGGTGCGCTGCTGGCCGTGCGGCGGGAGCGCTGGCTCACCGCGGGCGTGCTGGGCCTGCTGGCGGGCACGGTGCGCAACACCGGGATGGCGCTCGGCGCCGCGGTCGCGGTGTGCGCCGTCTGGTGGTGGTGGCAGCGCCGGGCCGAGGACGGCGCCCGGGGACGCGCGGTGCGGGCCGCGGCGGGTTCGGGCCTGGCCCTGCTGGGGTCGCCGCTGTACCTCGTCCTCATCGGCCTGCGGATGGGGAAGCTGACCACCTGGTTCGACCACCAGTACAGCGGCTGGGGCAACCGGTGGGACTGGGGCGTGACGACGGCGCAGCAGGTCTGGTTCGAGCTGAGCCACACCCGGGACGCCTACTCCGCGATCTGCGCCCTCTCGATCGTGGCCGCACTGCTCCTGCTGGCGGTGGTGGTCTACGACCGGGTGTGGCTCGGCCTCACCGCGTTCGCGATCTTCGGCCTCGCCCAGTCGTTCGGCGGCTCCGTGATGATCCTCGACAAGCCCCGCTACCTGGTGCCGTTCGCGGCCCTCGTCCTGCCGGTCGCCGTCGCCCTCTCCCGGGCCCGGCCACCGATCCAGATCCTGGCGACGACGGCGCTCGCCTTCCTCGGCCTGTGGATCAGCGCCCACTCGATGACCGTCTGGCCGTACAACATCTGAGTCCCGGGCCGGCACACCGCTCGAGCGGGGGCGCCGACGGACGACCGTGCCGAGGCTCGCTGCGGCGCACCGACCGGCGATCGAATCGCCGCCCTGAACGATCGTTTCGCCGCCGGACACCGCACGATCGGGGTCAGGGGCACCCGGGGTCGATCCAGCGGTGGTCACCTCCGGACACCGTCGAGCAGGCCGAGGGGTACACCCAGCGGTACGGCCCGGTGCCTGTGGACCGGCGCAACCAGCGGCGAATCCCCGAGGCCAGCGCCACGTGGCTACCCGGAGTGATTGACCGCAGCAGCCTCCGGGCCGAGCCGTCGCGGGCCCGGCGGGGTGACGGCGGGGCGCCGTCCGAGGCCCGCTGATCACGGGTGGTACGGTGAACGAAAGTTTTCGTGCCCTGTGCCCCAGGACCGGAGGTGGCGGTGAGGATCCGCGACGAACCTGCCCCGCCGGTCTCGCCGCCCGCGCCCGACCGGGAGGAGCAGGACCCGCAGGACGCCACCCCGCCGGACGGGCCCGCGCCGGACCGCGACGGCTCGGTCCTCGACGCCCCGGGCCGCCCCGAGCCGGATCCCGGGCGCGTCACCATCGCCATGGTGGCCCGGCACGCGGGCGTGTCGGTCCCCACGGTCAGCAAGGTGCTCAACGGGCACGCCCAGGTGGGCGCCGACACGCGCCGCCGGGTGCAGAACGCCCTCGCCGCGACCGGCTACCGCCGCCGCCGCCGGGCCGACACCACCCGCAGCGGGCTGGTCGACTTCGTCATCACCGAGATCGACACGGCGTGGGCGTGCGAGCTGCTGCGGGGGGCGGAGCGCGAGGCGCACCGCCTCGGCGTCGGGCTGGTGCTCACCGTCACCCACGACCGCGAGACGGACCGGCCGCGCGAGTGGCTCAAGGTCCTCTCCTCCCGTCCCACGGACGGCGTCGTCCTCGTCGTCACCGACCAGGCCCAGCTGCCCCCCGAGGGCCTGCGACCGCTCGAGGCCCCGCTCGTCGTCGTCGACCAGGTGGGCGGGTACGGCGCCGACGTGCCCACGATCGGGGCCACCAACTGGGCCGGCGGGTACGCCGCCACCGAGCACCTCATCGACCTCGGCCATCGCCGGGTAGGAGTGATCACCGGGCCGCGCGGGATGCGCGTCAGCGACGACCGCCTCGACGGCTACCGGGCCGCCCTCGCCCGCGGCGGCCTGCCGTTCGATCCGGCGCTGGTGCGCGAGGGGGACTTCTACGTCACCGGCGGGCGGCGGGGCGCCGCGCAGCTGCTCGACCTGGCCGACCCGGTGACGGCGGTCTTCGCCGGCTCCGACCAGCAGGCGCGCGGCGTCTACGACGAGGCGCACGCGCGCGGGCTGCGCATCCCCGCCGACCTGTCCGTGGTGGGCTTCGACGACGTCGACCTGTGCGAGTGGATGACGCCGCGCCTGACGTCGATCCGCCAGCCCCTGGCACAGATGGCCGCACTTGCCTTACGCAGCGTGTTGGAGACGCCGCAGGGCCCGCACGACCCGCCGCTGCGGCTCGAGCTGGCGACCTCGCTGGTCACCCGGGAGAGCACCGCAAGCCGGACATGATCCGGTTGACCCCGACGGTCACTGCACGTAAAGTTACCGGTGATGGAAAGTTTCATTAAATTTCCATCACCGAGGCGTCGTGGGCGCGGGCAGGCGGGCCGGACGTCGTCCGCGCCCACGGCTTCCGGGTCGGCCGGGCGGTGTGGTCGGGACGGTCGCCCGCTCGGGTCACCTCGACGGGGTGCCGGCGGGCCGGGGTGCCGGGGCGAGGCAGAATCGGTCGCATGCGAGTCCTCTACCTCGGCGGCACGGGAACGATCAGCGCCTCCTGCGTCGCGGAGTCCGCGCGTCAGGGTCACCACGTGACCGTCCTCACCCGGGGGCGGACGTCGGCCCGGCGACCGGTCCCGGACGGCGTCACCGCCGTCACGGGCGACGCCACCGACCCGCGCGCCGTCGCCTCGGCCCTGGACGGCGCCCGCTTCGACGCCGTCGTGAACTTTCTTTGCTACGACGCGGCCGGCGCGACCGCGATGGTCGACGTCCTGGCCGGTCGGGTGGGCCAGTACGTGCACATCAGCTCGGCGTCGGTGTACCGCAAGCCGGTGCGCCGCGGTCCCGTCACCGAGGCCACCCCGCGGCTCAACCCCTTCCTCGCCTACGCCCGCGGCAAGATCGCGGCCGAGGAGGTGCTGGAGCGCGCCCATGCCCGGCAGGGCTTCCCGGTGACGGTCGTGCGCCCCGCGCACACCTACGACGACGTCCACCCGCCACTGCCCGGCGAGTGGACGGCGTGGGACCGGATCGCCCGCGGCGACGAGCTGTGCGTGCCCGGTGACGGCACCAGCCTGTGGACCCTCACGCACGCCGCCGACCTCGCGGTCGGCCTGGTAGGGCTCCTGGGCCACGACCAGGCGGTGGGCGAGACCGTGCACATCACCTCCGCCGAGGCCCTCCCCAGGGACGAGATCTACCGCGTAGTGGC
>Ga0302321_100003849_pt1 | contig 12940 bp, 12 predicted proteins | sample Fen_T0_1_FD_202505 | JGI IMG/M metagenome (GOLD analysis project Ga0302321, IMG submission 202505) | Peat permafrost microbial communities from Stordalen Mire near Abisko, Sweden - Fen_T0_1 | ecosystem: Environmental > Terrestrial > Soil > Wetlands > Permafrost | place: Sweden: Abisko...
CGTGTCATGCGCTGTGCATAGCTCAGGAAATTCTTTTGTCGTTCGCGCCCCATGGTTGCTGCGGCCATATCGTCGGACCATTTGCGCAAAGTTTTAAGCGATGCGTGATCTTTTTTGTTCCCAACCTGCCACGCCAAACGCATTATCATGACAAATCGTTCAAAATTTTGTTTGTTTTCATCCCCTTCGTTCAAAACAGCTAAAGCTACTAAATAGCTACCATTGGCTATGTTTACAGCGTACAATGCATCTTCTTTTTCAATGTCTAGATCATCATTATTCATCAATGCACGTACAATTTCATCGTTTTTCAACCGTGGAATATGAATGTGCTGAGTGCGGGATAAAATGGTCGTGATAATTTGATCGGGTTCGTTGGATACCAGTAAAAAAATAGTTTTTTCAGGAGGTTCTTCCAAAATTTTCAGGAGTTTGTTGGCGCAGGTTCCGTGCATTTTTTCGGGCAGCCAAATAATCATTACCTTGTATTCCGACTCGTAAGTTTTGAGACTTAATTTGCGTAAAATCTCCTCGCTTTCATTGGAATAGATCAAGCCCTGCTTGGCATCTCCCGAGATTTCAGCATACCACTCGTTTACACTGAAATAGGGACTTTCTAAGACCGTTTTACGAAATTCAGCAATAAAGTCATCGCAAACTACACTGCTTTTGCCGGTAGGTTTTATAGTTGGAAATACGAAGTGTAAATCGGGGTGAGCAAGTTTTTTGTACTTTACACACGAAGGGCAAACTCCGCATGAATCAGTTGCAGTGCGGTTTTCGCAACTGATATATTGAGCATAAGCTATGGCTAACGCAAGTTTCCCAATACCTTCGGGACCACGCAAAAGTTGTGCATGGGGAATCCGTTGTTCGGTTACCGTGCGTATAAATTGTTTCTTAACTTCTTGTTGCCCAATTATCTCGGAGAATAACATGCCTTCCTAATTAACTATTCACAATTAATGATTCATAATTGTGGCTCTTGTACCAACTGCAAATTTACTGAATTTGTTCAGATTTATTTATCAAGTAGCTTAGGTACAATGTGCAAATATACAAAAAAAGAAAGGATTATGAAATGAACATAGTCGTGGGCTTTCAGCAAATGTTGTTGAAAAGCGGGTTTGCAGGTTTAATTGAGCTTTAAAATATAATTATTTACACCTGAAAACAGGAAGGAAATTGTTAGATGCAAATGTGAATATGTGATTCACTTCTTATTTTAGAAAGTTGTAATATTTTGTGATTTAGTGTATTTGCCACAGACTCGCCGAATTGATTTAGGTTGTCTCGGTTGTGCTCGTATTACTACTTGCAATCGTTGTTTGTTGCTGCATTCGGACAGGTTTGAAGGTCACTAATATCCGTTTTTTCGCCCAGAAGACTTTTAACCAGATTGTTGTCGAAACCGCAAGCTAATTCTCCTTCAGCATCAATCAGTGGTCTGCGAATGAGTAACGGATCGTTAACCATTGCCGTTAATGCCTATTCTTCATCAAAATCTGTTAGCACAACTTCTCCACTTTTAATTCGGGGAGCGGCCATGTTGAACCATTCATTCACGGGCATGTCATCGAAAAAAAGACGAAGTGTACTTTTGGTCCAATTCTGAGTTAGCAACGAATGAGCCTCAATTCTATGTCCATGTTGCTCTAACAGTAGCTTTTGCTTTGTGTTGTTTATGCAACCGGGTTTCTCGTAAAAATGAATCAGCATAATCGGGAGTTTTATTTTTTACTTTCAATCAGTTTCTTGTTCAGTTCATCCCATGCTTTACAGGCCAAAAATGCTTCTTCGGCATAAGCCGGTATTTCCAAATAATCAGCTGGCAATCTGTCTTCAATAAGATCGTGCAATGCACCTGCTTTTTGCGACAGGACGAAGCGCGCTTTTTTTACCTGTCCGTCGAGTTCCTTGATTTCTTCTGCTGTCATAGTCATTTATTTTTTATAGACGAATCAAAACTTGTGCCAATGACTTATGTTGTTTACATACAGATTAATAGTGTTGATTGGATTTCCTTTTATCTAACCGTAATGTTTGTAAATAAGCTTAAAATCTACAATAATGTAGGGAAAAATAATTCAATGGAAGAATGCACGTTTAAATGTTTGCTGCCATCCATTTCCGCAAAATATCCGGCGATTTTCCACATCTGCGGGCATAATCTAAAAACTGATTTTCGTCAATTTTTCCAACCATAAAATATTTTGATTTTGGATGTGCAAAATACAATCCACAAACTGATGCATTAGGAAACATAGCACCATTTTCGGTTAATTGAATGCCTATTTCATTGAATTTCAATAGTGGTTCTAAGTTGAAAATAATTGATTGGTCGGGTAGGGAAGGGTAGCCTACCGCTGGACGAATGCCACTGTATTGTGTTTTCAGCATTTCCTTGATAGTCAGATTTTCGTCAGCAGCGTAGCCCCAATACTTTTGGCGAACTTCGGTGTGCACCCATTCTGCTGCAGCTTCCGCCAGTCGGTCGGAGAGTGTTTTTGCCAATATAGAACGATATACATCATCCTCTTTTTCAAAAGTTTCGGCATAAGGCTCTACGCCTTGAATAGTTGTTGCAAATAATCCAATAAAATCGTTTTCTGGCGCAATAAAGTCGGCCAACGAGTAGCAAAAACCATCCGTGGCAGCATGTTGCTGACGAAGCATAGGAAGTTTTGTTGTTTTCCCGTTATTTTCAATAAAAATATCATCATCCACAGCGTAACTTGGAAAAATTCCAAAGCTTGCATTGACCGATACAATTTTTTTGTCTAACATTTCACGAAGCATTTCCTGAGCATCTTTGTAAAGTTTCAATGCTTCTTCGGCTTTTGGTCTGTCGGCAACCGGAAATTGCTGCAGCCAACTCATTTTGCAGGAAAGGCAATCGTGAACGGTTTCAATACCATCGAAACGGCCGGGCATTCGCCAGGCCATAAAAAAGAATACCCAGTCAATGTAAGGTACAATTTTGTTTAAATCTATATTGGTAAGCTGTACTAGTCCGAGTACATTGGGTTTAGTTGGGATGTATTTCATTGAATGTTTATTTTGATAACATTAGAACACAAAATTACATGAAAAAGTTGTAAGTTTGTGGATTCAGAAATCATTCACACACTATTAAATCATGAGAAATCTATTTATTGCCTTTTCAATGTTGTTGGTCACTTTCGCTGTTGCGCAAAACAATCAGAAGCAACAGGTGAATGTTCCAATGGAGCTTACAGCTTTTGATACCATACAATTGTCGACTCCAGACACACTCGCAGGAAAACCTTTGATGCAAGTCATTTCACGGCGTAAAACGGACCGTAAGTTTGATGCACGGAACTTATCATTAAAGCATTTGTCTGAAATTCTTTGGGTGGCTAATGGAATTAATCGTGCCAATGGAAAGCGCGTTGTACCTTCGGCCATGGCGCAATATCCGCTACAAACTTACGCCGTGCTGGCCAATGGGATTTATTTCTACAACCCGCAAAAGCACCAATTGGAGCCTATAGTAAAAGGTGATTTCCGCAGTTTGGCGGGTAAGCAAACTTTTGTTGAAACAGCTCCCCTCAATTTGCTTTTTATAGCCAAAGCACGTAATGTAACTGACGATTTCCGTATGGCGATGATGGATTCTGGCTATTGCGGACAGAATGTGTATTTGTACTGCGCTTCAGAAGGGTTGAAGTGTGTGGTTCGTGCCGGAGCAAAAGAAATAGAGCTCCTAAAGGCAATGAATTTGGAAACCGGTTATAAATTTATTTTGGCGCAAACAGTGGGTTATTGATAATACCACCCCAAGCCCCTAAAGGGGATGTGTATCTAGTATCATCCGGTTTAACTATTCTATTTTTACATTCTGGGTCTTAACATCTCCTTTAGGGGCTTGGGTCATTGTTTATAAGCTCGGAATACTCATTCCGGTAATTTTGCGGTACAAATCCAATGCATACACATCCGTCATGCCCGAAATATAATCCAGTACAGCCATTATTTTTCCATAAACTGTTGGACTGTCGGTTTCGTATTGTTCCGGAATACGCATCAACAATTGCTTCGAATATGCTTTTTCGGGGTTTAAAACAGCAGAAATCAGATGCTCCAGCAAAGTCAGGATGATTTTATATCCGGCCAGTTCCACATCCAACACTTCCTGAGAACGGTAAATCTTTTTAAATGCAGTCTGCGAACAGGTTTCGTATGCTTCAGCTGAATGTTGTGGCAGCTTTTTGATAAGCGATGAAGTAAAAGTTCCGTTGAGGATAGCTTCTTCGTTTTCGACAAATACAGCTGAACATTCGTCAATAAGTTGCCCGATTACCGAAGAGCGCAAATACGCAATCTGCTCATTTACATCGGTTACCATAAGCATTGTTTCTCGTCGGCGGGCTTTTCGGTTTTCATCAAAAAAATTCAGGAATAAATTTTTAGTTTCGTCCGAAGTCAAAATCCTTAGCTTGTGTGCATCCTCAATATCCATAATTTGGTAACAAATATCATCGGCTGCTTCGACCAGATATACCAGCGGATGGCGGGCAAACTGATTGGGGTTAATGGGTGAACATGGAATGCCTAGTTCTGCAGCAATTTTCTCGAAATCAGATTTTTCTGAATCGAAAAAACCGAATTTTTGCTTCTTTGGATCTGAAAAAATGGAAGCATAAGGATATTTTACAATAGATGCTAATGTGCTGTATGTCAATACAAATCCACCAGGTCGTCGGCCGTTGAATTGATGTGTGAGCAATCTGAGTGCATTAGCATTCCCTTCGAAGCAGATAATGTCTTTCCATTCTTCTTCAGTCATTTCAGCCTTCAACTGTTGACGGTCGCCTTCTGAGAAAAACGTGGCAATGGCTTTCTCGCCCGAATGTCCGAACGGCGGATTACCTAAATCGTGTGCCAGACAAGCTGCCGAAACAATAGAGCCAATTTCTTCGAGATAAGGTGTTTCGATATGCTTTTTAGCTTTTAGCCGATGTGCTACATTTACACCTAACGAGCGTCCAACACATGCAACTTCAAGACTATGTGTCAGCCTGTTGTGAACAAATACGCTACCCGGGAGTGGAAAAACCTGCGTTTTGTTTTGTAACCGACGGAATGGTGCCGAGAAAATCAGTCGGTCATAATCGCGCTGGAACTCACTGCGATCGTCATCGCGTACAGCATGATAAGCCTCTTGTCCGAAGCGTTTGGTGGATAAAAGTTGGGTCCAATTCATTTCTTTACTCGCTTTTTTCGTGTTATTTGTTCGCTACGCTCACGTTATTAACTCACTATGTTCGTTGATATTAATTCGCTACGCTAATGATAGTTGGCTTCGCCGTTATTAATTCTTCAAAACAACAATATTGCCCGAAGGGTAAATATTGTGAGCGAAGCGAGCTAATATCTTTCTGCTGAAAGCAGAATAATAACGCGTAGCACTTATTGCGGCATATGATAATTCTTTAATTCTTTCCTCATTTCCTTGCTTTTGCCGTCGGTTACCTTGTCCATCCATGCCCAGAATTTGTCGCCGTGATTCATTTCCTTGGTGTGGCAAAGTTCGTGAAGTATTACATAATCAACTAGATAGGCTGGTAGCAGCATGAGGTATAATGACAAATTAATGCTTTTCTCACGGGAGCAACTTCCCCAGCGGGTTTTGCTCGATTGAATTTTGACGTCCGAAAATGTAAAACCGAATTTATCCGCCAATTGTTTTGTGCGGCCAGGTAGCAATCGTTTGGCCTCTTTTCGCATAAAATAACTTATTCCGTTCCAGAAATACTGTTGGTTTTCTGTTGTAGAACAAATAGTTCCGATTGGAAATTCGATATTTAATGTGCTGTTTCTTAAAGAGAAATAAATATTTTTTCGATTGGCAGGTTTGACTTCTACCGCAAATGTCAATGTTTGCAATTTGGAGTTTTCATCTATCAGGATATTACGCGTTTCAAGCCCTTTCTCAATTTTTTCTTGTTTTTGGAGTATTTTTCCGCGAATGGAATTGATAAATTTCATCGCATCAGCTTCGGTCGATCTTAGAGGCATGGTTACTTTTAAACCATTACTCAAAATCCGGACGCGAATATGCTTTGATCGTTCGTTGTGTCCGAATTCTACTGTTCCTAACTCAGGATCTGATAGCATTATTTCTAAAAAAATAGATTAATTATACTTGATTGCAGGACAAAGGTACATTTTTTTCAATCAAAAAATAAAGGTTTATTGCCTGAAACGAATAACTTTGCACTAAAATTCAGAAAATAGCTATAAAATGATAATTGCTAAAAATATCCACAAAAGTTTTGGTGACCTTGAAGTGCTGAAAGGTGTTGATTTACATGTAACGAAAGGAGAAATAGTTTCGATCGTTGGGCCGAGTGGAGCTGGGAAAACCACTTTGTTGCAAATTCTTGGAACATTAGACAAGCCTAATGAAGGTGAAATATTGGTAGACGGTGTTGATTTCAGCAAACTGAATGAAAAAGAGCTGGCTGCATTTCGAAACAAACATATTGGTTTTATATTTCAGTTTCATCAACTGCTACCTGAGTTTACTGCTCTTGAAAATGTTCTGATTCCTGCTTTAATAGCCTGAAAAGATACCAAGAAGTCAACTCAAAAAGCAAAAGAGATTTTGACTTATCTGCAACTTACTGACCGTATGGAGCATAAACCAAGTGAGCTTTCGGGGGGCGAAAAACAACGTGTTGCAGTGGCTCGTGCTTTGATAAATGATCCGGCTTTGATTTTAGCTGATGAACCATCTGGAAGCTTGGATTCTAAAAACAGAGATGAGCTTCATAAGCTGCTGTTCGACTTGCGCGAGAAATTTGGTTTGACAATAGTAATTGTAACTCACGATAATGAATTGGCTGCGTTGTCAGATAGAGTGATAGAAATGAAGGACGGAAGTATAATTTCCTGAGAGAAGAGATTAAGCTCAAATAGTAGTCCCGCCGGGAATCGAACCCGGATCTAGTGTTTAGGAAACACTTGTTCTATCCATTGAACTACAGGACCGCAATTTTAAAAAGTGGCACAAAATTACATTTTTTACACGACATATACAATGCAGACAGAGTTGTAAGTGAATAAATAGTAAATGAATCGATATGGCAAAAAATAAATTCTTTGTAGTATGGGAGGGCAAAGAGCCGGGTATTTATCGATCATGGGATGAGTGTAAGCGTCAGATTCATGGTTATGGTGGTGCTCTTTACAAGGGCTTTGCTACTGAGGCAGAAGCTCGTGAGGCTATGACTTCACCTTGCTGGGACTATATAGGAAAAAATGCAAAGGAGAAAAAACTTTCATCTGAAGATATCTTGAAATACGGAACTCCTAATTTTGAGAGTTTATCGGTCGATGCTGCTTGTAGTGGTAATCCAGGCTTGATGGAATATCGAGGTGTATATACAAGAACTGGTGAAGAGATATTTCGTCAGGGACCATTTAAGGATGGTACAAATAACGTTGGTGAGTTTTTGGCATTAGTTCATGGTCTGGCTTTTTTGAAGCAAAAAAACAGTCCGCTACCAGTTTATACGGATAGTAAAACAGCTATGGCGTGGGTTAAAGCAAAGAAAGCAAAAACTCTTCTGGAAAAAAATAATAGTAATGCTGTGCTTTTTGACATGATCGAACGCGCTGAAAACTGGTTGAAAAGCAACAAATACACAACTGAAATAGTAAAATGGGAAACCACTGTTTGGGGCGAAATTCCCGCCGATTTTGGACGGAAATAATAGAAAATGCCTGTATGGTTTACTGGTTATATCACTAAAGGTTTCACATGCTCTTTGTTCTACAAATCTTATTTAAAAAGTTCTAATTAAAAGAACTTTTTAAATACCTCTCAATTTATACCTCTCAATCCACACGACATTATTTAGATTATTCGCACTAGATGTTAAATTTTGACATTTAAGTTGTTTGATCAGAGAGCTTTTTATCTGTGTTGTTTAAATTCGAATAGGAATTACTCCATTCGGGACTGATAAATAAGCTTACAAATAAAGAAAAAAATGTCACCCCTTTCTGTATAGTCAATGGCATTTCTGTCAACATTAGAAGCAGATATAATGTCATAAAAAATAACAAAAGTATATTCCTTTCTTTAATTCCAAAATAGATTGTAGCACCTAGCAATACTGTCATTACAAGAGCTCCAACAATGCCTAAGTGCAAAATTTCACCGTAATATTGATTGTGTGGATTTGCAAACTCTACCACTACTTTTCGCATACCACCAGTACCAGTACCAAACCACAAATGCTCTTTAATAAATTTCTGAGTCAAATCAAACATTTTGCTTCGTGGTTCATCAAAAAAGAAATTCTTATGAGATTTATAAACTTTTATTGCGCCAATCAGGCTCATAGTAATTAATAGTCCAAATATGAAAAAAAACGTTTTTTTCTTTCTTCGAAACAACCAAAGTAATGCCACAAATGCCCCAATCGGAAATAAAGCCATGCCAAGTCTGCTTTGTAATAACATAATTAGTAGTAAGCTTAGTAAAGCAAATACTGACAATTCAAAACCCGAAATATGGGTATTACTTTCTTTTTCTTTGTCGTGAAAGAATACTCCAATTCCAAAACAAAGTGTTAATATGAACGAAATAAATGTTGGATGTCCATAACGAGACCAACGCATTATAGCGTAGTATGAACTAATGTTTTCTAATTTTGAATTCAAATAGAACTTATTGAACCCAAGTCCGGCAAACAAACCTACTCCATTAAAATAAACTTGATAAACATACCCAATAATACTTGTTATAATAAACACAAGCATAGCCCTAAAATATAACTTCAACAGTTTTTTTCTGGTTAAATCTGAAATCTCGTAAACGCAAAATGCAATAGGTATTAAGATAAATGAAATGCCTTTGTCAATGGTATGAATCCCATTATTAAGATCTATTGACCATGAAAGTCCAATTAGTTGAAAAATATAATATCCCGCAATAAAATAGAAAAGTGGGTGTGGTTTTTTAAATTTTTTGTGAACAACTGCATAAATTATTATGCAAATAATGAATATAAGTGTCATTACAATAGAGCCAGTTACATTCATTATCGTTGATAAGAGCATTAAAAATATGGCAGAATTAATTAGAGTCTCTGCGTTGAATTTTAACCCTTTAGGTGGGAAAATAAATAGTGCGACACCTGACGAAATTGAGATATATAGTGCAGCTACTGCAGTTTCGTATTTGACATTTTGGTTTAAAGTTAATGTGTGACTTTGAAAAAAATAAGTCAGTGCTACACCAAAAGCTAGAAGGAGCATGAGGTTAATCAGCGTAAAAACGTTCCACTTAGTTAGAAATTTATTCATGTATATTTAATTCTTTATATAAATTCATTTATCTGAATGTAATTTTATCTTGTGAAGTTATTGACTTGTAACAAATTCTCAGTTCTTATGGTTTCTTTAAAATTGTTGTTTATGAATGTTTTACGGCCAATCTGTCCTGTTCATTCGGTATTGTCGGGTTTGAACACGCCGACTGAAATTCTTATTTGTTTCCTAAATTGGAGTACCAAAACTTCAATAATTGAAGGATAAATAAGGCAACTGATAGAAAGTTATCAATAATGCGAATCAGTATTTAAAAAATTAGATATACGAAAGCCATTGCCATTTTGCCAAACAAATGAATAAGTAATCCGGCAGTTGATCTGACTTTCATCGCTCTTTGAATTTTGTTTTTTTATTTAACCAGTTAAAGAAAGACTCAATCGGTTGTCTAACTTTAGAAACGGCACATGAGAATAAATCATTAAATGCTTTATCTCTTTGTTTTATTTCTTCTGTCTGCCCCTTAATTCCCTTTATAGGAGTGAGCATTTCAATATCTTGAGTTTTTCTTTTCGTTAAAGTACTCTTTGTCAGAGTAAATCTTGTCACCAAGAATCACTTTTGAAAAGATATTATCGCCTCATGCTTGTTTGAAAGCGGTCAAGTCGTTGTCTTCAGCAGGAGTAATAATCATACTTTCAGGAAAAGGAATTTTACCGAGTCTAGCACTTGACATTGTATGGATTTTGCATCCATAATAATACATATTTTTAGTCGAACAAAAACCTTTGCTGTAATCTCAGAAGCCACTTTTCCAGTCCTGTTTTTACCACCGCTGGTAATAATAGCCATTGAATCGACTATTGAGAATAACTTACTGCAATCTTCTGGTTTAAATGAACTAATAAGTTTGTTTACAAGTGCCTGAAAAGCGCCTGTCAATAAATTTAATCGATATGAAAATGTTTGATACGAAGGTAATTTTGGAAACCAAGAGATAATCTTTTGTAAATGAATAAATTTCGTTGATTTGAAAATACCTTTGTTCGTGTCCAGCAAAAAGATAAATAGTCATTATTTCCTGATCTGTAAACTCAGGTTTAGAGTTATTACTGAAACGTTGACAATTATACTTTAGCTCATTTTCATATAAATCACAAATATATAAATACTAATTTTTGTTTTTTTTCTCTGGGAATCATACTTAGAATATTACTGCGAATTTTCTTCTAAGATAATGATTTTCAGATAGCTAAATAAATTATTTTGCACTTGCTTTCTTGATAATAAACACTTTAAACTAACTATGAATTAAGGAGTCTCTACTCCTGATTCGCATAAATAATAAGTTTCGATCTTGCGTGAAATATACTACCGGCCTGAATGCCAGAATTTTCATAATTCATTCGTGTATTCTGCCTGTTACTTGCTCCAACGAATACCAAGGGTACTTCAATGTTGTGCTGATAAAAGTTTGTTGTATTATTGCTATATTTTACCAGTTTTTATAACTTTTAGAAATAGCAGATAATCAGTAGGTAAATTGTTATTTACATAAATTTCAAACTTCCTATATCTTTTATTGAAAATGTAGTTATTAACCCCATAGATAGCTTCCTTTTTTAATTGAGTTGACTTAAAGGGTTTAATTATATCTTATTGTGATTGATTGTTAATTTAATGGCTTTTTGTGTTTTTACAAAATGAGCCGTATAGCTCTAAATATTGTCTGAAAATTGTTGCATGGAAAGTAACTCGTTTCTCAGACAACTTTATGGTTGAACACTTTATTAATCGATGTAGGAGCTAATCGTGGCTAATCTTCTTTTATCTGAGAAGAGAATCGCAGATTTTTGTTCGTTTTTATCAATGTAGTTGTTATTTGAATGAAGTCGTCTTGACTTTTGTACTGATTATAATTTCGCTCTTAACGGAGCTCAAAAAGATATAACTCATCAACAATTCTACCATAATTACGCTTCTCTTGAGCTTAAAAAATACTTCTTTGGGAGCATTATTATGGCAGAGTTGTTAATTATTAGTAGTGTTAAGGTCTGTAGGAGCGACATTATAAAAAAGTCAAGACGACTTCAATAAGTAAACTATAGAAACAGCCTTATTTGTATTATCGAAATCATTCATTTTGCGGTGTCTTTATTAAGAATTTCTCTTCTTAATAACTTGTAAAAATACCAATAATGTCTGAGTGCATGCCCTTTTACAGCAACTCTATAAAGTTCGAGATTTCCTGTCTGAGTATTATCTCCTTTTTTTGTTGTTACTCCAAATTTATACCCTGCTTCTGATGCCAATTCCAGTACGTTTTTATCATAGCTGCCATAGGGATAAGCAACTGAGTATATTTCAAGTTTGAGCAATTTTTCTAATATAAGTTTTGAATTTATAAGCTCGTTTTTGAGGTTTTCTGAAGATAATTGAGGTAAATGAACATGATTGCATGCGTGCGAACCAAATTCAATGCCAAATTTAGCCATTTCTAATATTTGCTTTTCTGTGAGTATGTTTAATGGTTCTTTAAACTCATTTTGTTCCCAAACAATACTTCTGGCTCCTATAGATTCGGTAACAACATAGATTACAGCTTTAACTCCATACTTCTTTAGTATTGGGAATGCATTTTCATATAATGATTCACAGCCGTCGTCAAAAGTCAAGATTAGATTTCGTTTAGTTATGTCAAAGCGTTTCTTTACAATATCTTCAAATGTGATAAAATTAAAACCATTTTTAATTAATTGTTTCAATTGCCATTCAAAATGCGCTTCATTTGTAAATAAACCCTTGATTCGTGTTTTAGAATCTGGACTTTTTATGAAGTGATAATATAATATTGGAAAGTTTTTTTCCATTTTATAATTTGGACATTATTTTTTCATACTGGTTAATACTTTCGTCAATTGTGAAATTTGACCTCAGTCTTTCATTCCCTTTCTGTCCCATTTGCCGTGCAAAATCTGGGTTTGATAACAGATAATTGATTTTCTCCGACATTAAATCAATGCTCATGTCAGGAATAAGATATCCGGTTTCATTGTTTATAATTATTTCATTGGCAGCTATATGGTCAAATGCCAGACATGGGATTTGTAATTTCATAGCTTCAAGTAATACTAAACCAAAGCCTTCCCAGCGTGAGGTCATAATTAGCATGGAACATTGTAATAATAGCTCTTCCACGTCAGTGACAAATCCCCAAAATTTTACTGATTGCTGAATTCCTAGTTTTGAAGTCAAATTCTCCAATTTCTGCTTCTCTTTACCATCTCCCATTATCCAAAGTTCAGCATCGGGGTGTAATTGCAGTATATTGGGCATTAGTTCTATTGCAATGTCAATGCCTTTTTCTTCCGAAAGTCGACCAACTATGGCTATTTTCTTAGTGTTACCTATGGCTTTTAAAAGCGTATCTGGTTCAATACCATGGTAAATAACAACGGATGGATTTTTAAGATATTTTTCTAAGTTTGAAATACTATTTTTTACATAATTGGAATTTACGACCACATCTGTGACTACATTTGAAAGTAAATACCGTTTTAATGGATTCATTTTTATTCGAAATGGAATGCCACGGGTAAAGATTACTTTTGAACAACCACAGTTTTTTATCGCC
>Ga0302321_100003851_pt1 | contig 12937 bp, 10 predicted proteins | sample Fen_T0_1_FD_202505 | JGI IMG/M metagenome (GOLD analysis project Ga0302321, IMG submission 202505) | Peat permafrost microbial communities from Stordalen Mire near Abisko, Sweden - Fen_T0_1 | ecosystem: Environmental > Terrestrial > Soil > Wetlands > Permafrost | place: Sweden: Abisko...
GATCTGGGGTGAGAGGACTTCAGGAGGAAGCCTTTTTCAGCCACGGGTGAACACGGATAAAGATGGGTTGTGGTTCCGACTGGCCGTGGGCAATGGTGGTGGAAAGACATCGATAAGCGGAGGTGGGCGGAGCAGCGAAGGAAAGCAGAGAAAAGTAAAAAAGATTCTCTGTGTCTTTCTCTGCTTTCCTCTGCAAGTCTCCGCCAACATCGGCTTGGTTGGCCCGGGGATATCCGGTGGCAGAGGTTACGGACCTTTCGCCTTCGCCTCCTTACGGTAGATGGTTCACCAGGGACCTTGAATCAGGTCCGAACCGGGGAAATAGAACAGGGCGGGATTGCTCCCGCCCTGTTCATTCTGCGTTCTTCGCGTCCTCCGCGGTGAACAGGTTTTCTAGCTGCACCCCGTCGTGGCTCCGCAGGTCTGGCACTTCATGCAGGCGCCATTGCGGACCAAGGTGAGGTGGCCGCACTCGGGGCAGGGATCGCCGGTGTAGCCCTTTTCGCGGGCGACCTGCGCAGCGGAAACCGCTGCCCGGGCGCCGGAAACGCTCACCAGCACGGGGGCTGGGGTGGAAACGGGAACGGTGTGCGAGCCCGCAACGGGAGCATCCGGGAAGGGCAGGGGCGTGCCCGTGGGCAGGCTGGGGAGGTTGACGCCGGGGGCGTTGCTGTTGGGGCGCAGGCCGGTGGCGGCGTTCGTGAGCTGTTCCGGTTCCACATGGGCCAGGTCGTAGCGGCCCAGGTAGCTGATGGCCAGCTCCCGGAACACGAAGTCGATGAGGCTGGTGCTGAGCTTGATGGTGTCGCTGCCCATGACCATACCGCCGGGTTCGAAGCGGGTGAACAGGAAGGCGTCGCAGAACTCTTCCAGGGGTACTCCGTGCTGGAGGCCCATGCTCACGGCGATGGCGAAGCAGTTGAGTACAGCACGGAAGGCGGCGCCTTCCTTGTGGATGTCGAGGAAGATTTCGCCAAGGCTGCCGTCCTCGTATTCACCGGTGCGGAGGTAGAGCTTGGTGCCGCCGATGGTGGCCGCCTGGGTGTAGCCGCCGCGGCGGTTGGGCAGACGGCGGCGGTAGGTGCGCACCAGTTGTTGGGTGAGGGCCTGGGCCATGGCCGGGGTCTTCTCGGCGGGAGAAGCCTGCTCGTCCAGCAGGGTATCGACGCCGTCCAGCAGATCCAGGCTGGTGGCCATGGCCTGGCTCATCTTCGAGCCATCGCGGTAGAGGGCCACCGCCTTGAGCATGAGCTGCCAGCTGGCTTCGTAGATGCCGCCGATTTCGGGCACCGTGGCTTCTGCGGGCAGGTTGATGGTCTTGCTGATGGCGCCACTGAGGAAAGGCTGGGCCGCGCCCATCATGCGCAGGTGGCCCATGGGGGCGATGTAGCGGCGGCCCGTGCGGCCGCAGCGGTTGGCGCAGTCGAAGATGGGCAGGTGCTCATCCTTGAGGTGGGGGGCGCCTTCCACGGTCATGGTGCCGCTGAGGGCCAGCATGAAGGTCTCCACCTGCTCGGGGCTGAAGTCGTTCTTCAGGCGATCCACATCGATGGCGTAGGCCGGATCAAAGGCCGTGGGGAGCTTCTGCTCCACGAGGGCGATCTCCTCATCGGCCCAGCCGTGGCCCTTCAGCATGGAGCGGGTGATGCCGGGCGTTTCATCTGTGATCTGAAGCCAACCCACCACATGGCGCTCGATGTCCTGAATCTGGGCCGGTGTGTAACCCAGACGGGCCATGGCTTCGGGAATGGCGCGGTTCACCAGCTTGAAGTAGCCGCCGCCCGCGAGTTTCTTGAACTTCACCAGTGCGAAATCAGGCTCGACACCGGTGGTGTCGCAATCCATGAGCAGGCCGATGGTGCCCGTGGGCGCCAACACGGTCACCTGGGCGTTGCGGAAACCCCACTGCTCACCATAGGTGAGCGCCGTGTCCCAGCTTTCCCGGGCGGCATCGTTGATGCGCTTGGGCACGCCCGCGCCGTGCAGGCCCTGGGGCCGGATGGAGAGCTGCTCGTACTCTGAGGCCGGCGCATTGTAGGCGGCGCGGCGATGATTGCGGATGACCCGCAGCATGTGGGCAGCGTTCTTCTGATAGCCGGGGAAGGGGCCCAGTTCGCGGGCCATCTCGGCGCTGGCGGCATAGGCATCGCCCGTGAGGATGGCCGTCAGCGAGGCGCACCATTGGGTGCCCTCCACGCTGTCGTAGGGGATGCCCATGCGCATGAGCATGGCGCCCAGGTTGGCGTAGCCCAGACCCAGGGTGCGGAACTCGTAGCTGAGCTTGGCGATGGATTCGCTGGGGAACTGCGCCATGAGCACGCTGACTTCGAGCACCACGGTCCAGAGACGGATGGCGTGGCGGTAGCCCGCGAGGTCGAAGCCGCCGTCTTCCGTGAGGAAGGTGCACAGATTCAGAGACGCCAGGTTACAGGCCGTGTCATCCAGGAACATGTACTCGGAGCAGGGGTTGCTCGCGTTGATGGGGCCGTCTTCGGGGCAGGTGTGCCAGTCATTGATGGTGGTGTTGAATTGGATGCCGGGATCGGCGCAGGCCCAGGCGGCGCGGTTCACCTTCTCCCAGAGATCCTTGGCCCGCAGGGTCTTGGCGGTCTTGCCGTCGATGCGGCGTTTGAGATCCCAGTCGCCGTCCATTTCCAAGGCGCGCATGAAACCATCGGGCACGCGCACGGAATTGTTGGAGTTCATACCGCCCACGGTAAGGTAGCCCTCGCCGTCCCAGGAGGTGTCGTAACCCGCGAGATCGCGGGCGAAGTCGCCTTCGGCCAGGCGGCCCAGGCACTGGGTCAGGAACGCGGCAGGCACGCCTTCGCGCTTGGCGCGGGCCAGGGCCTTGCGCAATGCCTCGTTGGTTTTGGGATCGGCGTCCTTGGAGGTGGAGCCTTCCACGGACTTGCAGATGGCATCCCAGTGGCGGCGCACCACGGCGCTGCCTGCGGCGATCATGGCCACCTTGCGCTCTTCGGTGACCTTCCAGTCGATGAAGGCTTCGATGTCAGGGTGATCGAGGTCGAGGCAGACCATCTTCGCGGCGCGGCGGGTGGTGCCACCGCTCTTGATGGCGCCCGCGGCGCGGTCGCCCACGGCCAGGAAGCTCATGAGGCCCGAGCTGCGGCCACCGCCGGAGAGGGGCTCCTCGGAGCCGCGCACCTTGGAGAAGTTGGTGCCCGTGCCGGAGCCGTACTTGAAGATGCGGGCCTCACGGGTCCACAGATCCATGATGCCGCCCTCGTTCACGAGGTCATCGGCCACGCTCTGGATGAAGCAGGCATGGGGTTGAGGGCGCTCATAGGCCGAGGTGGACTTCTTCATCTCCCCAGTGGTGGGATCGACGAAACTGTGGCCCTGGGCCGGTCCGGAGATGCCGTAGGCGTAGTGCAGGCCGGTGTTGAACCACTGGGGCGAATTGGGCGCGCACATCTGGTTGGCGAGCATGTAGGTGAGCTCGTCGTAGAAGGCCTGCGCATCCTCCGCGGAATCGAAGTAGCCATGGGTGTCGCCCCAGTGCCGCCAGCAGCCCGCCAGTCGGTGGAATACCTGCCGCGCATCCTTCTCACCGCCGTTCTGGGCGTCGATGCCCTTCCGGCGGAAGTATTTCTGCGCCAGGATGTCCACGGCCACCTGGGACCAGGTCTCCGGCACCATCACGTCCTTCGCTTCGAACACCACGGTGCCGTCGAGCTTCGAGATGCGGCTGGTGCGCGGTACGAAGGGGATCCCTTCCAAGGGGTCATGACCTGCCTTGGTAAAGTGGCGGGCGATCTTCATTGAGTAGTCCTGGCGTGAAATGGGTGGAGAGGGGGGGGATTTGAGACAAAGCTTTCCCGTGAGGCGCGCAAAGCCCTCCCAGGAAGGGTGGGGTTTTAGGTTGACCTCTAGGGGTTGTGCCGGGAGAAAAGGATGGCCCCAAGATGTAGGGGTGTCAAGGGGCGACGAGCGGATTTTTCCATCGCTTAAAAACACCACAGAAATCAGGGACTTTGAGTGCCGACGCCACTTGGCGATGGGGCCATATGCTGGCGTCGGAGATCAGATCGCGGGTAGTCTGAATTCAAGCCGGGCCCCATGCATCGGGGTGCGATGAACCGGGTCAGATCGGAAGAAGCAGCCCTAAGTCGTTCCCCCGAGTGCCGTGGTAAGCCCGGCCCTCCTTTTACGTGAAGCGCAAAGCGCGAGTCGGACGCGGCTTGATGCCGCGTTCGACAGTAAAAGGAATCACCGCAGCCCACGAAGCCGCGCAGCGGATTCGTGGTTGAGAAGATCGCCCGGCAGGGAACGGCTCGCTCAGGCTACGCCTTCACGCGGACCCTCCTGGTCCGCGCCCTTCGGGCGTCGCCTTCGGCGAGGTGGCCCTTCGCATCCAGCTTCGGGCTCACGAATCGGCACTGGCTTGCGCTCCCAGTAGGTCGCGCACAGGGTCAGCCCGGTCCTTGGTTCCAACAGGACGTCAAAGAGTGAATGATGCATTCAACGGCGGCTGAGCGGCGATTGGCTTTTCCTATCCCGGAATCCGCGCAGTGGATTCCGAGCCTGCACGGCACACGGAATAGAGCGGGCAGGCCGCGCAGGTGCTGCGTTTTCGCACGCCGGGGCAGTCGCCGAGGATGCCGAGGTGGCTGAGGGCGAAATCGTAGCGAAGGGGATCGGCGGAATCGAGGCGACGCAGGGATTCGGTGATCTCGTAGGCCATCTTGCCATCGGGCGTGGCGCGGCGGCTGAGGCCGATGAAACGGGAGACCCGCGCCACATGCGTATCGAGGGGAATGATCAGCCGATCCGCAGGATAGCGGGTCCACTGCCCAAGATCGGGCCAGCCGGTGCGGACCATCCAGCGAAGGAACATGCGCCACCGCTTGCAGGCAGCGCCTTCCAGGGGATCGGGCAGGGAAAATCGGGATCCATACGAGGCCGGAAGCTCTGAGCGGAGGCGCTGCACCAGGCGGGAAAGGGCGTCGTCTGGCCGTTCCCCCGCTCGTGGCAGGAGGTGGGCTTCAAGACCTTCACCGCTTTCAGCATCGAGTCGTTTCCAGGCCAGCAGCCAATCCACGAGGTCGGGGCCGGTGTGGAAGCGCCAGACCCAGTGCGCCAGGGAATGCGTGAGGTCTCGGTGGATGGCCGCGATGGTTCGTTCCCGGAGCCAGTCCGCAGGGCGAGGACCCAAGGGCGCCAGCACGCCGCCTACGGCCCGGATCATGGGATCCACCCGGCCGTAGGCCAGGTGGGCGGCAACGAAAGCGGCCACCTCCCGGTCCATGGAGGTGTCATAGGAAAGGACAACGCTTAGCGGATCCTTCTCCAGGCCTCCGATCGTGTCATAACGGGCACAGAGTCCGTCCAGACGGGCCTTCAAGGTAGCGGTCGAGGTCCCCATGGGGTCAGTGTCCCAGGAGCCGCAAACATCAGACGGGCGAAAAAACCGCACCTAGTGCCTAAAATCACTATGTAAGCAAAGGTATTGCCGGTAATCTGATCAGCGGTGGCCCGTGGCCCCTTCTGGAGTAATAACCGCACATGATGAACCTGCGTGGCCTTGGAAACCTGGCGAAGATCCTCGAAGAAGCTGCAAAGCCTGATTCCGTGTTGCGGGAAGACCGCGAAAAGCCGAAGCCCAAGGTTCTGAAGAAGGGAGAGAAGGCCGGAAACATCCGAGTCATCGATCCCAAGCGGAAGGTTTGGTACGAGAAGCGCCTCAAGGAGATCACCTCGAAGAGCGTGGCTACCGAAAACACGGCCTCCGGTCCGGTGAGCGCCCCCTTGGTGCCTGCGGCTCCCGCCCTGGCCAAGAACGTGGCCTCCCTGCTGGGCGGCTCCCTGTTGCAGACCCTGGCTGCCGCGAAAGATGCGAAGCCCAAGGTCGAAGGGCAGAAGCGGTCCGAAGCCTGGCGCCGCAAGCCCGGCGAATCGATCTTCTAGATCGCGTTGTCCCTGAATCAGGCCCCGGTTTCTGCCGGGGCCTGATTCTTGTACTTGCGGCCGATCCAGGTAGCGGCCAAGGGGCGTTCGAGCCGGCCCTGGCGCAACTCGCCGAGGGTGAGCAGGGCCAGATCCAAAACGGGTGTGGCACCATCCAGGGTCCCATCGGTGAACCGGGCTTCAAGGTCGGTGCGGGAAATCGCATGGAGGCCATCCGCCAGCCGCACGATCACGGCCTGGGGATCCTCAAGGGTCATCCCCAGCTTGGCGGTGAGGTGATTCACACCGCGCAGCATGCCATCGATGGCACAGCCGGAAGGCTGCGCGGCGAGGGTGGGCTCGGCCACGGCGAGGATGCGATGCTCCAGCAGGCTCCAGGTCGCTTGGTACTGCACACCCTTGTGGCGCCAGCGGCCCAGCAGGGCCTCTAGCTCCGGTGCCAGAACGGATGCCTCGGTGGGCTGGGTCAGGGCCAACAGCCAGATGCGGGCGTCATCAGGCAGGGCGGCAAAGGCGGTAAGGGACACGGGGACTCCAGTCAGCCAGTTCAGTCTATGGGATGCCGCCATCCGGGGATTCATCTCGTGTTCAGACAGATCCTGTCCAGGCTTCCGTGACGATCGCGGCACCGGGTCTCGCGTAAGGTAGAGGGTGATGCGAAACACGGCGATCCTACTCCTGAACCTTGGCGGTCCAATGAATCTGGACCAGGTGGAACCCTTCCTGGCGGCTCTTTTCGGCGACCGGGAGCTCATCCGGCTTCCGTGCCCGGCTTGGCTGCAGCCGCCCTTCGCTCGACTCATCGCGAAGCTGCGCGCCCCGGGCGCGAAGAAGCGCTACGCGGAGATCGGCGGGGGCTCGCCGCTGCTGCGCGAAAGCGCCCTGCAGGCCTCGGCGCTGCGGACGGCCCTTCGCACCGCGGGTCGCGATGAAGCGGTGAAGCTCTGCTTCCGGAATGCTTCGCCTCGGGCTGCGGGGCTGTTGAAAGCCCTGAAGCGGGATGGCATCACCAAGCTCGTGCCTGTGACGCTCTATCCCCACGATTGCCGCGCCACCACGGGTTCGAGCCTGCGGGAGCTGGCCCTCGAAGCGGCGAAAAATGGCATGGAGATCCTGCCGGGGGTGGACCATTACGCCACGGATCCCGACTACCTGGATGCGCTGGAGGCGCCGATCCGCGCTGCGCTGAAAGAGCTTCCGGGCGCCACGGTGATCTTCAGTGCCCACAGCCTTCCCGTGCGCCAGATCGATGCAGGCGATCCCTACGAGAAGGAAATCCATGCCACCAGGGATGCCGTGATGGCGCGCATTGGCGACATTCCAGGCGGTTACCTGCTGGCCTACCAGAGCCGCACGGGACCGGTGCGCTGGCTGGAACCCGCCTTGAAAACGGTGCTGGAATCCATGGGGGGCAAGGACGTGATCGTGGTGCCCATGAGCTTCGTCAGCGAGCACATCGAAACCCTGCACGAACTCGATATCGAATACCGCCATTTGGCGGACACGGCCGGCATCCGCACCTACCGCCGCGTGGCCGCACCAGGCATCGATCCTGCCTACATCCGCTGCCTCACCCGGCGCGTCCTGGAGATCCTCCCATGAGTACCCTGATCCTCGGCGGCGGCGTCACTGGCCTCGCAGCGGCCTGGCACCTGCAACAGCGCGGCGAGCCCGTGGAAGTGTGGGAAGCCGGAGCCGCTGTCGGCGGCTGGATGAAGACGCTGCCCTGGGAGGGGGGGCATTTCGAGACCGGGCCCCAGGGCGTGTTGTGGCAGAAGGGCACGGCGGTAGACCGGCTCTTCAGCGCCATCGAGCTGCCTTTCAAATCGCCCGGTACTGGCGCCCGCTGGGTGGGGAAGGGTGGGCGGCTCATCCCTGTGCCCGCTTCGCCTCCGGCCCTGATGTTCTCGCCCCTGATGTCCCTGGGCGCGAAGCTGCGGATGATGCTGGAGCCCTTCATGCCCGTGCGGGCCGGAGAGCCCGAGGAAGGCCTGTCCGCCTTCATTGAGCGGCGCCTGGGCAAGGGCGTGGCCACGGAACTGCTGCCCTCCATGATCGCGGGTGTCCTGGCGGCGCCTGCGGACATCCTCTCCGTGGATGCCATCCCCAAATTGCGCCAGTGGGAAGCCACCGGCAGTCTGGTGAACGGCATCCGCAAGAGCGGTGTGAGTCATATGGTGGTGCCCGAAGGTGGCATGGGCGAGCTGCCCATCCGACTTGCAACGAAGGTGCCTGCGGTGCGTACGGGCCTGCGCGCTGAGCGCCTGGAGGCCCTGCCGGGTGGCCGTTGGCGCGTGAGCGGTGGTGGTGAGGTGCGTGAGGCCGATCGCGTGGTGCTGGCGCTGCCAGCCTTCGAGGCGGCGGCCCTCCTGGGCCCGGTGGCTTCGCAAAGTGCCGAGGCCCTGGCGGCCATTCCCTATACTTCCGTGGACCTCTGGCACAGTCGCCATGCACCGCTGCCAGCCCTGAAGGACAGCTTCGGCTTTCTTATCCATCCACCTGAAGGCCGGGGATATCTCGGATCCCTGGTGCCCTCATGGATGGATCCACAGAGCGCGCCGGAAGGCCTCATGCAGCTACGCAGCTTCATCGGTGGGGCCTTTGGCAAGCCGGCCGACCTGGAGACCTGGGAGGGCATCTTCGCCCGCCTGAAGCACTGGGTTCCGAACCTCGGTGAGGCCACCGCTGTTCGTCATGAGCGGGCGGAGCGGGCCATTCCGCGGCCTGAATTGGGCCACCGCGCCCGGGTGAAGGCGGCCCTGGAAGGCTTGCCCTCCGGCATCGACTGGCTCAGCAACGCGCGGTTCGGACCGGGCGTGCGCGACATTCTGGAAGGGCTGGAGACCTGGAACTGACCAGACCATGCCGTTTCCTGCATTCCGTGACAGGAAGAGGGTTCCGCTCCAGAATGGGCGGTAACCCCCAAGGAGCCTCCATGCGCCGCACCCTGTTCGCCGCCCTCCTCCTTCCATCCCTGCTCATGGCCCAGTCGACGGCCATTCGGCCCCATGCGGAAGTGAAGACCGGCACCGCCGTCGAAAAACTCGAAATCGCCGGTGAGGCCTCCGCGTTCAAGGTCGCGGCCGGAACCCGCATCTATGTCTGGGCGAAGATCATGGGCGCCGCCGATACCACCGTGACGTTCATCTTCACCAAGGGGGACAAGGCCTCGAAACAGGAACTGAAGGTGCCCCGTTCGCCCTACCGCACCCATGCCTACCGGACCTTCCGGAAGGGGGACGAGGGTGAATGGACCGTCAAGCTCATCGGCGACCAGGAGGCCGAATTGGGATCGGCCACCTTCCAAGTCGAGATCCAGTAGCTCCTGAGTTCAACCATGATTCGGGCCACCGCTCCCGCGATGGCGCCACGCTCGATGCCCTAAACCAGCTGCTGATGACCCTTTGACTCCAGGAGTTTCCATGCCGATGTTGGCGATCCTCGACGGTACCTTGCCGGTAGGGGCCTCCATGTGGAAGATCACCCAGCCCTGGTGGGAGTTCGTGCTGCGGGGGCTGCTCGTGTACGGGTTCTTGCTGATCACACTGCGCCTCACCGGCAAGCGGCAGGTGGGGCAGCTGGCCCCCTTCGACCTGGTGCTGCTGCTGGTGCTCAGCAACGCTGTTCAGAACAGCATGAACGCGGGGGACAACACCGTGCTGTCGGGCTTCATCCTGGTGGGCACCCTGCTGGCGGTGAACGGGGCCATGGGCTGGCTCACCTGGCGCAGCAAGCGCGCGGAAATCCTGCTGGAGGGGCGTCCCCAGATCCTGGTCCACAACGGGGTGATGGACGAGCGGATCCTTGCCACTGAGCGAATCACACAGCATGAGTTGATGGCATCCGTGCGTCAGGCGGGTCTTTCCGATCTGGCGGATGTGCGGGTGGCGATCCTCGAAAACAATGGTCGGATCAACGTCATTGCGAAACTTCCCGAGAAGGCTTGACGAAACGAATAAAAAGCGAACACTGGTGGTATGACACCCCTGCCACTGCCTGTGGATCCACCGCTGCTTTTCAAGGACCTGCTCGTGGAACCCGAGGAGGCCCGCTCGATCCTGCGCCCCCAGAAGGATGAGCGCTACGGCTTTGGTTTCGCGCTCAGCCCCTATCGAGGTTGCGGTCATGGCTGCCGTTATTGCTATGTCCGTGAGTATCCCAATGCCTTGCACAAGCCGGAGGACTGGGGTGGCTGGGTGTCTCCCAAGCTGAATGCGCCTGAACTGCTCTGGTCCCAACGGCACCGGCTCCACAATGCCAGGGTCTTCATGGCCTCGGCCACGGATCCCTACCAACCGCTCGAGCGGCAGTACCGCCTGAGCCGCCGCTGTCTAGAAGTCCTGCTGCTCTGTCCCACCACCGAGGTCATCGTTCACACCCGCTCACCCCTGGTGCTCCAGGACCTGGATCTCCTGCGAGCTTTCGGCGACCGGGTTTCGGTGGGTCTGTCGATCCCCACGGATGATGATACGGTCCGGCAGATCGTGGAGCCCCACGCACCGGCCATCCCCAGCCGGTGGGCTGCCGCCGAACGGCTGGCGGCCGCTGGGATCCAGGTCACCATCGGGGTTGCGCCACTCCTGGCTGTGCATGACGCCAGGGCCTTCGCCCGACGCGCGAAAGCCAGCGGCGCCAGCCATGCATGGGTGGGAGGCCTCCGCCTGCTGAAACAGGATCCGTTCTACAAAATGCTGGCCGACCACGGCTGGTTGAAGGTGCTGAACCCCGAATACAAAGAGGGTATCAGGGCGGCCTTCCTCGAAGCCTTCCCCGCCCGGAAACCGCCACGCGCAGCGAAGGCCCCAGCGCCCACACCTGCAGCGGTCATCGTTTCGCGGCAGCCCGGATTGTTTGATCGGGTGGGCTAGCCCTGATGGGATGGACTCGCCGACGGTTTGATCATCGCAACATACATGATGAGGAGGGCGACCGTCAGCATGAGTGCCCCGCCAAGAGCCAGGGCGTTGTTCATAGGGCTCCTGTTCGGACTCTGAAGGCCAAGAACCATGAATAACGGGCCAAAACACGAAAAGACAAGGAAGAGAATCCGGCTGATCAACGGCATGAGGAACCTCAGCTGTAGCTAGGGCAGTGAGCCTACCCAGGTATGAGAGCCGCCGCCACGGCCAAAGGCACAAAAGGCGTGAAGGCTTGCAACGCCCCGGGCCAGTCCGCCAGCAAGGCGCCGGCGGTGGTGCTACCGGTTTCAGAGACATGTGCCTCGAGCAGACTGCGGAACAGAGTCTCTTCCTCCGGGCGCCAGGGGATGGAGGTCAGATAGTCTCCGTTGACGCGGGAGTCGAATTCGCGGCGCAGGAAGAGATAGCCACCGGTCATGCCGGCCCCGGCATTGGTCAGCACCTGGCCGAGAATGGCCACGGCGCCGCGGGTCATGTACTCGCAGGCATGATGTCCAGCGCCCTCGACCACCGCGGAGGCGCCACTGTTGCGCACGGCGAACCGGTCCCCGGCCAGGCCCCGGGCGAAGAAGCGACCGCCGGTGGCGCCATAGAGGGCCCCATTGCCCAGGATGGCGTTCTCTTCGGGGGTGTAGGTGGCCGTGGGGCCGGGACGCAGGACCAGGGCGCCACCGGACATGGACTTGCCCACGGAATCGTTGGCCTCGCCCAGCAGCCTCACATGGAGCCCCTCGGTGAGGAAGGCGCCGAAGCCCTGGCCAGCGCTGCCATTGAAGGTCAGTTGGAGAGCTCCCGGAACGGCCGGATCCGCGCCAATCCGGCGGCGCTCGCGGATGCCCTGGGCGATGGCCCCGGACAAGGTGGCCAGCACACCCCGGTCTTCGGTGTCGATGTGGAAGCCCAATTCATGGGTTCCACCGGATTCCAGGAAGGGTCGGGACGCCTCGACGATGCGCTGGTTGAGGCTGCCCACGCCTTCGGGCTGGAAGACCGCCGAATCACCGGATTCCAGCTCCGAGGGCGCGGCCAGGAAGGAAGAGAGATCCAGCTTGCGGTCGTGCACGAAAGTGGCGTGTTCGGGCGAGATGGTCAGGAGGTCGGTCCGGTCCATCAGCTCGGAAAGGCTACTGAGACCAAGGCCTGACAAATGCCGCCGGACATCCTCGGCGATGTGGATCAGCATGCGCTGGATGGCTTCGGGGCTGCCCTGATAGCGGGCCTTGAACTTGGGATCGTGGGTGGCGATGCCGGCGGGGCAGGTGTTCTTTTCGCAGATACGGGCCATGAGGCAGCCCTCGGCCACCAGCAGCAGCTTGCCAAACTCGAAGCCCTCCGCGCCGAGGATGGCGGCGGTGACGATGTCCTTGCCGGTGAGCAGGCCGCCGTCCACGCGAAGCTCCACCTGATCGCGCATGCGGTTCTCGCGCAGAGTCTGGTGCGCTTCCACGAGCCCGATCTCCCAGGGCAGGCCCGCGTGCTTCATGGATCCTAAGGTCGCAGCGCCGGTGCCGCCATCGCCACCGGCGATGTAGATGATGTCGGCGCCAGCCTTGGCGACGCCCATGGCGATGGTGCCGATGCCCGTGCCCGAGACGAGCTTCACGCTGATCTTGGCGGCGGGATGCACCTGCTTCAGCTCGTAGATGAGCTCCTTCAGATCCTCGATGCTGTAGATGTCATGCAGGGGCGGCGGGGAGATGAGGTCCACTCCGGGCAAGGAGAAACGCGCCTTGGCGATGCTGGCGTCCACCTTCACCTTCATGAGCTGGCCGCCCTCGCCGGGCTTGGCGCCTTGGGCCACCTTGATCTGGATCTCCTGGCCCGAGATCAGGTATTCCGCCGTGACGCCGAAGCGGGCGGAGGCCACCTGCTTGGTGCTGGCCGTCAATCCGTCGGTCCAGTAGAAGGGGTTCTCCCCGCCCTCACCGCTGTTGCTGCGGCCACCCACGGCTTCCATGGCCAGGATGAGGTCCCGCTGGCTTTCCGCGCTCACCGCACCGAAGGACATGGCCCCCGCGCCAAAGCGGCTGAGGATTTCGGCTCGGGGTTCCACCGCAGGCAAGGGCAGGGGGGGAGCGGCCTGCCGG
>Ga0302321_100003852_pt1 | contig 12936 bp, 11 predicted proteins | sample Fen_T0_1_FD_202505 | JGI IMG/M metagenome (GOLD analysis project Ga0302321, IMG submission 202505) | Peat permafrost microbial communities from Stordalen Mire near Abisko, Sweden - Fen_T0_1 | ecosystem: Environmental > Terrestrial > Soil > Wetlands > Permafrost | place: Sweden: Abisko...
CGCTACGATGTGGCGGGGTTCCTGGTCACCTCGCCGTACTACACCCTGCCCAGCCAGCGGGGCATCGTAGAGCACTACACCCAACTGGCAGCGAGCACCGACAAGCAGATCCTGATCTACAACATCCCGCATCGCACGGGCCGTAACCTCGAGAACGACACCATTCTCAAACTCGCGACCCTTCCCAACGTCACGGGTCTCAAGGATACCTGCGGTAAAGTGAACCAGTCCATCGAATTGCTGAGGGACAGGCCGAAGGACTTCGCCGTCTACACGGGGGAGGACATTCTCTTCCACTTCAACCTGACCCACGGCGGATCCGGGGGTATCCTGGCTTCGGCCCATCTGTTCACCGAACATTTCGTCGGCCAGTGGGATGCTTGGCGTCAGGGCAACCCGAAGGCGGCACTGGTGGAATGGAATCTTGTGTCCCGGGTGATCCCGCTCCTGTTCCAAGAACCCAGCCCCGGTCCGTTGAAGTACGTTCTGGCCCGCCAGGGTCTCATCGCCAGTCCGGAGTTGCGTTTGCCCATGACCCAGGTTTCCGACGAAATGGGCCACCTACTGGACAAGTGGATCCGGGAAGGGACCCGGTAGGATGGGGGCTGCAGGGGAGCAAAATTCCTGTTTCACCGTTGAAGTGCCCTTTGTCCCGGCCCTTCCGATCACCACTCCTACCGAAGGGAGCAAAACTAGAAAAATATTCGTAAAAAGTGGATTTCTCGAGGTAGAAATCCATGACGAAACGCAGGGGTGGGTGTAGGATTTATTGTGAGTCTAATCGATCATTGTAGATCGAAACGGGAGAATATTCAGAAGGTGTCCAGGAAGGCGAGAAGCGTGAACAGCCAGAAGTTCGTGACAGAGGCACGAGAGCCGGCTTCGCAGGAACTTCTTGCTGAAAATGAAAGCGAACCCGCTTCTGAGGCCGAAGACTCGGCGACTCTGGGGGAACTGGAAATACGGCACCCTGGAGAGCAAGTTTCCCGGAAAGGCATTGCGTAAAGTTAAGGACCAACCATGACCAACGAAATCCTCGCCTACTATAGCTCCACCGATGAGAAGGATAGGCTGGCCGCCGACTTCTCGTTGGAGCGCATTCGCACCCAGGAGATTATCCTTCGGTACCTGCCTCCAACCCCTGTCAACCTCATCGACATCGGGGGGGCCGCCGGGGTGTACTCGTTTTGGTTGGCCGACCAGGGCCACCAAGTCACGCTCGTGGACCTGACGCCCAAGCACATCGAACAGGCCCGGCAGGTAAACCAGACAGCCTGGCGTCGGCTTGCAGGCATCCAGGAGGGAAATGCCTGCAACCTGCAGTTCGCCCCGGGCACCTTCGACGTGGCGTTGCTCCTGGGACCTGTCTACCACCTGCTCGACAGGCCCCTGAGGGTCAAGGCGCTCCACGAGGCCCTGCGGGTACTCAAGCCAGGAGGGCTGTTGTTCGTGGCGGCCATCTCTCGGTTCGCGTCTCTTTTCGATGGGTTCAAACGGGGGTTGGTGGCCGACGAAAGGTTCCAGTCCATCCTCGACCACGACCTGAAGACGGGTGATCACCACAACTCCACCGACAACCCTGGGTATTTTACCTCGGCGCACTTCCACCTCGTTCCTGAACTCCGGGACGAGATCGCCGACGCCGGAGCCTCAGTCCTCAGTCTGCTGGCCGTCGAGGGAGCGGCCAACTGCATCCCCGACGTCGAGGAAAGGCTCAAGGACACAGGCTACAGGGCCTATCTCCTCGAAAAGCTCCGCCAAACCGAAACCGAACCATCGCTCCTGGGCGCGAGCTCCCACCTCATCGCCGTCATCGAGAAACCCCGAACCGAGCCGAAATAGGAGGGGTTGGCGGCGGGCCATCTTGGCATGCCCACCGAGCCCGACGCCGTGGCCGACGTCATCCAGGGGTAACCACGACCACCAGGTCGCCTTCGACTCAGTTTTGGGACACGGGCTTTCCGACGCCCACGCTTATCGCCAACTTTCCGAAGCCGATAGAGCGTGGCTGGGCCACACCCACATCCCGCGGTGCGCCCTGGAGAGGGCGCTGATCGTCAATCCCGGCAGCGTGGGTCTCCAGGCGTATCAGGACGAGGGAGACGATTCCGTCACCGTCGAAAATGGATCACCCCACGCCCGGTACGCCGTCCTAGAGAACACCGGCGGCGAATGGAAGGCCGGCTCGATGGGGAAGTTGCCTTGCGGATGGGTTTCGTGAAATGCGTTTCCCGTCTCATCCGCCCAGGTAGGCCTTCTGAACCTCGGGGTCGTGGGCCAGGTCGCTGGCCTTGCCTTCCATGGTGAGGCGGCCGTTGGCCAGCACGTAGGCCCGGTGGGCAATTTGCAACGCCATCCGGGCGTTCTGTTCCACGAGCAAGATCGTGGTCCCTGCCTTGTTCATGGCCACGATGGTCTCGAAAATCAAATCCACCAACAGCGGGGCGAGTCCCATGCTGGGCTCGTCCAGGAGCAAGAGTTTGGGTGCCTGCATCAGGGCCCGGCCGATGGCGAGCATCTGCTGTTCGCCCCCCGAAAGAGTTCCTCCCTTCTGGTGCCTGCGTTCGGCCAACCGGGGGAACATCGTGAAGGTCTGGTGTTTCCTCTCGGCAATCACGTGTTTGCTTTTGACCAAGTACGCCCCGACCTGAAGGTTTTCCTCCACGGTGAGCCGGCCGAAGACCCGACGCCCCTCGGGGACCTGGCTGACCCCCAGAGCAATGATCTTCTCTGCGGGTAGCCTCGTGATGTCCTTTCCTTCAAACACGATGGCTCCCGTCTTCTGTTTCAACAGGCCCGAGACAGACCTGAGGGTACTCGACTTGCCGGCACCGTTGGACCCGAGGAGGGTCACAATCTCTCCCTGACGAATGATAAGATTCAAGCCGCTCACGGCGTGAATGGGACCATAACTGGCGTGGAGATCCTTAATTTCAAGCATGGTGGGCTCCTTCGGCGGCGGCGCCTTTTCCCAGGTAGGCCTCGATGACCCGGGGGTGAGCCTTGATCTCGGCAGGCAGCCCTTCGGCGATCACCGAGCCGTATTCCAGCACCGTGATTTTGTCCGAAAGCGTCATGACCATGGCCATGTCGTGTTCGATGAGCACGATGGTCAAACCCAGGTCGTCCCTGAGCTTGCGGATGGTCAACTTCAATTCTTCGGTTTCTTGGGGGTTCATCCCGGCAGCCGGCTCGTCGAGAAGGAGCAGTCTCGGCTCCAGGGCCAGGGCCCTGGCGATTTCCAAGCGGCGCTGTTCCCCGTAAGGGAGGCTACTGGCCAGCTCGTCCTCCCGATGCGAAAGTTTCATGTAGGCGAGGATCTCAAGGCAGCGATCCCGGTTGCGGTTTTCCTCACGTTGAAACGACGGCGGCCTGAGGATGGCGGAAAGGTAGGACGTCTTGGTGTGGTTGTGGTGCCCGACCTGCACGTTCTCCAGCACCGTCATGGCACCGAAGAGGCGGATGTTCTGGAACGTCCGACCAATGCCGATGGCGGCGATTTTCTCGCTCTTTTTTCCTGTGATATCGGATCCATCGTAGAAGATCTTGCCTTGGTCGGGGGCATAGATGCCCGTGAGAAGGTTGAAGAAGGTGGTCTTTCCGGCACCGTTGGGTCCAATAACCGAGAGGATCTGCCCCGGGTTGGCTGTCACCGAGACGCCGTTGACCGCCGTCAGACCCCCGAAGCGTTTGAACACATTTTCGACGCGAAGTTCGGCTCCCCTCATTTCTGGACCTCCGCGGCTTTCTTCTTTTCCGCCGTCTCGACGGGAATCAGGCCCGCAGGCCTGAAAATCATCATCATGATCAGAATGAGTCCGAAAATGAGGCGCTCAAACTTGGCTGGGTCGACCTGGTTGGGGAGTGACGCGAAATTGAAGCCCCAAAGGACAAAACCGCTTTGCTTCAGAGTATTGAGCCACTCCGAGAAGCTCTTGAGCACGTCAAGGTTGAGGATGGTCAACGCCGCCGTCCCCAAAACTACCCCCGTGATCGAACCCATGCCCCCCAGGACGACCATGCCCAGTATCGTGATCGAGGCCAGCAAGGTGAACGACTCGGGGCTCACGAAGGCCCTCTGGGCGGCGAAGATGACACCCATGGCTCCCGAGAACGCCGCTCCGGTGGCAAAAGCCATGAGCTTGGTCTTCACCATGGGTATGCCCATGGCCTTGGCGGCGATTTCGTCTTCCCGAATGGCTATCCAGGCGCGGCCGAATTTGGACTTACTCAGGTTGATGTTGACCAGCACCACAATGGCGACGACCACCAGGACCAAAAGGTAGAAGAAGTACTGATAGTCGGTGGCCTTTCCCAAGGGAATGCCTAAAAACTGCAAAACAGCCCTGAACCAGTCGATGTCGGGACGCATGACGGGCGAAATGCCCTGGGGGCCATTGGTCAGGTTCACGGGGTGGTCGAGGTTGTTGGCCAGCACCCGGATGACCTCGCCCAGACCCAAGGTCACGATGGCCAAGTAGTCTCCTCTGAGACGAAGGGCCGGTAGGCCGATCAGGATGCCTGTGACCGCCGTGGTGACCACGGCGATGAACATGAACAGGTAGAACCAGTTGCCGCCCAGAGCCGTCCACCCATGGATGAACTGGGCCGCCTGGGACGAACCGAAGATGGCCCAGGTGTAGGCGCCGATGGCGAAGAACGCGGCGTACCCGAGGTCCAGGAGCCCCGCCATTCCGACGACGACGTTCAGCCCCAGGGCCATGGCGGCGTAGATGCCGATCTGGATGGCCAGCTCGAACAAGAAGGTGTTCGCGTAGCCGGCCACAGGGATGCTTACGAACAGGATCACGGCGGCCAGGCCGACCTTGAACCAGAGCGGCACATCCTTGATTTTGATCAAGACGATGAGGCTGCCGGCCAGGACGATGAAGAGAAAATCGCCGCCCGTCTTCAGGGCCAGACCCACGGTCGTCAAAAAGATCAAAACGGCGAGGGCGGTGACGCGCTGCCACCGGCCCAGGGCAAAGTTCGACGCCGCCAAAAGCCCCAGGAGGGCGACGATGGACTGCCAGAAGCCAGGAGCGATGAACAGCAGGGCAAAGGCGAGGGCCTCGAGGGCAAACACCAACGAGACCTGGACCCCTGAAGGAAGGAGCCTGATGAGTTTGTTCATACTTTCTCCTTGACCACTTGGCCTAGCAGGCCCTGGGGTCGGAACAAAAGGAGGAGGATGAGGATGAGGAAGGCAATGATGTCCTTGTATTCGGTACCCACGGCGCCGTCGGTCAGGGTGGGAAGGAAGGTGCCGGCCAGGGTTTCGATCTGTCCGAGGACCAGGCCCCCGACCACAGCCCCAGGGATGTTGCCGATGCCCCCCAATACGGCGGCGGTGAAGGCCTTGATGCCAGGGAGGAAGCCCACGTAGGGCGTGATCGTCGTGAACTGAAGGGCAAACAGGACTCCCGCCACGCCTCCCAGGGCGCCACCGATGAAGAAGGTTTGACCAATGATTTTTTCAGGATTGATGCCCATCAGCCCCGCCGCCGACGGATCTTGGGCTACCGAGCGGATGGCCAGACCAAGCCTGGTGCGGTTCACGAGGTAGGTGAGGCCCAGGAGCATGATGAGGGCGACGGCGATCAAGATGAGAGATTTCATTTGAATGAAGATGCCCAGGAAGGTCATAGACTGGCCCAGGGCGTCGGTGTGTTTCATCGTCAGATAAAACTCGTTGTGCCAGAGGCCCTCGATGAGACGGACGAGGTCCTGCAAAACAAACGAAACGCCAAAAGCGGTGATGAGCGGAACGAGGCGGTTCTTAATCCCTCTTTTTCGCAGGGGCCTGTAGGCCAGACGTTCCACTCCCATAGCGCAAAAACCGGCAAAAAGTCCGCCCAGGACCACGGCAATCGCGAGGAGCAAAAAGGTGTTGGGAACGACGGGCCCCAAGAGGCGGAAGACTTCGACGCCGACTACCCCACCGATCATGAAAATTTCTGAATGGGCGAAATTGATCAATTCCAAAACGCCGTAGACCATGGTATAGCCCAGGGCAATCATAGCGTAGACGAACCCAGCGACGAGGCCGTCAAAAAGTACCTGGGGTAAAAGTGCCAGTAAGTTGTCCAAGGGTGCTCCAAAAAGAGCGGCTCTCGCCGACGCGGGAGCCGCTTTCAAGATGGTAAACTGAGGTTAAATCAGTTTGATTACATGGACGGAGCGGGAGGAGCCGCCACGGTCAGGGTTTGGAAGACCTTGTTGTCGGCTGACTTTTCGGTTCCACCATACTGCATGATGTAGTAGTGGGCCTGGGTGCGGTCACCCTTGCTGTCGAAGGCGATGTCCCCGGTCAAACCCTTGAACTTGATCGTGCGCACGGCCTTGGCCACGTCGACAAGCCCGGGCTTCTTTCCACCGGCGGCCTTGATCGAGCTCAAGATGCCTGTGATGACCACGTTGGCCGAGTCGTAGGCGTACACGGCGTATCCGCCGGCGTCGTGATTGAACTTCGCCTTGTACTTCTTGCCGAAGTCGGGGTACAGCGTCGAAGGTCCACCGACGTCGGTGTAGTAGGTCATGGTCGAGTTCTTCGCACCGACGGTCTTGATGTAGTCGTCGGCGTTGATGGCGTCGCCACCCAGCAGGGGAGTATTGATGCCGCGGTCCCGCAACTGCTTGGTGAACAGGGGAACCTGGTCGAGCTCGCCGCCGAAGTAAATCAGGTCGGGCTTATAGGCCTGAATCTGAAGGATGAGCGAGGTAAAGTCGGATTTTTCCTCGGTGCCGACGTTGGCGTTGCCAGGGACGGCGACACCGAGCTTGGCGGCTTCTTTCACGAATTCGGCAGCGATGCCGGCGCCGTAGGCCGTCTTGGAGTTGATGACGAAGAGCTTCTTGGCCTTGAGCACCTGGATGGCGAAGTCGGCGCCGGCGGGGCCCTGGATGTCGTCCCGGCCGCAAATGCGGTTGACGTCGGCCAGCAGGCGGTCGGTGACCTTGGGGTTGGTGTTGGCGGGAGAAACCACGACAAGACCGGTCTGGTTGTAGACTTCGGAGGAGGGGATCATTACGCCCGAATTCAGGTGTCCGACGACGCCCAGGATGTCTTTGTCGTTGATGATGCGGTTGGCGTTGGCGACCCCGGTGTCGGGCACGGCTTGATCGTCGTAAGGAACAAATTGAAGATCGAATCCGAGCGCCTTGAATTGGGGCACCGCTTCTTCGATGGCCAACTGAGCCCCGTTCTTGATGTATTCGCCCTGCTCGGCCTGGGCCCCAGAAAGGGGTGACTGGCTGGCAATCTTGATAACCGTCTGAGCGTTGAGCCCCGCGGCCACTGCCAAGATCAACGCGGCGGTGAACAGTTTTTTCATGGTACCTCCTCAGGTAACGTAGAACCTATGCACGTTCCGTGCCAGAGGTAGCTTAAGACCACAAAGTCATTTCTTGCAAGGGATAATACTGGAACGAATCCAAACTACACCCCTGGGAACCCGTACATTTCCGGGGAAACTGCTACATTTATGTGGAATATCGACGGATTCGCCTCGTCTTGATCCCTCGGTCCTTTCGGGCTACCCTGGAACCATGATCACCCGACTGCCTTCAGAACGCATCAATTTCGCCACTCACTTTGCTGGATTTCTGGCCTGGATCCCCTTCACCGTGTTGTTGGTGGTGTTGGCCGCCCCCCGGCCCGACCTGGTCGCGGTGGTGGTGGTCTACGGCCTCGGAGTGATGTTCTTGTTCTTCAGCAGTGCCTGGTATCATAGAAATAAAAGAGAGGAAAACGAGACCTCGTTGTGGCGAACCCTCGACCACTTTGCCATCTTCGTGATGATTGCCGCGACCTACACCCCTGTGGTGTGGATCTGGTTCGACGAACCTTGGCGGACGGCAACCCTGGCGTTTCAGTGGGCGGTGACGCTTTTCGGGCTGGGGTTCAAGGTGTTTGTGAAGAAGGCACCCCGGTGGGTAGACCCTGTGCTCTACCTGCTCATGGGCTGGGTGGCGGCCCTGGCCATAGTCCCCCTCTTCCAAAAGATGCCGCTGATGGTGTTCTTTGATTTGTTTTGGGGCGGAGCCTGGTACACGGTGGGAGCCATCATCTATGCCCTGAAAAAACCGAATTTCAAACCCGGAGTGTTTGGGTTCCACGAGCTATTCCACGTGTTCATCCTCGGGGGAGCGGTGACCCACGGGTCGCTGGTGGTAAGGTCGCTGGTGATCGCGGCGTCGGCGCGGTAGAAGCGGGTTCACCGCAAAGGCGCGAAGGACGCAAAGAAGAAACGACACCAGGAAAAATGGCACCAGGAAAAAAGAGGGGAAAGAAGGGATGGGCGGGCCTCCCGGGTTCGAAACGGTTTCCTGACCCTAAGCCGGACCACCCCTGACTAGCGTTCACCGTGGCCACCGTGTTCCTCTCCGTGGTGCCCTCGGCACCCGTGTTTGGTCTTTTCCCCTCGAAGACCAAACACGGGCCGTTTCACGACCACGTTGGGTCACGGTGTCCACGGTGGGAAGAGGGAGGTGGTGGGCTTGGCTTCGACGCCCACCTAGAATCCGAGCCCGGCCAACCTTCTTTCGATGGGTCTTTTTCGTTTCTTCGTGGTTCAAAAATCCTCGGCAGAAGGGCACTCCGGGTTCAAAATAGCTTGTGACCCGAAGGCGAAAGTTCTTGGGACGTAACCACGGGCGGCGGTGCCGCCACGGAGAGCACGGTGGTTCACGGTGAAATCAGGAAGGAAGGGTTGGCTTGCTTTGGGTTCAAGGCGGACTTCAGAACCGAGGTAAGCCAACCCCTTCTTCCTTCACCGTGGCCACCGTGTTCCTCTCTGCGGTGCCCTCGGCACCCGTGTTTGGTCTTGTATCCTTGAGAACGAAACACGGGCCGTTTCACGACCACGGTGGATCACGGTGTCCCACGGTGGGAAGAGGGGGGTAGCGGGCTTTGGCGTCGACGCCCCCGGAACCCGAGGCCACCCAACCTTGTTCCTATCGGTTTCTCTTCGTTTCTTCGTGGTTTAAATTCTACGACAAGCCCCGGGGGCGTTGCGGGGGGCGTAAGCCGAAGGCGTCGCCGGCCCCCGCAGGGAGGGTAGCGGAAGACCCGGAACGGGGCTGGAGCGAGGGGGGGGCTCCCCCCTTCCTCCTTACCGAACGATCCGCAGTCTTTCCACTCCCCGTTCCTCAAACTCCTTGTCGTACTTTTCCATTTCCCTTTCGATGCCGGCGTCGGCTTCTTCGGCTGCCTTGCCTTCTAGTTCCTTTCCGATCTTGGAAGGGTTCTTCTGGAAGTAGTCCCGGCGGGCCAACTGGTCCACCAACTCGGTCCAAAAGTTCTCGCTGTCGTACTCGTCGACCTGCTCGAAGAGGACTTCCTCGAACTCGGGGGCGAAGGTGTACTGGCCCTGGGCATCAACGGCGATTCGTTTCTTGTCACCGGCGTTCCACACGGTGCCGAGCACATACTGGACGAAGGTCTCGGTGGCAGCGTCCCTTTCGTCGGGACCCTTGGAGGCGTTCTTCATCCACGCGCCGAAGAAGGCGACCTTCAGGAGCTGGGTGAGGTTCTCGTTCTCAAAATCGATGCTAATTTTCATGTTCCTTCCTTTTCAATTTCCGTGCAATGTTGTGCCTGACCGCACCGCCGGGATGCCCCGGGAGGCCGGGCCAGGAAGATGTCGTGGAACAAGCGGGCGTTCACGCCTTCCTCCAATAGGAATAGCGATAGGCTTCGGTGAACCCCAGGCCTTCGTACAAGGTGTTGGCCGCATCGTTGGCCGCTACCACCTGGAGGCAGGCTTGGCGAGCCCCTTCGACCCGGGAGCGGCCCATCAAGCCCAACATCAGCGAGCGACCGTACCCCTGGCGGCGGATCCGGGGTGAAACTACGATATCATAGACCCAAGCTTGGCCGCCCACCAGAGCCACATAGCCCCAGGCTACGGGGACACCGGAGGATACCAGACGTCCGACCAGGGGGCGGTCCACCAAGGCGGCCATGGCCCGGGCAGGATTCCTGTGGTGGGGGGCGACGTCGTTGGCTTCGAAAAGGTCCCCTAGCCAGCGGTCGTCAAAGGTCTCCGAAATCTCGCACCCCGCAGGGAGGGGTGCCGATAGATTTCCCAGATCGGCAGTCAAGACCCGGCTCGGGTCAAGCTGGGCATACCCCCGGGATTGAAGAGTGGCTTCGAGAGGGGCCCAGGCCGGATGACCAGGGACCTTGAAGGTGGGGCTCAGCCCGGCCCTCAGGTAGGTGGCCTCACAATCGAGGATGCGTTCGTCGGTGTCTGCCGGTTGGGGCGAATACAGGGGGTGGACGGAGTTCGCCCGTTTCGAGTAGCCGCCTGCAAAGCGGAGGGCCCAGCCGCCCCGCAGGTCGGTCCGCAGCGCCGGCCAGCCGGTGAGGGCGTTCTCTTCGAAGCGGACCACGGCCGCCCCATCCAGGGTGGGAGCGACGCCCATCAGGTTCTCAGGAGCTGGGTCTGGAACCGCGCCTTCACGGCGGCCCAGTCGGCGTCGATGATCGAAAACCATGCGGTGTCGCGGTTCTTTCCTTTATCCCAAAAGTGCTGCCTGAACACTCCTTCGAACTGGAACCCCAGCCTGAGCGCTGCCCTCTTGCTGGGTTCATTTTCATTGTTGCACTTCCACTCGAGCCGTCGGTAGGCCAACTCGTCGAAGATGTAAGAAAAGAGGAGGAACATGGTGTTCGTGTTGACTTCGGTGCGCTGGGCCGCCTTGGTATACCAAATCGAGCCGATTTCCACGCTTCCGTGGTCGGGTCGGAGGTTCAGGAGGCTGACGGCACCGACGATCCTTCCCAGGCGGCGGCTGAACACCGTGTACGTCTTGTCGCCGGGATGGCGGAGTTTGGCTTCCAAGTATGAAAAGAATTGCCCTTCCCCAAAAAACGGCCCGGTACCCAGGCTGTAGACGAACAGGTCCTCTCCGTTGGTTTCTTGGGAGGCGGCCTGGTAAAGCCCGGGTCCGTGGGCCCGGGCCTCGGTAGGCTCGAGCCTGACCTCGGCGTTTTCGAGCACTCTCTTGGGGTCAGGGACCGACCACGTTCGTTCCATGGAACTAGAACTCCTGGGATTTTTCAAATTCCGGGGACTTGTCGGCCAGAACGGTCCGCAGGATGGCCACGGCCTCGTCGAGTTCTTTTTTGGTCACCGTGAGCGGCGGCGCGAACCGCAACACGTCGGTGCCGGCCCGGAGCACCAGCAGGCCGTGGGCCTGGCAGGCGGTGATGACGTCGCCGATGAGGGCTTTTTTCAGCGGGTCGTGTTTAAGCCTGAGGCCCCGGAGCAGGCCCATGCCCTTAACCTCGGTGAACGGAAACTCCTTCTTCAATCCCTTGAGCAGTCGTTCAAACTGCCGGCCCCGGGTGGTCACCTTGGCCAGGAATGCCGGGTCGGAAAGGACGTCGAACACCTTGTTCGCCACCGCCGTGGTGACCGGGCCGCCACCGAACGTGGTGCCGTGGTCGCCCACATGGACCAAGTCATTCACCTTGGCCGGGATCAGGGTGGCCGACAGAGGGAGGCCTCCGGCCATGGGTTTGGCCAGGGTGACGATGTCGGGGGTGAGTCCCAGTTGTTGCCAGGCGAAGAACGTCCCCGCCCGGCCGTAGCCGCCCTGGATCTCGTCGGCAATGATGAGGATGTCGTGCTTCTTGCAAGTCTCCTGAAGAGCCGCAGCAAAGGCGGGACTCACCTTGTCGAGGCCTCCTTCGCCCTGGAGGGGTTCGATGAGGACGGCCGCAAACGTGGCGTCGAGCCGGGAGAGCGCCTTAACGTCGTTGTAGGGCGCGACCTCGCAGCCGGGGACGAGCGGCGAGTAGGGCTTTTGATACTTTTCGGTGAACGTCAGGCTCAAGGACCCGAACGTCCGGCCGTGGAAGGCCCCCGTGAAGCTCAGGAATTTGTGGTGGCCTTCCCCCTTGGTCCTCAGGGCGTAGACCCGGGCGTACTTGAGGGCGGCCTCGTTGGCCTCGGTGCCCGAGTTGCCGAAGTGGACGGCGGCGAAGTTGCCCGTCTTCACAAGTTTGGCCGCCAGATCGAGGGCCGGCTGGGTGGTGAAGAGGTTGCTGACGTGGGTGAGCTTTTCCATCTGCTTCCTGGCGATCTGGGCGAGGTCCTTGCGGCCGTGGCCCAGGGCGTTGACGGCGATGCCCCCGGTGAAGTCGAGGTACCGATTCCCAGCCTTGTCCCAGACCTCGGTGCCCTTTCCATGGTCGAGGACCAGGAATTCGTCCGCATAGTTCTTCGGGAAGGGTGGCTGGTGGACCACCGGATCGGTTTTCATAGCGTTCATGGTCAACTCTCCTTACACGATTGTGGTGCCGGATTCCCCCGACAGAAGTTTTTCCAGATCTCCGGCAGCCTGGTAGCCGCCAATCACGACTTTTCCCACGCCCAAGGCCACGGCCTGACGGGCGCTCCGGACCTTGGGGACCATGCCGCCCCCGATGACTCCCGAGGCGATCTCGGCGTCCATCGAGGGACCGTCGAGCCGGGGGATGACCCGACCGTCCTTAAGGACTCCGGCGATATCGCTGATGAACACCAGAGCCTCGGCCTGGGCTGCCATGGCCAGCTCCTGGGCGGCCTCGTCGGCGTTGATGTTCAGACCCCGGCCCGAGGCGTCCATGCTCGTGGAGTTCACGACGGGAAAATAGCCGCCGGCCAACAGCACCTCAAGGAGCCTGGTCTGGGTCAGGATGACCTGGCCTGTCCGGCTGGTGGACTGGCCGTCGATGACCCGGGGCTCGCCTGTGAAAAGTCCGCCGTCCTGGCCCCCCAGACCCACCGCATCGAGGCCGGCGACCCGGGCCCGGCGGACCAGGTCGCTATTGATCTTGCCGCCCAACACCATGTCGACCACGTCCATCTCGGCGGGGGTGGTGAGCCGGATGCCATCCCGAAACTCGGCCTTGAGGCCGAACTTCTCGCTCACCGAGGTCACTTC
>Ga0302321_100003853_pt1 | contig 12935 bp, 21 predicted proteins | sample Fen_T0_1_FD_202505 | JGI IMG/M metagenome (GOLD analysis project Ga0302321, IMG submission 202505) | Peat permafrost microbial communities from Stordalen Mire near Abisko, Sweden - Fen_T0_1 | ecosystem: Environmental > Terrestrial > Soil > Wetlands > Permafrost | place: Sweden: Abisko...
CGGGAAACGGCGCACAGCCGCAGGCGGGGCGCAACGGTTTTTGTTGTTTCAGCGGGTGAAACAGGGGTGCTTTGTGGGTGTCAAGAGGAACATGTCGCCATCGCGGATAATAAACCTGGCACACATTTTTGGCTTGACGTACCTTCAAACACCGTACACGAGAGCGACCGCCGTCGCCTTGAGCTCCTCCTCAGAGGCGCCCTGATTCCAGCACCACCCCATCGTCACGTACCACGCGACTCTGTCGCGATGGGCCGCGCCTGCGTAGTGGATGAGCTCGAGCCGTCCGGCGCGGCGCATGTCGGCGATGATGGCGTCGAAGTACTCGGTCGGGGACTTGGTCAGAGAGTTCGAGTTCGTCATGCCCTCAACCTAAGATGTCACAGTCAGTGTGTCAACCGAAAATGTGACATCGAGAGTGACAGTCTACTGCCGGCCGTCGAGCTCCCGGTTGGACCAGTTCCCCATCAACCATGCTTGCCATTGCCTGGCAAGCATATCCCGTGCCGTCTCAACTGAGTGGCCGAACTTCAGGACCGCCAGCCGCTGATAGGGCTGGTATCCCCCTCCTCCGTACCTCTCCTCCCACGAGCTTGCGGTGATGGGGTCCTCCTCCCCGATGGCGATGCGCCCGACAATGACGGTGACGTCGTCGCCGTGGCGTCCGGCGTCGAGGATTAGCTGGACAATCTGCGAGTCGAGAATGGTTGGGTTGGACATGTCATCAACCTAAGCTGTGACACCCGGTGTGTCAACCAAAATGTAACATCTAATGTTACTGGCTGCGATCACGGCGCCTGCGCTCGATGTCCGTTGCGATCGCCACGGTGAGCTTGGCTATGTCCGCGCGCATAACGCGGAGCTCCAGATAGACCAGTGTGGCAAACCCCAGCACACCTCCAGCCTGGACGACCTGCAGTACGATGGGGTCCACCGGAATGTTACAGCGTCCCTGCGCGAGTGACAAACTTCGCCCCACCGAACCGACTAGCCCTCAGCCGCTCGAACTCAGCCATCACGGCCGAGCTGCTCGCGGGCGGCGCGGGCGGCGCGACGGCGGAGCGCGCCGACGGAGAGCTCTGCAGCGTGTCCGCGACGGCGGTCGCGAGCACGCACCCGGCGATGTCCTGAGTGAGGCCCAGGAGCTCATGCTCGATGACCGAGAACTGGCCGGTCTCGACGAGCTCCTTGATTCCTGGTTCAAGCTTGGCAACGATGCCGACCCTCTCGGCCACGGTGCAGTCGATGACGGCGCGCTCGACGCGCTGCGCCTCGCCGCATGCCATCTGCCCGATACATGCGGCGATGGCGACGACGATGCACAGTAGTGACATGTAGGCTAGAACTTGCTTCATCATGAGGTTATCCGATCATCCAATCGCTAGGTATGCTGCGGCCATCGCCAGGGCGGTGATGGTCAGGTTTCCCCCGGAGCTTCCGGATAGCCCCGTGGTGGGCTTCGTCGGCATGCTTCCGCCGCGAGTCAGCGGACTCGGACTCGGAGTCTTCTTCTGCGGGGGCGGCGGGGGAGGCGGGTAGACCCAGGAGGTGCTGCCCTTCACCGCGTGCACTGGTAAGTTCCCGTACGCGTCCCGGGGTGCGGTCCCCTCGGAAATCTGCGCCTCCATCATGGAGAATGCCTTCTCTTCGCCGACGGTGGTTCCGTTCTTCTCCGCGGCGTCTGTATAGACCTTCTCCTGGACGTCCTGCTTCTTCTGGACCACCGCCTCCTGCGCGGCGGTGGGGCCGGTCTGTGCGGTCCCCTCGCTGTTGGTGTTGACGACCGCGGCGGTAGCGGTCGGGTTGACGATGATGGTCTGGGTGCTGTTCGTAGGCCGCGGCACGGTGACGCCATTGACCACGATGTTCGTCGCGTGGCCCGAGCCAGTGCCGCCGATCGCTACGGTAGCCGGCTTGTGCTCCGGTTGTGGCTTGGGGTCGCGCGAGATTGCCATGGCGCCACTCTACGCCAGAACCCACAGGATGCCTAGGCCCACCACGATGCGACCGCCCCATGCCGCGCCGGTCCTGGCATCGACGCCGGCCGTGGGCGAGATAGCCTCGACGGCGCGCGCGCCGACCATGCCGCCGACGTAGTAGCCGAGGCCGACCGCGATCCCGAGCTTGAGGGCGCCGAACATCAGAGTACCCTGTAGAGCAGGTACGCGACAGCCCCTCCGAACACGATGTTCGTGATGGTTCCCGGCAGGGAGCCGGGGATGTTCGAGCCAGGCGCGGCGACGACGATGCCGACCTTGCCGAGGATGGCACCAGCGAAGTAGCCGGCCGTGGCTCCACCTGCCAGCGCGATGACGACCTTGGTGTTCATGTCGGGGCTCCACCGGTCGCCATCGACAAGAGGCAGAACACGCCGGCCGTGACGAGGCCAGTGATGCCAGCCGACGTCACCGCGTTGCCCAGCGCGCCGGTGTCAGAAGTCTGGCCGGCGACGCTGATCTCAGGTTGGACAAACCGATTGATAATCGGCGGAGTGAGATAGATTGCCACGACCGCCGAAATGCCAATCTTCAGATATGGGTTCATGTGAGGCCTGCCGTTTCTTCCGCATTGCCGAATAGTTTTGCGAGTCCAGGGTCCTTCAGGTACGGAGTGACCCCCCTGTCGATCGAGTTCATCTGCCCGGCGTCCAGGCCGAGCGTCCAGTCGCGAAATGACGTCCACGTCCCTCCCTCCCCCGCCGCGACCGCAGCAGGCAGCACCGTTTTTGACAGCGCCGGGAGCGCGTGCTGGAGCTTCGCCAAGGCGAGGACCTCCGCCTCCCCCCACTCCATACCCGCGGCTCCGAGGCGCTGGCGCGCGATGGCGATGTACGACGCCGCCATGGCCACGAGGCTATCGACCTGGAGCCTCCGCTCATCGTCGGTGAGCTCGCGGACCTGGGTCTCGTCGGTCGCCGAGCATGCCGAGCGTAGGTCGGAGGAGGTCACGCCGAACACCCGAGACGTCTGCGTCTCGAAGTACAGCTGTCCGATGCCGGCCTCGCGCGCGTACCCCTTCGCCCGCATGAGCGAGACGCTTCCGACGGCGCACGGGTTGCCGTTCGACTCGCGGGCGATCCACCGCGCCAGGAACTCGACATCCACGTCGCCGTGGAGTTCCTCCAGTAGTTCGCTCCAGTCGTTGTTGATTCTTGGCATGGCGTGGTCGCTCCCCATCTCTTCCGGCGCTGGTCCTTCGGTGTCGGGCGTCTCCCCTGTTCCGGCATCATCGTCCTCGCGCGTCGCCTTCCTCTGCCAAGCTGCCGTGACAGCTGCGACGACTCCGGCGACCCCGATGATGACCGGGATAGGCACTAGTTTGCCGAGCCGGCGGCTGGCGCCTTGACCTCGGAGACGTAGCCGAGCGCGCGAGGGCCACCTCCTGGCTCCCTCGTGTCCATCCACACGATGCCGCGGCCGTCCAGATAGATGGACCATCGGTTCTGGCTGGCGTGCCCAAGCGCCATCGGCCTCAGCTTGGGATCGTTCTCGAGCTCGTCGAGGAAGATGTTGACCGTCGCATCCCGCTCGTGCTGTTCGAGCATCGAGTCGCCATTGGAGTTCCAGATGATTTTTCGCATATGTCACCTTACAAAGAGGTAGACGACGACCCCCGCCACCACGACGGAAATCAGACCGGCCTGGCTGAAAAATCCGTTGGCAAGACCGGCCGCCGTCTTGCCGACTCCTTCGGCGACTCGAGCTCCGAGGTCGCCCGCAACCTCGCCGGCTTTCGCCGCCGCGTTCCCGACCCAGTCGACGGTTGATGCCGCGGCCGAGCGCAGCGCCCCCGAGATGTCGGTGCTCACCGGCGGCTGCTCGCTCAGCGAGTCCATGTCGGAGCACCACGCCCCGAAGGCGGACAGGAACAGGCTGATTTCGTCAGCGCCGGATGCTGCCGTGAGGTTTACTCCGTCGCTCGCGATGATTGCGGCCCCGACCGCGTCGCACATCTTTTGCCAGTCGGCGATCGTCTGCTCAACGAAGCTCAGAATCGGCTCCGCCGGCGAGCCCACGCCAACGGCATCGAGCACGCTCTGCGGGGTGAGCCACACCGTGTAGACGCCCGACGGCGTCGCCGGGTCCGGCATGCGGAGCCATGGGCGATTGGGGTCGGCGACAGGGGACGCGAGGTACGGACCGGACGCCAGGTACGAGCCGGATGCCGGCTGGACTTCCCACATGCCGGCGTCGGAGGTGCTGCCCGGGTACTGCGGCTGGCCATCTGCTCCGACGAGGATGGCTGCGTTTCCGTCGGACCCGGCGTTGTACTGCGCGTTGAAGTTGTCGATCGCCTTGGCCATCATCGGGGTCGCCCACCCCAAGACCGCGAACATATCCATCGGCGACATGTTCGGCATCGGCTGGCCGTCATCACCCACGGGCCCTGTGCCTGACGCGCTGGTGAGCGCGCTCTTGACGGCCATGTATGTCACATCGCTGTATCCCATGGCGACCTCAATCCCATGCGTAGACGTCGAGCCACGTGTCAGTTCCGCTCGCCGAGTCGGTAATCTGCGGATTCACGATGCGGTACGGATTGATGTCCTGGTCCCCATTGCTGCCGCCCCCGGCAAACAGGTTGACGATGAGCGGGACCCCGGCGACGAGCGCCGTGCTCGGGACGATGTTGGTTGCCACCTGAGCGGAGCCGTCCAGCCTGCCCGCGTTGGTGGTTGCCGGCTGGTTGTCCCAGGCGAACACGCGCAGGGAAATCGTCGACGAGTTGAGGTTGAACGCCGTGAACTGGATGTGCCTCCGCCCCTCGACGTAGGCGAACATGCCGCTCACCGTCGAGGCCGAGGCGTTCCGGACCCGCCACGATGCGTGCATGGGGGCGCGGCGCGAAACTCGCTGTGGAACCAGGCCGCCGTAGTACAGCTCGAGTCGGAGCGGCACCCCCCAGATGAGACCGGGTCCGTAGTTCACTTGGTACCCATCCCACATGTAATTCTGGGAGCTCACCGCGATGCCGGGGATTGGCTTTGGCAGGCTCACCGTGACGTATGACCTGTCATTCATTGACAACCCCAGCGCGGGGTTGCCGGCCGAGATTCTGAACCGGTTCGAGTCGTCGTCGACCCCGACGATCGAGATGTCGGCGCAGTCGATGGCGCTGTCTGGGGCGAGGCCGATGCCGGTAAGTCCGTCGACCGGAAGCGACAGCCTCTGACCCCCTAGGATGGAGGCCGGTGACAGGGGGTCGGGGTCGGAGAATCCTGCCGTCGAGTCGATGAGCACGCGGCTCCGTTGCGGAACCGCGAAGTTGGATATGGTCCCGTCGTTCTGCACGAACGGGAACCTCATTACAACCTTTTGCGTCCGCTGACAGCTCATCAGATGACCTGTCGGATGACAAAATAGGCGAGGGCCGCGCCACCGCCGACCACCGCCATGTGAGCGATGGTGACCGGAACGTGGAGCTTGACAGCCTGCGCCTCGACCGTGCCGCCGTACTTGGCGACCAGCCAGCCGCCCGCAGCTGCGGAGACGCCAACGATGAGAACATCCTTTAGCATGTTACATGTGCCTTTCTCTGTATCAGTGACAGTGAATGTGTCAGAAGATGTCGTCGATCCAGCCGCCCACCGTGTTCGCTACATCGGCAGCGGCGCCGCCGATGGCGTCGCCGATCTCCCCGGCGGCGTCTCCGATGTTCGAGGCCACCCAGTTGTATGCGTCCCCGATGGGCTGGGCAATCCAGTCCTCCATCTTGACCCCGAGGTAGGAGCCCGCGATGGCGCACAGCGGAGCCGCCGCCGCGAGCCCCACCGCGGCGCACCCGGCCGATGCCGCGGCTCCGCCAGCGACGCTGGCGATTGTCTGCCACGTGTCGCTGCCGTTGAGCCTCTGCCCCGGAGGTAGGTCCAGCGTCTCGTTGAGCGACGCCGCCGCCGCGCTGCGCCCGGCGTAGTCCATGCCGTCGTAGGCCTTCTTCGCCGCCGCCTGAAGGAGGTCAGCCTTCTGCTGGATGTCGGGGTCGAGCGGCACATCGCCGAACTTGGCCTGCCCGCCGTTGGCCAAAAAATCGGACCACGAGTAACCCGACTGCCCGGCCGTCCCGCTGACGATTTGCCCCGTGGTCGATCCGTAGTTCGGCTGCACGTACCCTGTGCCGCCGGGCGGTAGGACGGGGCCGTCCTTTCGGGTGAGCTCGTACGCGACCCCGCCGATGATGACCACTGGGACGATGGGGTTCATCACCACACCTCGCCGGTGTAGACACCGAGGTCGGCGTACTTGCGGGCCTGCATCGCGCTCGTGGTCCCATTCTCCGCGTTATCTCCCCACGCAGCGCGAAAGAGCTCGCGGTCGACACGCGCCGAGCTCCTGAAGTCGTTCGAGCTGCGGGCCGCGGGGTCGGCGACGACCATCGAGTTGTTCACGCCCGAGCGAAGCGTGCTCGGGTCCCCACCACCGACTGAGGCGGTCGGGTCAACGGTCAGGCTCGGCTCTCCACTGGGAGCGGTGTATGAGACCTCGAGTACTTGTGCCCTGTTGTTGTCGTCGGTTCCCGCTACCGGCGAGCCGCCGAGCGTGGAGGCGCCCTTCACGCAATCATCGACGGCACCCGCGACAGTCGAGGCACCGGCGATGCTGTCTTGGCTCTCGCCGACGTCTGCCGAGGACTTGGCGTCCTCGACGGTCAACGACTGGGCGTTGGCCAGGTCGGCGCGCTTGCCTCCGAGCCACACCCACCCGACGAGCCCGCCGACGATTCCGAACATGATTTTCGATGACATGACTACCTCCTGGTGTTCGGCGCGCGCGGCGCGCTACTTCAGCGTGATTGGGAGCTTCCGCGCCAGTTCGCCGTTGAACGCCTTGACCGGATAGTTATCCCTGCCGCCCTTGACCTTGCCCATGCCCTTGACTGCCGCTCCGGCCGGACCCGGCCCGTCGTAGCCGAGCTGCTGCGCGGTCTGCGTCGCGTTGCGGTCGATGAGGACGTCCGTGATTAGGCGCCCGCTGGCAGGAGCAGCCTGCAGGAGGTCAAGGTGGAAGCTCTTGGTGTCGATCATTCGCCCGCTCCTCTGGTCATCGTACGGCGCGATGAGCGGGATGGCGCCGGGCGCCGCGAGGAGGAACTCGTCGTTGGTGCCGAACGTCGTGCCCTCGCGGCGGTACTCGTCGAGCAACAGCGCGGTCTGGAAGGAGGCCGGCCACTTCGCGGTGCGCGAGTTCAGCGTCGAGTACGGCGCCAGGGTCGTGTAGCCAGTGGTCGTCAACTTCGAGGTCAGGTACACGCCGCGCAAAAATCCATTGACCTGGTAATCGTACTCCTGCTGAGTAACGGCCTCCTCTTTGATGCGCCGACGGGACTTGAGCTCCTTTTTGCGCCCGTCTTTGACCACAGTGAACAGCTGCAGCCTCCAGTCAGCCTGGACCGCGGCCCACCCGGTCGGGACCGCGCTCGCGGTCTGGATGGTGAACTCGCCACCGTCGAGGAAGTTCGACACCGGGATGCCGAAGTCGCGCGCGCGGACCGCGCGCCATGGCTGGATGGGCATGCGGAGCTGGTAGACGTAGGTGGTATTCGTCGAGCCGCTGGCGACGTCGCCCGGGTCAACCTGCTTGCCTCCGTACTCGACCTGTTCGAGTACTCGGAGCCCCGCGCCCGACGCATTGAGCACGTCGTCAGCGTCGCGAAAACGAATGTTCTCGAACAGCTTCGCCGCGTCCCTCCCGAGCGCGTTGCCGGTGATTCCGCCGACGGTTCCGGAGAAGCGCACGATCATGTGCGTGACCTCCGGGGCGTCCATGCCGCGCGCTTGGGCGAGGTAGTCGGGTTTGATCGTGATTGCCGCCCCGAGCTGGTAAATCTCGGGGTTCGATCGAAGATGTACTCCACGTAGCTCGGGGTTCATGCACCCTGGATAACATAATGTTCACTGTGTCAACAGGAAAAACGTATGGTCACGTATGGTCACTCAGGGACCTTATCTTCGCTCTTGACTTCCAGGGTTTTTACGTCTAGGGCGGTGAGCGGCACAAACTTGTACTTCCCCTGCGTCTTGATTCCCTCCAACTGCTCCTCGGTGGCACCTGCCGCACGTAGCGCGTTGAGCGCCCACTCGTGGTGGATGGCAAAGACCTTGATGACCGTGCTCTGCTCGAGAATCTGCCACGAGCGCGCGTTGCTGTTTTGGATGGCGTACAACATCGCGATGTGAAGGTGCCTGATGCTGTAGATGAAGGAGAGGAACCATTTGTTCGCCTCCTTCTTCGTCGTGCTCGCCGCATCGATGGCGATGCCCTCGTCGATGATGACGATGATGGGGACGCACTCGATGCCGTGGTAGCTGACGTTCGGCTTCCACCGTCGGAACGGGTTGGCCGTCTCCCACGCCTTGCGCCGGATGCCCGTCGACAGCCGCATCGCGAAGTGCAGCAGGTCGTCGGCGGTCTCGGGCTTCCGGGTTGGGTCCACCTTGTGCCCGTCGCCAGCAAGCGGAGGGGACAGGATGTGCCAACGCCCAGGGTGGCGACGTAGGCCACGCTCCAGCTTGTCCAGGCTGGTGTGGTAGGTGATGGGGTACTCGGGGCCTCCGACGCCGGGCGGTGGCTTCGTCGGCAGGCGAGCCCCGAGGCTGTGACCTATGACGTACGCCCCGTGCGCCTCGGTCTGCAGCTGGCGCGCGCGTACGCATTGCTCGGTGGACTTGCCCATGCCGCGCGCGCCGACCGAGGCCTCGAGATGGTTCCACTCGCCGATGATGGGACGCTCCGGTTCTGGGCTTAGGAGTCCCATCAGAACACCGGACGTTCTGGCTCGCGCCACTCGATGACGTCATCGACTTGCGGGGCGGGTACCGGTGGCGGTGGCGGGGGCGGGGTGGCCGGAACGGACACGAGCGGCGCGTACTGCTTCACCTTGGCGGCATCCCATGCATCCTTCTCGGACTTCGCCTTCGCCGCCTCTCCGATGGCATCGCGCATCATCCATCGCTGGACGCACACGGCCGTCGTACCTGCGAGCGCAGCCACGCGCGGCGTGACCGAGATGTGCTCTGGAAGGATGTCGTCGACCGCCAGCACGATGGACGGCATGAGCGAGTCGACCGGAAGCCATGGCCTGCCACCGGCGGCGATGATTTGCTGCTCCATCGCTCTGAGCACACCGCCCCATTGACCTGCGATCATCAGGCACGTCTGCTCGCGGTCGACCGCTCCGCTAGCGCGGTACTTTTCGCGCCAGTTCGCCCCGGCGGCGCCGCGCTTTGGTTCTGGCTCGTCCTCCGCCGTCGCGCGCGTGCGAGGCGGAGGGGGAGGAGGCGGTGGCGGTGGGGGCGGGGCCTCTGGTGCCGGCACGGATTCCGGTTCTAGCCGGACGTCCTCATGCTCACCCGGTCCGTTCGGAATCGGAACCGCTTGCGGCTCGGCATTCGGCTCCGGGTCGGGAGCGCCGCTGCCCGGAGCCGTCGCCTCGGTGTACGCATCGAGCCACGCTTGGCTCTTTGAGGTCAGCGTCCGTCCCTCCTTGAGTCTCCGTCGCAGCTTCCATGCCTTGTTACGATCTGTTGGTTTGTCTCCTGGCTTCATGCAGCTCCTTACAGCTGGCAGGATGCGTGACACCGGTGTGGGTGTCAAGCATCCTGTCTCCGTACCACCCTGTAGTCGCGCCACCCGACGGCACGGTCCACCGGTGCCGCTTGGGAGCAAACAGCCCACGTGACCGCTTGGCCGCGTCCAGGAACGTCAGCGCTCCGCGGTCCTGGGTGGCCTCCCCCTCGAGCCATTCCCTGGCGTGCAGTCGCGCCCCGGCCGCGCGGACCGTGAGCTCGCCGGTCGACGCATCCACGAATGCGTAGCTCTTGGGGGACGCGCAGCGCCAGTCCACCCAACCCCCCTTGAGGGCCCATTCGCCAAGCGCATCGCCTACGGGGTCCGGGTGATGCCGGCTCGTGGTCCAGATACTGTCGGTGTCGCAGTATACCGCGTCCATGCCCTGAGTTTCGAGCCCGGAGAGCAACGCGCCTCGCGTCGCCGCCGTCGTGTATGCGGCCCAGTGGATGTGGCTTGACGCACCCTGGCGGAAATATGGTACCGACCACATCTCCCCCCAGTTGTCGACTTGCTGGTATGCGTCACACACGCACTTCGCTGTGGTACAGGGTGACTTGAATGGGCACATCCGAATCTCGGAGAGCGGAGGGTGCAGGCGCACGAAGCGACGGTTCGGCTGCTCCGCCAGCTTACCTGTGATTGAGTTGGGGAATAGACGCATCCACGCCCCCCATGCTGTCTTTTTCCCGACGGAAAATCGGACATCGGTCCACGAGCGCATCAGGTCCCCGAACACCAGCTCCTCGCGCTCCCACACCACGCACCACTCGACGGACGTGACCCTGCACCCCCTGGCCTCCGCCGCGGCAATCTCCGGGAGCGCCCACACGCCGGACACGCCACCCACCGGGTAGGCGGTACCACTGCGCGTCACCCATGGCAGCGGAGGTGTGTGCATCTCCGGGACGTGAACCGTGCACGCGTAGATGCCCGGCCGGCTGGCGCGCATCATCCGCGCGGCCTCGCGCGAGCCGTACTCGGACATTGCGCCAACAGGTAGAGGCGTGGTCGCGAGCGCAGCGGGGTAGGCCGAGCTGATGTCCCAGTGCCTTCCGTGGTCGGCCACCGGGCGCATGACCGAGACCCGGCCGCCGTAATATCCCGTCCGACAGCGCCTCCAGGCCGCGGGCGACATGTCGGCGTCCGGCAGGCCGAGCCATCGCTGCGCTGTCGCCCACGCGCTCCCACCGATGGTGCCGCGGAGGTCGAAGTCGTGGAGCTCGGCGAAGTCACGCAACGCGAAGAGGGCATCGAGCGCCACACCCGTGTCCTCCACGCAGTATTCGGCGAGCTGCGAGCGACGCGTCGCATCCATGCGCGCGGTGATGCCGCAGTAGCCTCCGCAGCTCGCCCCGCACGAGCACGGCCATCCGAGCGGCGTACAGGTCCGGCCCGCGAGCTCAGCCGCGCGCTCCAGGCCGAGCGGGATGACCTGGTAGCTGTCACAGAGCTGCAGCCCGCCTCCCTGCGCGCGCGACACGGACGATCCGGACAGCGAGATGGACATCGACACGCCGAGCCGGCGCAACTCCTCGAGGGCCGCTAGGGTGTCGTACTTGCCACCATTGTGGCTCCACCATGTACCGCCAAGCTTGAGCATGCGCTGGACGGCCTCGCGCATCGACCAGTGTACCTCGACGCCATGTGTCACACTGCGTGTCACAATGACTACCGGGTGAACCCAGCCCCAGCATTCGATGTCCCACGTTCCGTCGATTCTTATGGTTCGGCGCTTGCGTGTCTTCACCAACCCCTCCTGTCTCTATTACGACGACGAATCTGACGCCTGACGACATGGCGCCATCGTTGCCAGGCGGTGAACCGGTATCCATCTTCCTCGTTCATGCCATCCTTGATTGCTCGACAAGAGATTGCGTGGTGTGCGACGAGAACCAGACCATGAGCGAGCCGACCTCCGATGGGTCCTCCGAATCGCGCCCGTAACGCTCAACGAGCGCCGGGTCTCGGTCATCACGGATGCCGACGCGCTCGACGGCGCGCGAGATGACGAGCTCCCACGGCCCGATCTCGGCGAGCGTGTACTCTCCGGTCTTTCCTCGCTCGGTTATGTAGCGCGCCTGGATGCGCGAGAGCCGCTGCGCACGGATGAGCTTCTCGATGCGCTCATCGTCGCGCCACACGGTCATCGTGTCCAGGAGGTCGTCGTATGTGGTGTCACCGGGGAACGAGAACTCGCACAGGAACATCCATGGCGTGCGAGAGCGCGCCCCCGGAGCGTTGATGGTCTTGACGGTCGCGCCGGGCGCGACCGACACCATCTCATCGATGGCGTCCAGGAGGTCCGCCTTATCGCTGCGCGCCGGCTGTGACGGTGGCTTCCTGGCTGGCCTTGCTCTGGACTTCGACTTCGCCTTGGCCTTGGGCTTCGCCTTGGACTTCGGCTTCACTTTGGCCTTGGGCTTCGCCTTGGACTTCGGCTTCACTTTGGCCTTGAGCTTCGCCTTGGGCTTCGCCTTGGTGGCCGCCTTGGGCTTCGCTCTCGCCTTGGGCTTCGCTTTGGCCATTTGGCTAGGTTACCTCCGCTTGGAGGACTTACGCGAGCTCCCTGTGGCTCCGGCGCGCGCTGCCATTCGGTTGACAGTATCGCTTGACATCCTTTCGGCATCTGTCATAGCGACGCACGGGGGCGGTTCGTTGCCCAGCGAGTGCTCTCGCGAGGGGCATCGGCTCGGCATCACCGAGCGCTCATCGATGAGGGTTATTTTTCGATGACAATATGCGCAAGTCACGATTCGTGTCACACCCAACTCCTATGCGCTTCCAGGTTTCTACTTCCGCTTCTAGATGCGCAACATCATACGAACATCAAACTTGCTTGGCTTTAGTTTCATAAATCCAACTCCTTCCGTGGGTGCGATCCATGAACGATATGAAGAATCGGAGCTCTTCGCTCCCGAACATGCTTACATATCTGCGGAGCACCCTTATCCACAGTAAGGCGCTGCGGGCGTTGTCGTCCGGTCCGGTCCTGTCGCTCATCGGTCCATATACACTCATTCGCACCCTCCATGTATCGAGTAAAACATAGATAACTTCAGCTCGCGCCAGAAACCAAGCACTCCATGCCTCCTGCGATTCCTCCACGGAGGCTCTGCTCGGTACATCATATTTCTGACGTCAGCAAAAGTCATCCCAGTGCGGAATAACTCATACTCGGCCCCACAGGAACACTTATGTGGGGTCCGACTGGTCACCTTATATTTAACTCCAGGACGCCGCCTCCGCTGACGAAGTCCTTGTGCCAAGAGTCCACCTTCAGCGCGTATATGCTTCCTCCGCGGCGACGCACCGCTAGGCACGCCTCGATGTCCTCACCATACTCCGAGGATGCGCTAACGCGCTCGGAGT
>Ga0302321_100003855_pt1 | contig 12931 bp, 10 predicted proteins | sample Fen_T0_1_FD_202505 | JGI IMG/M metagenome (GOLD analysis project Ga0302321, IMG submission 202505) | Peat permafrost microbial communities from Stordalen Mire near Abisko, Sweden - Fen_T0_1 | ecosystem: Environmental > Terrestrial > Soil > Wetlands > Permafrost | place: Sweden: Abisko...
CGAGAACTGGTCTTCCGGCCAATCGGCCGCGTGCCAGGACTGCACGATCTCCTGGTCGGGGAGCAGCTTGAGGTTCTTGCCGGTGATGTAGCCGTCGAAGGCGCTGTACTCGCCGCCCACCTCGCGGCTGATCTGCGCCGGGCTGCCGCTGAAGGCGGCATGCTTGCTCGAATCCATTAACAGCTCGTAGACTTCGTGCGGGCTGGCCTTGAATGTGACGGTCTGCTGGATCAGTTTGGACATATCGACCTCCTCGAGCATAAGCAGAAAGAGCTATCCCATCTAGTATAACCGCCGGCAGCGCGGAACGGGCAGGCAGATCGACCATAGGGATCAAGGCCTCAGGCAGCTCCTGAGCGAAGCAATGGATTCTTCGCTGTGGGTTATGATCCGGTGCGGAAAACTGCGGCTGACCGTCATTCTATACTGTTTTACTTGAGCGAACGCTCGATGACATCCGCCCCCAGCCAGGCGAGTTCGAGGTCTTCCTCGCCTGCCACGCCACTGACGCCGATGGCACCGACTACGGCACCGTCTACAGTGACCGGCAAGCCGCCGGTCCAGCCCAGGATCTTCGGGTCGCCGTAGTAGGCGATGTCGAAGCCATCCTTTGGGTCGCGCACGGCCTGGCCGATCGTATGGGATGGCTTGCGTTCGCGCGCAGCCGTGTAGGCTTTGTTTGCAGCAATCTGGATGGAGGTAAACGGCGCGCCGTCCAGGCGCAGCAGCGCAATCAACTCGCCGTGCGCATCCGCGACGGCGATGACGACCGCTTTGCCGCGCTTGAGCGCTTCCGCTTCGATGGCTTCGATGGCTTTCTGGGCTTCGGCGTGGCCGATGTTATTGATGAGGTTCATGTGTTTTCTCCAGAGTGAAATTTGGCGCGTGCCGGTCCTAACGAGACGAATTCAAAAAAATCATACCACCAATATCCATCGATCGGACAAGTTTGCGCGATTTTCAAACCGGCTCTACAATAGATGCATGCCGGGGTTATTGTATTCCTTCAGTCAGTTGCCAATCCAGATCAAATTGATCGTCGTGTTGCTTGTCATCGTGGCTGGCGAGCAACTGTGGTCCCGTTTCGCAAAAAGCGAAAGGGGACTGCGCTTTGTCATCTCGATGCGCCCCAAGAATGCCGAGGCGCACTTGTCCCTGGGGATGTTGCTAGCCAAACAGCCGGACCATTTTGAAGATGCGAAAAAGGAAATTCGCCAGGCGATTGCGCTCAGCCCACGAATGTTGGTCGCCTATTACACACTTGCCACCCTGTATTCTGACAAAAAGGTCGATCGGGAAAAAATCGACGACTTCTACAACGAGATGCACAGGATCATTCCCGACGATCCCGCTCCTTATATGTTTCGCGGGATGGCATTGAAGGAGCACGGGGCCATTCCTGAAGCTGAAGAGGCTTATCGACAGGCCATAGCCTGCGCCCCTAACTTGCATCTGTTGTACCAGCTTCTCGGACGTTTGGTTTCCGATCAGGGGCGCTTTCCGGAAGCAGTTGAATTGTTCAAACGGGCGATAGCGCTTGGCGAAACCAGCGCATACACGCATGGGCAGCTGGCCTATGCGCTACAGCAGTTGGAACAATACGCTGAATCTGAAAAAGAATATCGCAAGGGGATCGAACGCGAACCAAGTGATGTTAGGCTATATCCTTACCTGGCAGATATATACAATGCGCAAAAGAAATACACCGATGCCGAAAAACTCATCAAGCAAGGCATTGCGCACAATCCAGCCGATGCCGGGATGTACCACTTGCTTGGTCGTGCCCAATTCTCGAGCGGGAATTATCTAGCAGCTGAAAAGTCCATGCGACAGGCCATCTTGCTGGATCCGCAAAGGCCTGGTTATTACCAGGCCTTGGGAGCGACTCTTCATTTGCTAAAACGGTTTGATGAGGCAGAGCAAGCATATCGACACTCCATTATTATCGACCCGCAAAATAGCTTGGCCTATTATGATTTGGGTCTGGCGCTCGAAGTCCAAAAACAATATCCCGAAAGCGAAGAAGCCTATCGAAAATCTCTTGAGCTAGACCCTGATTTATCATCAGCATATAACAATCTTGGGAATATTCTGGCTGCCCAGAACCGCATCACCGAAACTGAAGAAGTTTTAAGGAAGTCAATCGAAGCCGACCCAAACAATGGAGCCGCCTACAACAATCTTGGAAACCTATTGGTCAAACACGGTTCAATTGTCGAGGCCGAACGGGTACTAAGAAAAGCAATCGAACTCGATCCCAAGGAACTGCGCCCCTACAATGATTTGATAATGTTATTACGTCGTGAACAGAGAGAAAGCGATGCATTGCCGGTTGTAGACGAGTTTATGAAAATTGCCGCCAATGATTATGGTCCTTACATGCAAAGCGCTGCCGTCCAAAAATCCTTGGGAAATATCGAAAAATCAAGAGGATATGTTGAAAAGTCACGTTCGCTTCTTCCCAAGGACGATGAGTATTCATACAACTTGGCTTGCTTGGAAAGCATTCTAGACAATCGAGACACGGCCTTTGAGCATCTGACACAAGCCGCCCGCGCAGAGGGTTTCGATCCCGCCTGGGCCTGGGACGACCCCGACCTGGCCTGGCTGCACGATGATCCGCGCTTCGTCGAGATCGTCGGGCCCAAGCCTGAAAAATAAGAACTCGCGGTGATCTTCTTACGGAGTTCGATAAACCTGTCCACAATATGAGTCTTGCATAAAAGCAGGACCCGTTTACAGGAAACTATCCACCGTTTTCTCTGCTTTTTTCACGTGTGTTTATGCAGCCTTTTTCTGCATCCTCCTGCACAAAAAAGACCTGCCGACCATAAGGGCCGCGCAAGCCTTTTTTTATTAGCAGAATCCCCGCCCATCATGGCACGCGGGCCGGGACCGCTGCCCGTTTTAGTGAGCGCCAAACAAGATGACAGTGGTCTTGACCTTTTCGACTTTGCGGACGCTGATTTTCATGTTCTTCTGCTCCTTTCCTGCAAAAATGCAGCTCTGAAAACCATCACCCGAATAACGTTCTTCGGGCGAAAATCGTCTTTACTTTTCGGCCTTGCGCGGGTCGCCCCCGGAAATTAGTGAGCGCGGAACAGGATGACAGTGGTTTTGACTTTTTCGACTTTGCGGACGCTGATCTTCATAGTCTTCTTCTCCTTTCCTGCGGGAATGCGGTTCTGAGACCCTCACGTGAAAGAATGCTGCTTAACTATACAGTTTTCCATACCCGAAAGCAACCCTTTCGGATGACCATCCGTCGCGCTGCGCCGCTTGCGCTACGCTCTTTGCGCCTGCCGGTATTCCCGCCATTTCAAATAAAACAGCAGGCCGGTGGTAAATACTGTAAGCGTCAAAAAGATCAGCGCATCGTAGAAGGCGCCCGAGCCGGCTCCTCCCGTCCGCGTGATCGCCAGCACCGAACGCACCAGGTATTCCCAGGTGACCGGTAGGGCGCGCATAAAGAAATTAGCCAGGATGACACCCGTGCCCAACAGGTACAGCGGCAGGTACAGGCGCACGCTGCGCAGCTCGCGTTCGGGGATGGCGCTCAGATCGGCCTGCGCCCAACTCCGTTTCCAGGAACCCGGCAGCGGCCAAGTCGCAAAGACCAGGGCCAGGCGCGTGCCCAGCAGCGTCCGGCTGTCTTCCATCAGGTTCTTGCAGTTCAAGAAGTTGGCTATCAGATAATAGACGTCCGTGCGCATCTGGAACTGGAATTCCCACAAGATCCCCCAGAACTGCCCGAAGATGAGTGCCTTGAGCAGGGCATAGAAAACGATCGGCAAGGCAATCCGTCCGGTATCGTTCAGTACCAGCAGGATCAAGTTCAGCGCGATCAGCAGCGTATCGCCGATCATGCCGGCCAGGTAGATAATGTAGCGCTTGTTGCGGGGGATACCCCAGGCACCCGAGACATCGGTCTGGGCAACCACAAAGAGCAGGCGTGTGCCCAGGCTGAAATCGGCCTGAACACCCTCTGCGCGCGCGGCCAGGAAATGCCAGAATTCGTGCCAGGCGGTCTGCAGCCAGCTCAGCGCGAACAGGCTCAGCAGCACCACCGTCAGGGATGGATGGTAGAACCAGTCCTCATAACGCGGCAGGTAAGCCGGGTGCAGGAACCAGATCAGGACGACCCACGCTGCCGTCAAGCCATAGAACACCCGCGCCGGGAGCGAGAACATCCACGCTACCTGTCGGGCCTGCAGGCCGCGCCAGAAAAGCCGGCGCTCTTTCACCACCGGCGCAATCAACTCACCGTCGATCCTTTCGATAAACCCACTCTCGAGCATGGCCTCCAGAAAAGACTCCATCTCCGGTTCCTGCCCGTATTTTGCCCCAATCTCAGCCTTGACCTCGCCCACGGTCTTTTGGGCCTGGAGTAGTTCGATAATCTCCACGCCAGCCCCGGGAAGCGTGACATACGTGGAAGTCTCTTCGCGCCCCACCAGCCACTCCTCGTCCTCCTGTAATTTCTGGAGAGGAAAGAAGTGGATGGTGGTTGCATCATCCAAGAACAACGCATCCGTCATGATATATCCCCGGATGTTTCAGGTATCGTGCGTAGCCGGCTTCCACCAGCTAGCGCATAAATTTGGACGGCTGCTACAGCTATTCCACGCACTTTCCCAAAACCTCTATCGTCTTCTTGTCCGCGTCGATGCGCACCTGCCCGCCCACCGGCAGCACTGTGTTGGGACAGTTGTGCCCAAAGTCATCCACCTTCAAGATCGGAAAGCCATATTCCGCCGTTACGCGCAGAAGAACGTCCTCCATCTGCATCAGGGCCTGCCCGTTATTTTGCAGCCCATCGATGTAGCCAACCAGCGCCCCGCGGATCTGGTCGAAGACGCCCATCTGTTTGAGCTGCTGGAACAGCACATCACAGCCTTCCGCTGTAATATCCAGGGCCTCGACAAACAGCAGCGCCCCTGTGAAATCAGGGAAATAGGGCGTGCCGGCCAGCTTGGCCAGGCAGTGCAGGTTGCCCCCCAACAGCTTCCCTTCGGCCGCCCCGCTCCTGACCGTCCGCCGCGCCCGGCTCGCAGGGATTTCTCCTGTGCGGGCCTCCACAAAGGCGGCCACAAACTCCTGCTCGTCGTAGGCCGTTGGCGTCCTGCCGAAGCCCCACATCACATCATCCCCGTGGAAGGTGACCAGCCCGGTCTTGTGCTGAATGGCATTCAACAAAACCGTAATATCACTGATCCCCAGAAAAATCTTTGGGTTTTCCCGAATAACATCCCAATCCAGATAAGGCAGACAGGCGTTGGCCGTGGCCCCGCCCTGGGAACAAATGATCGCCTTGATCGACCCGTCGGCAAACATCTGGTTGATGTCTTGCGCCTTTTCCTGGGGCGAAGCGGCATAGCCCCAGGTAGTCGAATACACGTGTTTGCCCATCACTACCCTAAAACCCAGGCTTTCCAAAAACCCCACACCCTGTCGAAACTGGCCGTCCGACTCTTGCGTAACCGGCGACGAAGGAGACACAACGCCAAGCGCATCTCCCTTTTTTATCTTCTTGGGAACAAGCATGTTTTCCTCCACCGACCACTGATTACTGACCACTGATCACTGATCACTGATCACTGATCACTGATCACTGATCACTATTCTCTCCTCACCATCTCCCTCAGCCCATCTTCCCCAATCACCTTCACGCCCAGCTCCTGCGCCTTCTCGTATTTCGAGCCCGGCGCTTCGCCCAGCACCAGGTAGCTGGTCTTCTTGCTGACGCTGTCGATGACCTTGCCGCCGTGAGCTTCGATGAACTCCTTGACGCCCTCACGGCTCAGGCTGGGCAGGGTTCCGGTGACGACGAAGGTCAGGCCTGCCAGCGGACCCTGCCCGGTTTGCCTGCGCTCTTCGGCGGCCATGACGGGCCAGACGCCGGCGGCTTTGAGCTTCTTCAGCACGGCCTGGTTGCGCTCGCGGCCAAACCAATCCACGATGGCTTCGGCGATATTCGGGCCGATGCCTTCGAGCATCTGCAGGTCGTCGACACCGGCCTTGGCCAATGTATCCAGCGACAGGAAGGCGCGCGCCAGGTCCACTGCCGAGACTTCGCCCACACCACGCACGCCTAGGGCGGTGATCAGGCGGTTGAGCGGCTGGCTGCGCGAGCTTGCGATGGCCACCAGCAGGTTATCGGCAATCTTGCCGGGCGGCTCGGTCTTGGTCTTGCGCTCCTTGTTGGTGACCGCCTGCAGGATGTCGGCGCGGGTCAGGCTGTACAGGTCGGCCACGTCCCTGACAAAGCCGGCCTCGATCAGCTTCTCGACGATCTTGTAGCCCATCCCGTTGATGTCCATGGCGCCGCGCGAGACGAAGTGCTCCACGTTGCGCAGCAGCTGCGCCGGGCAGGCGGCGTTGACGCAGTACCAGGCCACCTCGCCTTCCAGGTGTTCCACGACCTGCCCACACGCCGGGCAGGTTGCCGGCGGTACGTAAGGCTGCTCCGAGCCGCTGCGTACGTCCACCACCGGGCCGATGATGTATGGGATGACCTCGCCGGCGCGCTTGACCAGCACGCGGTCGCCGATGCGGATGTCCTTCTCGGCGATGTAGTCGAAGTTGTGCAGCGTGGCGTTGCGCACCACCACCCCACCGATCTCGACAGCCTCGAGCACGGCCTTGGGGGTCAGCACGCCCGTGCGGCCCACTTCCACGTCGATGCCCAGCAGTTTGGTAGTCACCTCACGGGCCGGGAACTTGAAGGCTGTGGCCCCGCGCGGGTCCTTACCAACGTAGCCCAACTCCGCCGCCAGCGAGAGATCGTCCAGCTTGATCACCATACCGTCGGCTTCGTACTCCAGTTCGTCGCGGCGCTTGTCCCAGGTCTCGGTGTAGGCGATGGCGGCTTCGATGTTGTCGAAACGCCGCGCCGCGTCGGTCACTGGGAAACCCAGCGCTTTAAGCCATTGCAATAGCTCCCACTGCGACGTGGGCGGGGCAGCCTTCCCCGAAGCATCCCCTTCCCAATACACTACCTGGTAAACCAGCAGGGTCAGCGGGCGCTGGGCAGTCAGCGCGGGATCGAGCTGGCGCAGCGAGCCGGCAGCCGTATTGCGCGGGTTGAGATAGGTCTTCTCGCCGGCCTCCGAGAGACGCCGGTTGAGCTCGTCGAAGTCGTGGTTGCGCATGAAGGCCTCGCCGCGCACGACCAGATACTTGGGGATTGGTAAATTGGTAAATTGGGACTTGGTCGCCCTGGAGCCGGGTGAGCCTGAAGCAGAGCCCGGTTGGCCTGCATCCCAATTTACCAATTCCCGAGTTACCGGTATTTTCAGCGGGATGGCACGGATGGTGCGCAGGTTTGGAGTGATGTCCTCCCCCACCTCGCCGTCGCCGCGCGTCGCGCCCTGGACGAAGAGCCCGTCCCGGTAGTGCAGCACGACGCTCAACCCGTCGATCTTCGGCTCTACGACGAAGCTGGAACGCTCCACGCGGTCGTCCAGTTTGCGGATGCGCTCGTACCAGGCCCGGGCGTCGTCCGCGCCGAAGGCGTTGGCCAGGCTCATGATCGGGCGCGGATGCCGTACCTTTTCGAACTTCTCCGAAGGTGCCGCACCGGCGCGCTGGCTGGGGGAATCGGGCGTGACCCACTCAGGGTGCGCCGCCTCGATCTCCTTCAGCTCGTTCATCAGCCGGTCATATTCCACGTCGCTGATGACGGGATCATCCAGCACGTGGTAACGATACAGGTGAAAAGCCAGTTCCTGCTTGAGTTGGGTATAGCGCGCGCGTGTGTCCATGGGCATATTATATGCGAACTGCCCGCCATGACTCAAGAGCGCTTTGCATTGGTCACCCACTTGGGTGACCAGTGGACATTCTGCCCCATGATCAGGTTCAGCTGCGCCACGTGCTCCTGCGTATGGCGCTGACAAATTGCGTCTTTACATCTAAACAATAAAGCGCAATACTCCGCTCCAACGTCAATCCAAAATCGTCAATCTAAAATCCAAAATTCCCTTTGGTGGTAGACTCGCCCTTATCATGAAACGTATCGTCCTGTTCCTCCTGCTCGCCCTGCTCACCGCCGCTTGCGAGCGCCTGGGCGGCCTGCCCCAGGCGGCAGCCTCTCCCAACGCCGCGCCGCGGCTCTGCGCTGCCGCGGACCTGCAGGGCAGTTCCAGCTCGAACGGCGCCGGCGGGGCAATCCAGATTGGCGTGACGCTCATCAACGTTTCCAAGAGCCCGTGCATCCTGGTCGGGCCGCCCCAGATCACGCTCAAGAGCGGCAGCGCAGCGCTGGCGGTCCAGGTCGTCCAGGCAGCGGCCGCTCTGACGCCACCTGCCCCGGCCGGATTGAGCATCGCCCCCGGCAACGGCGCCATCGCCATCCTGCTCTGGCACAACTACTGCGGGACCACGCTGAGCGGCGTGACCATCCACTTTACCATCACCACGGATCAGGGGCTGGACGTGCAGGCGGGGGCCGAGGCGCTCCCCCACTGCGAGGTGCCCGGCGAGCCGTCCACACTGACAGTGCAGCAGTATTCCTATCCGCCGTAGAAACATCACACACCCCATCTTGGTAGCTGATGTTACGCACAAACCTTTTTCTTTTGCCATAGAGACACAGAATCGCGAAGAGAAAGTGATAAAAAAGCTTTGTGGCTCAGTGTCTCTGCGGCAGGACTGCGCTGCCGCAGCCAGGGGGACTCTGCCTTTCACCGTGCATCTTCATGAGACATCTGGTTGACCTCGATGATACCTCGACTGGAGCTCGATGGTTCCTCGAACGGACGATGAACGGACGAGGGTGGTTCTCAATAGGTTCTCAATAGGTTCTCAATAGGTCTCAACAGGCCCGCAACATCATGCCCGTAGAATATATCATCCCGACGCTCTTGCGGGATATCATCCCGATGCTTTTACGGGATATCATCCCCGTCGGGGGCCGCCTTTTGCGTTCTTTCGTGGAGAAACCCTTCTACTCATCCTGAGTACATCCACAGCGTAAGCACAGCGCTGCTCAATGTAGAAGAAACATAATCTGTCATGTTGAGGAGCGTTCTTCGCGACGAAACATCTCGATCTGTTAGTTTCTAAGTAGCGCCGCCCTTCGGCGCGAAGGATCTCGATCTTCATTCGAAAACAGCATATCTCAGCACTGAAAACGACCTTCAATGCAACATAAAACTCGACTTCGACAACACCCTGCCCCTTTCTAAAACTCCTACTTGACAAGATTAGAATAATTGTTCTATAATGTAGACAGTTTAGAACAGATATTCTAACAGGTTCAAAGGTCTGGAGGTCAAAATGAATAATTCCATTCGCAGCAGGACACTCGACGCAACCATCGGCAAGATCTGGAATGGCGTGGTCACCCAGCGCAGCAAGGCTTTTGGTTTCATGATCATCGGCGCGCTGCTGGCGTTCGAGATCTTCAACTACAGCACCACCGAATTCGCTCTCCGCGACGTGCTCGGCGACCTGAGCTTCGTCGGCATCGGCTGGGCCACCATCCTGTCGATCGCCTTCTGCGGCATCGACTTTGCCGGCATCGCCCGCCTGTTCACCCCCGAGCAGGGGCGCGACGAACCGGCCGAGGTCTGGTATCTCTTCGGTGCCTGGATTCTCGCCGCGGCCATGAACGCGACCCTCACCTGGTGGGGCGTCTCGGTGGCCATTGCCAACCACACCAGCCAGGGCAGTGCGGTCATCAGCAATGCGACCATCCAGAACGTCGTGCCGGTCTTCGTGGCCGTCATGGTCTGGGTAATCCGCATCCTGATCATCGGCACCTTCTCGCTGGCCGGGGAGCGCATGCTTGGCATCGGCGCGGATAAGAACCGCCGCGCCTACACACAGCAGCAGGTCATGCCCGCACGCAACGACCACCGCCCCGTGCGCCCTGCCGTCACTCCCGCTTCTGCGGCAGCTTCCCGCCCGATCCTGGCACCCGCTTCCAGCTTTCGCCCGCAGCCCAAGCCTGCCCCGCGTCCTGAAGGCCCCTCCTACCCGCGCGCGGAACCGACCTATCACAACCTGATGAGCTCCCGCCCGGTGGACAGCAGCTACGAAGAACGCACCTAAACCGAGCAGACAACCGTGAAGTTTCACGGAAAATACTCCCCCAGCCGAGCGTACCTGAATGACTGAAATGACCGGACCCTATGACCTCTGCACGCTCTGAACAAACAAAAAACAGAACACGCAGACAGACAGCCGAAAGCACTGGTTGTCTGTCTGGCTTTTTAGTACCGCCGCTCGCCGTCCTGTGCGTGAGCGGCCTGCTGGCCGCTTTTGTGGCCGGGTTTGCCAACCTGCCTGCCCAACCGGCAGCGGCGCAACAGGCACCGCAGGCTCCCGCGCTCCAGGTTACCGGGGATGGCACCCTCTCACCCTTGTTTACACCTGAAATCCAGTTCTGGGCTGCTAGCCTGAAACACTGGGCAGCGCAGTACAACCTGGACGTCAACCTGGCCGCCACGGTCATGCAGATCGAAAGCTGCGGCAACCCGCAGGCGCGCTCTTCCGCTGGCGCAATCGGCCTGTTCCAGGTGATGCCCTTCCACTTCTATAACACCGATAATGCCTACGACCCCGACACCAACGCAGCGCGCGGCCTGGCTTACCTGCGCCGCGCGCTGGATGCAGCAAAAGGAAATGCCCGCCTGGCACTGGCGGGCTATAACGGCGGCATCGGGGTGCTTGGCTGGGGAGAGGCTGCCTGGCCTGCCGAAACCCAGCGCTACGTCACCTGGGGCTACCCGATCTATACGGATGCTGCACAAAACGCCAGCCAATCCGCCGGTCTGGAGCGCTGGATGACGGCCACAGGCGGCAGCCTGTGCCGAAGAGCCAGGCAACAATTGGGGATTAGGCCGTAAGGGGTGTTATTCTTTTGCCGGGTCAGCCCGCTGCAAGGGTAGGTAGACGCAAAACGTGGTACCCTGCCCGTCGTGCGAATCAACTTCGATGCGTCCCCCATGGGTGTCGATAATCCAATAGGCAATCGAAAGGCCCAGGCCAAAACCGCTGGTCTTCGAGCGCGTGCGCGACTTCTCGCCACGGTAGAAGCGGTCGAAGATATGCGGAATATCCTTGGCCGGGATGCCCGGGCCGGTATCGCGCACGATGACTTTGGCCATATCCCCCGCCTTCGACATCGACAGATAAACATCCCCGCCCGACGGGGTGTAATGGATGGCATTGGAAATGATATTGAGAAAGACCTGCTTCAAACGGTCCGGATCGCCATGCACGAGTAGTTGGTCGATCTCCGTCAGCTTGAGCTTGACCTTTCCACCGGCAAGCACGCGCATCTCTTGGAAGACGTCGGTCAGCAGCTGATCGAGTTCGACGGCCCGTGGATTGATGGGCAGCTTGCCCGATTCGGCCTGCGCAAGCAGAAGCAGGTCCCCCACCAGACGGGTGAGACGATCGGCCTCATCCTTGATCGAGTCCAGGGATTCGTCGTCCGCGCCGAATTTGCGCACCAGGTCGGCGTTGCCTTTGATGACGGTCAGGGGTGTGCGCAGCTCATGTGAAACGTCCGCGATGAAGCGCTGCTGCGAAGTGAACAGGTTCTCCAGCCGTGCCAGCGTGTGGTTGAAAGCCGCAATTAACTGGCCAATCTCGTCCCCCGCCGGGCCATGATAGGGAATACGGCGCGAGAGATCGTCTGCGCGCATGATCTGCTCGGCGGTCTCGGTGACGAGTTGCAGCGGCGCCAAGGCCCTGCCGATACTGATCCAGGATGCCGCTGCGGCAACGAAGATCGAGATCACCATCAGGGCGAGCAAAACGTAGAGCAGCGTGCTGCGTATCGAATCCACCAGCGCCAGGTTGGTGGCCGCCTGCAGCACGCCCGCTGGGCGGCTGCCCAGCACCAGCGGCACGGTCAGCACGCGCAAGTGCAGGTTGTGGGCATTGACGTCACGCAGGATAGGCTGCCCGGCCTTCAAGTCCGCCGGGTCAAGAGCCTGGCTAAACTGGCGGATGCCGGGAGAGGACATCTTCAACTGGCCATCGCGCGTCCACAGCTGCACGTAGACGCTCGAAGCCAGCTCGACCCCCGGCAGTTCGACGATGTCCATGCCGCCGACCGGGTCGACGAGCGCGGTATTGATGATATTGCCCACGGTTTGTTTGAGCGTATGGTCCACCTGGTCGATCAGCAGGGTGCTAACCAGTATGTAGACCAGTACACCAAAAAAGAGCAATATACCCCCAAGCAGGATGGAATATACCAGGGTCAGGCGAACGCGCAACGACATACTACGGCGTCTCGCGCATCACGTAGCCCACGCCGCGCACGGTATGGATCAGGCGCGGCAGGCTCTCCTCGATTTCGAGTTTCTGGCGCAGATAACGAATGTAGACTTCCAGCACGTTGCTTTCACCGCCGAAATCGTACCCCCAGACCCGGTCGAAGATCACTTCGCGGGTCAGCACCTGGCGCGGATGGCGCATGAAAAGCTCGAGCAGCTCATACTCTTTAGCCGTCAACTGGATCAGCATCTTGCCGCGCGTGGCCTCGCGCGAGCCGGTATCCAGGGTCAAGTCGGCAAACTTCAGCACTGGGATACGCTCCGGTTGGGTGCGGCGCAGCAGCGCGCGGATACGCGCGAGCAGTTCATCCAGGTTGAAAGGCTTGACGAGGTAGTCGTCGGCGCCGGCATCCAGGCCCTGCACACGGTCCTGGATCGTATCCTTGGCGGTCAGCATCAAAATTGGCATAGCCCCGCCCGTGCGCAGCCGGTGACAGACTTCCAACCCATCCATACCGGGCAGCATCCAGTCCAGCACCACCAGGTCGGGGTTGCGATCACGGGCCAGGTTCAGCCCGGTGCGGCCATCGGTGGCTACGTCCACCGTATAGCCTTCATACGCCAGGCCGCGCTGGATCAATTTCAGGATGGCTTGATCATCTTCGATGATAAGGATTCGTTCGTTCATAAGGGTC
>Ga0302321_100003857_pt1 | contig 12930 bp, 13 predicted proteins | sample Fen_T0_1_FD_202505 | JGI IMG/M metagenome (GOLD analysis project Ga0302321, IMG submission 202505) | Peat permafrost microbial communities from Stordalen Mire near Abisko, Sweden - Fen_T0_1 | ecosystem: Environmental > Terrestrial > Soil > Wetlands > Permafrost | place: Sweden: Abisko...
GAGTAGAGGCGTATTGCCCAACCGATGAGATAACTTCTCAAACAGGGGGCGGCGTAGCACCTGCAACAGCTCTTCAACGCTGGGTGAAAATACATCAACATACGGCAGAACCGCCGTGAAGATTGCATTCCAATCGGCCTGGCCCGCCGCGCTCGCAGGATCGGGCATCGAGAAATCAAGCGATGTCGTTACACCCTTCGCTTTCGCACGTTTAAAAATATCAACTAACTCGGCCCCATTATTCTGATACATACGTGCCATCAGCGGCGGATAGCCAAAGTGAAAGAGTCCCGCCTTCTCTAACATATCATAACGCACATCGTCCGCGCCAAACGTATTATTACTACCAGGAGAGTGAATAATGACCCGATCAGACTGCGGCGGGCTAATGATCACCGAATACGAGCTAAACTCGCCCGGCACAACCACCATCCCTCGTGCCAGACCTGTATCGAACGAGCCCAGGATCTGCACGATGGCCTGCCCGAAAAGATCAGTGCCAACCTTGCCCATCAAGCGTGTAGACAGACCAAGCTTATGCAGCGCCAATCCGGTGTTGGAGACCGAGCCGCCTGTTGAGAGAACAGCCTTGCCCGCCTCAATCAGACGCCCAGGAGTCAACGCGATCGTACCACCCATTAAGGTCGGAATAATATCCAGGCAAATATGGCCCGCCACGACCGCCTCCACCTTCTCGGAACGCAGAGGCACGGGCAAGGGTTGTGTGTTCTGTTCAGGCAAGCCTTCCTGGCGAAAAAGCTGCTTCTCAATCTCTTTCATAATACAGCCCTCAAGCTATCTCCCTGTAATATTTTTATATATCATCATGTCGCTAGATATTCTAAGGATAGGCTGATTGTATCTTACAAGGCTTTAGAAATGCAACCCGTATAGCCCGTCATCAGCATATATCTATAGCATACACAAGCTACCCTAAGCGACTTAAAAAGAGCGATGGGAAGCTGCAGAAAAATAGCACTTTTCTCTCTATTGCTGCAAAAACAAAGACAAGTGGAGAGCTTCACACGCTTCACCTTGCTGGGGATCGGTGTAGGTTTTTAGGGATAGAGGTCGCAAGCAAAATAGAAATGTGTATAATAAAGGCAAAATATTTTGTAGTCGTTTGCCATTTATGAAAAAAGAAGGAAGTTTATGCGACGAATAGCCATATTGGCAGAAGGTGCATTTACCTGGCACAATGCGAAGACAGCGGTCGGCGTGATACGCTACGGTAAAGATCCCGTGGTAGCAGTTATTGATAGCACAAAGTCAGGGCAAGATGTGTCCCAGGCGCTGAGTGGTCCCGTAGGCGCAGGCGTGCCTGTCATTAACGATATTAACGAAGCGCTGAATTACCAACCTGACGTACTGCTCATCGGAATTGCACCAAAAGGAGGAGCGTTGCCAGAGGAATGGCGCTGGCAACTCCTCAAAGCCATCGATGCCGGGCTAGATATTGTCAGTGGGCTCCACTTCTTTCTCTCCGACGACGAAGAGCTACGCAGCGCTGCGGCAAAACGAGGAGTCAAGATCCAGGACGTACGGCGTCCACCAGACAAACAGCGCGTAGCCGACTTCATACCTCACCGCCAGGGCAGCCACACCATCCTCATGGTCGGATCAGACTGCGCAAGTGGCAAAATGTCAACAGCCCTGGAGCTGAATCAGGAAGCAGAGAAACGCGGGCTTAACAGCGCCTTCGTCGCCACAGGCCAGACAGGCATACTTATTGCCAACAATGGGCTACCAGTCGACCGGCTCATCTGCGACTTCGTGCCAGGGCTGGTAGAGGAAATGGTCCTTGAATTCACAGACAAGCACGACTGGGTCTTTGTAGAAGGGCAAGGAGCGCTCAACCATCCTGGCTACTCACCCGTCACGCTTGGCCTGATCCACGGCTCCATGCCCGATGCCATGATCTTCTGCCACAAAGCTGGCCAGAAAACCATTGAGGGCTACGAAAACTGCCCCTTCCCCACGTTGAATCGGCTCATCGAAATGAACGAAGAAGCCATTAGCTGGCTGCGTCCCGACCGGCATAGCAAGATCGTAGGCTTCTCTGTCATCACCAACCATCTCAGCGAACAAGCCGCCATCGAAGCCATTCAGCAAGTCGAGAACGAAACCGGCCTGCCAGCGACCGACCCCTTCCGCTTTGGCACAAGCAAATTGCTGGACGCGCTCAGCCGACATTTGTCGTAGGAACAACGTGTGGCAATGTATGTGGACAGAGTCAGCTAGCATTGCCACATTTCTTGTAAAGACGGAGATAGACGCAAAAGCAGAAAGAAGAAACAAAAATATGCTTCACCTCAATGCCCATCCTATCGACCTTAAACTCACCACGCCATTTCGTATAGCCAGAGAAGTTCAGACCGTTGCCTCTAACGCCATCGTGCAGATCGGCTACAACGACATCATCGGCTATGGAGAAGCTGCGCCATCGCAATATTACGGTGAAAGCGTCGAAACAGTCCTCGCCTGCATCGCCATTTTTGCCGGCAATCTAGGCGACAACCCATTTTTTAGCGACGACATCATGCACCGTTTAAATAAAATCATCGGCCTGAATCCAGCGGCCAAGGCTGCCGTAGACATGGCCCTCTACGATATCATCGGCAAAGTACTCGGCGTCCCCCTCTACAAAATGCTTGGACTTAACCCCAAACGCACACCCTACACCTCATTTACCATCGGCCTCGACACACCTGAAGAGATGGCTAAAAAAGCCCTGCTCGCCAAAGATTATCCGATCCTTAAAATCAAAGTCGGCACAAAGTACGACCTTGAGATCATCAAAGCGATCCGTGGCGTCACCAATGCTGTCCTTCGCGTCGACGCCAACGCAGGCTGGACTCCCAAAGAGGCCATCAAAATGATCAATGCCTTCGCCCCCTACAACATTGAGTTCGTCGAGCAGCCCGTTGACGCGCACGACCTGACAGGGCTAAAGCTGATCCATGACAATGTGCCGCTACCAATCATCGCCGACGAGAGCTGTGTCACCCCTCAGGATATCCCCCGCCTGGCCGGATGCGTTGATGGCGTCAACCTCAAACTCATGAAGAGCAATGGCATCAGCAACGTCATCAAAATGATTCACACGGCCAGAGCACACAACCTGCGCATCATGCTTGGCTGTATGATCGAAAGCTCACTGGCAATCACCGCTGCGGCCCACCTCACGCCCCTGGTAGACTACGCCGACCTCGACGGACACCTGCTGATCGACGATGATCCATTTATAGGCGTCGGTGTCGAGAACGGCAAATTGATCCTACCCGACGAACCAGGGCTGGGCGTAAAAGGACGTGCTAATGTCCAAACCGCCAGCCTCCGTTAACACTCAAAGCCTCATCAGCAACAAACGCCGCCTCCCGCGAGGCCAGATACAGGGCAGCAGTACGTATCAAAATAATAATTAACGAGATGAACATGTAATAAGAGTAAATATGCATATCTTGCTCTCCTCTAAGTTACAGACCATCTTGAAGGATTTAGACCGTTGCAAAGAATTGTCCGGCCTGTACCGGGATGCCAGGGATTACAATAGAAGGAAGGACAGCATCACCGAAGAAAAGACCAGGAGAGCGATAGGAATTACCTTCGAGTAGCAATAGTTCAACTGTGTGGGCGTTGGGATTAACAATCCAATATTCTGGTACGCCTGCACAGGCATATGCTCTCTGTTTCTCTCGAAAATCGTGGCGAGTTGTAGCTGGCGAAGCGACCTCAATAACCAGATCAGGTGTACCGATAACATGAGAACTTGTTATACGGTCAAGATGCTTATTTAAGACAATAAAAACATCTGGCTGGACAATATTTGCATAGCTTAATTCTATATCGAGGGGGGCCATACAGACACGCCCCAGACCTCTAATTTGCACCCATCTATGTAAGTGAATAACTATTTCAAGAATGATTGATTGGTGATCCCAACTTGGGGCAGGTGACAGATACAGCACTCCATCTACCACTTCATAATGCCCATCTTCTACTATTGTTGTATAGTCTGCATATGTCCACCTGCCCTGTTCAGGGCCCGGAATCCAGCTAGCTGGCGTCACTACAGTTAGCTTTTTAGTCGTTGTCATGTTCAAATGATGGCCCCTCTTTAAGATAGAGATTATAGCGCTACAAAGAATCGTCCAACTTGTACAGGGAAGTTGGAGAGTACAACAGAAGGGAGTAATGCATCGCCAGAATAGAGACCAAGAGTACGATAGAACTTGCCTTCGAGTAGCAATAATTCGACAGTGCAGGCATCAGGATTCACGATCCAGTATTCTGGCACACCTGCACGCGCGTATGCGTCCTCTTTCTCGCATAAATCGTGGCGAGCTGTGTTGGGCGAGGCAACCTCAACTACCAGATCAGGCGCACCAATAACACGAGAATAAGTGATACGATCAAGATGTTTATTTAAAATAACGAATATATCAGGCTGGACGACGTTGCCATAGCTTAACTCTACATCGAGGGGAGCAAGAGATACCTTGCCTGATCTCGTAATATGTGTAAAACTTTGCAGATAGGCAAAGATCTCACCAACGATCTTTTGATGATTTATATTCGGGGTAGGTAGCATATATAGCACCCCATCCACTACTTCATAGCGTCCATTCTCTGCTATTGCTGCATAATCTTCATAGATCCAACAGCCCTGTTTAGGGCCTGAAATCCAAGTGGCCGGAGTCGTCACAGACAGCTTTTCGACTCTTTTCATTGTATGCCCACCTTTCGTCATCAACATTCCTCCTTATACGTAAAGAGGCTCCCAATTGCAAATCCTGGCTGCGAAAATTTTCTACACAAGCTGAAGGCTCCTCTAGTTATCATAGCATATAGAAGGGATATTACTGCAGCATAATAGGTAGAAAGGATGGTACATAACTGGCGACAATGAGCCTGAAGTCATGCAAGAGCGGGGAGGCGCAAAAGAATGTGATGCCTGAAATCGCTTGTGTTATAATAAGGCCACAGCGGCAATTTCCGCCACATTTGTAGCTAGTAAGAGGGAAAGAATGCCAACACGTGATGATGCTTATACACTGATGACGAGCCACGTTAAGAATGAGAGCTTGCAAAAACATATGCTTTCCGTAGAGGTCGCTATGCGCTTCTATGCTCGTAAATATAATGAAGATGAAGAACTGTGGGCAATCACGGGCCTTCTGCACGATAGCGACTATGAAGAGTATCCCGACCTGCAGGAACATACACAGATTGCAGCACAATGGTTAAGCGATCTGGGCTATGATGAGCGCATTATCTATGCTATCCTGTCTCATAATGATTTAAACCTGACGACCCATCCACGCAACAATCTGCTCACGAAGGGGCTCTATGCCTGCGACGAAATAACCGGCATGGTCACTGCGACATCTTTAGTCCGGCCCAACAAAAGTATCCTGGGCCTTGAAGTTTCGTCGGTGCGCAAAAAGATGAAGGCCAAAGGCTTTGCCGCAGGAGTCAACCGCGAGGATCTGGTCAAGGGCGCAGAAGAATTAGGGGTAGATCTCAACGAGCATATTGCCTACGTCATCGAGGCCATGAGCAGTATTGCAGATACACTTGGCCTGGCCGGTATACCCGAACACAGGCCTGAAGCAGTAAGCTAATTGCGTCAATACAGGCAGCAGGATATCCAGACAGAGTTAGAAACAGATCATGCAACAGAAAAACAAGGTTAAGCGCGATAAAGCGGTGCAGATATTTACGGCCAGCGAGGTTGCTGAATATGAACATTGTCCTCTGGTCTGGTGGTATGAGAAATATGAGCCGCTGGTCGAAACTGATACCGAAGAACTTTTCGCGCATCTAGTGGCGATGGAACATAAGCATGGGTCACAGGCAACGGCAATCCCAGAATATCAGGTAATTGAGCAGCTACTTGTACGGCGCGGCGCATTTGAGGCGGACGGCCAGCAGAGGAGAGCCGAGAACGTTGAACAAGACGAGGACGCAGCTGAGATGGAAGCTGAGCGCGCCGATCTCTCAACGACTGGCCACAAAGCCCGCAGATTACAGCTATTTGCCCTGATCACACTGGCTATAGGTTTAGTATTCCTTGCTCTATCGTTACTCAGCATATTTCTACGCTAGGCTCAGATAAATGCAAGCTCATGCACAAAAAAGGGGTACGGTGCTATGTCTGCGACCATAACGCTCATAGCAAGCATATTGCTGCCAACAGGTATTGCCTTTCTTTTACTCTCGCTGATGCTTTTCGTGCTGCTATGGAATGAACGGCGTGCTCAAGAAAGGCGCTTAATCGAAGAATATCAACGTGCACTGGATCTGCCCGAAGGAAATCTGGTCTATGAGGATACGGATGGGCGGGGTGAAGCGCTGATCTCAGACGTGGTACCGCTGCTTGGCAAGCCCACCTATGTTATAAAGCGAGAGGATGGCCGTCTGGCACCAATTGAAGTCAAGCGAACTGAACTAAACGAACTAAAGCCAGCCAGTCATCATGTCTTGCAGATAGCGGCCTACTGCCTGATCCTCGAAGATTATTCCGAGCTACCGCCCTTATATGGCATTATACGCTACCGTGACCGTGAGTTTACGGTTGACTACACGCCAGCATTGCGCAAGAAGGTTATGCGCCTGCTAGAAGAGATGGCGCTTTGCAACGAGCGGCAGCCCCCTCCACTGCAAAAGCAGAAAGTGACAAAGTGTCGGGCTTGTATCTTCCAGCCCATCTGCCCCGTCGGGCAAGGAAAATAGAGGAACCTCCATGAGAATACTTGTGGCCATCTTTGGGGTTGTTATAATTTTGCTGGTTGCCCAGGATGCTTTTGAGACGATTGTTTTACCCCGCCGTGTGACGCGCCCGATCCGTCTGACCCAGATCTTCTATAAGGTGGTTCAGGTGGAGTGGAGCATCGTTGGCCGTCTGATACGCAAGAGTGCAAGGCGCGAGGACTACCTGGGCGCTTTCGGTCCGCTTTCTTTGCTCGGACTGATCGCGTTCTGGGCGGTGCTCTTCGTCTGCGGGTTTGGTCTCCTCTTCTGGGGGCTGGCTCTCCCCATCAAAGCACCTGGTCAGGAGATCCATTTTATCACCTATCTCTATCTGAGCGGCACCACATTTTTCACGCTCGGTCTGGGCGACGTGACGCCTCAGCTCGGCATTGGCCACACGCTCATCGTCATCGAGGTTGCATTAGGCTTCATCTTTCTGGCACTGGTCATCAGTTATGTGCCTATCATCTACCAGGCCTTCTCGCGCCGTGAGCTAAGGATCTCGTTGTTGGATGCTCGTGCAGGTTCCCCTCCGACGGCTGTAGAGCTCCTGCGTCGTAATTGTGCGAGTAAGAATGTCCAGGAACTGCAGTTGCTCCTGCATGATTGGGAGGTATGGTGTGCCGACATTCTGGAGAGCCATCTATCGTATCCCATTTTGGCCTACTATCGTTCTCAGCATGAGCAACAATCCTGGGTAGAAGCCCTGACCGTCATCCTGGATACATGCGCCCTGATCCTGGCAGGCACTGAAGGCATCCCGACCGAACCAACCAGATTTACCTTTGCCATGGCTCGTCATGCCATCGTCGACCTTGCCCAGGTCCTTGACTCTCCGCCCGACCTGAAGACAGATCGCCTCTCTTCAGCCGACTTCGCCAAACTCCGCGACCTGCTTCTGTCTTACGGTATCCACTTCAAGGACGATGCAATAGCTGAGCAGAATCTGGTCGAGTTGCGCGAGACGTATGAGCCATTTGTAGGTTCCCTGGCTACCCGTATGTTTGCCACGCTCCCACCCTGGTTGCCGCCCGGAGACACACTCGATGACTGGCAGACCAGCGCCTGGGACAATATGTTTCCATCCGCTCACCGCACACTCCTCAAGGTGATGCACCGAAAAGAAGTAGCAAATCCTATGCGCATGAAACTACCTTGACCTACATTACGTATCAAAACTAGAAATATTCTAAGCAGATGGATTGGCAGTTGTAAAATTTCAAATTATCGCCACTTCAGGCTATTTTTGCGGCCTGCGTGCCATAAACTTCTTCTACTGCATAAGCTATGAAGACAAAAAGCACAATGTCGCTGTCGTTTGTAGCACCTATCGTGTGAGGTAAGGGCATCGCAATCCTGAAAGACATCAGGTTGTCCATTTACTACGCCATCGACGAGAGCTGTTATCTCGCGGTGTTCCCCAGACTCTTTTTGTAAAGTCAGTAAGGCGTGCCCAATCGCCCCTTACAGAGTAATCGAAAGGAAACGAGTTATGAGTAAATCTAGCCCGTCCATGCCCCAAAACCTCCAGAATGCAGAACGGGGAGCACGTAGAGCTGTGAATAGTCAATGGATGACAGGGCTGGCACGCTGCGGCTATGCGGCCAAAGGCATCGTCTACCTCATCATTGGAATCATCGCCATACAGGTGGCCGCAGGTGCCGGTGGAGCTGTAACCGACCAGAAGGGAGCCCTCCACACCATTCTACAGCAGCCATTCGGGCATGTATTACTCGCTATCGTCACGGTTGGTCTTGTTGGCTTTGCCTTGTGGTGCTTCATCCAGGCTGCATTCGACACCGAAGGCAAGGGAAACACCGCAAAAGGAGTGGTCTCGCGGCTCGGCTATGCCGCGATTGGTCTTTCCTATGTAGCCCTCGCCTTTGGTGCCTTGCAGCTCGTGATAGGCGTAGGAAGCGGCGGGAAGGGCTCAAATGCATCCACACAAGATGGGACCGCCCTGCTGCTCAAGCAACCCTTTGGCCCTTTTCTGGTCATCCTCGTTGGGCTTGTTGTACTTGGAGTTGCCTTCTACCTGTTCACAAAGGCCTATACCGCCAAATTTCAATCAAGCCTGCGTATCGCGACATTAAGTGCTCAAGTGAAGAAATGGGTCATCATTGCTGGTAGATTAGGGTATGCTGCTATGGGAGTTGTAACAAGTATCACCGGTATCTTCCTCATCGTCGCCGCTCTCCAACATAATGCAACCAGAGCGGTTGGCCTGGATGGAGCATTGCAGGAAGTTGCCCATCAGGCCTATGGACAAGTGTTGCTGGGCGTGATCGCCATTGGGCTATTTGCCTACGGGATCTATTCCCTCGTAGAAGCGCGCTATCGCTATATTGGCAGGGCGTAAGCGAGCTAATAGCACCAGGTGACAAAGTTTTTACAGAACATAGTGTTCATGTTGCATCAAGAGGAGAATTGTCATGCGTAGAAAGCGTGCTTTTTTAGTGATCAATCCCAGAGCGGGGCAAGACATGACCAGATTGCCTGATGTCATCGCAGTGCTCGCAGCAGCGGGTTGGAGAACCGACAACGCCATTGTGGAGTATAGTGGGCATAGCATCAAGCTGGCAAAGAAGGCCGCCGAAGAAGGCTATGACTTGATTATTGCCCATGGGGGCGATGGGACGATCAACGATGTCGTGAACGGAGTCATGAAATGCAAAGGGCACCAGAGCGTCATCGGTGTCCTACCAGGAGGAACAGCTAACCAATGGGCAACCGAGATTGGTATGCCACTCGATCCCATTAAAGCTGCACTTACCCTGATTGAAAGTGATCCTCGCGCAGTCGATCTTGGGTGTATCGAGCTACAAGGGTTCATGCTTCCCGCTCCTCATCAGGGAGATAACAGGGAGCAGCAATCCACAAAGAGTAAAAAAAATCAGCGGCATACTCTATCCAAAAGCTGCCATTACTTTTTGCTAACCGCTGGCTTCGGCATCGACGCCTCTATCATCCATGATACCTCGAAGATGCTCAAAGCTCATCTTGGCCGTGTCGCTTTTGACGTAGCCGCACTCAAGGCCCTGCCCGAGCTACATTCGTTTCCTGCTACACTTAACGCGAGCGAGAACGAACACACCACTAAATCGCTCTGGCAAGGAGAGGCTTTACAAATTATCCTGGGGAATACTCGTCGCTATGCCAATGCTGTCGAGTTCACTCCCAACGCTTTTATGGATGATGGTGCCCTCGATGCCTGCGTCATTACAAAAGGTAATCCTCTCAGCACCATCGAGCAAGTGACATCGCTTCTGACACGTCATAAACCCGATAATGCAACTGCCGACTACTTTCACGAGCCTCACTTCTCGCTCACCGTCCCGGCCTCTCTTCTTCTACAGTTGGATGGCAGCACAATTAAACTCACTGATACATTGAGAAAATCTGATCGTGAAACACTTCGTACAATGACAGATGTAGACCAGCTGCAGGCAACCTACCTATTCGACACTGTACCACACGTTCTGCAAATGGCGATCCCCCGCGCCTATAATAATACGTTGTTTGCCGGGGCCCCCAAAAAAGGGGAGGAGCAGCGCCCGGCATCATCTTTAGAGAAGCCAGAGGCGAATGAACAGAACATGACAGCTACAAATGGTCAGCAATCGCAGTATACCGAACGTGCCGACGAAAATGCCCAGGTGGTGGTCCAGCAGGAAACGCAAGCCAACGGGAAGAATGGGGCAAATGGGCATCGCGTAACGGTTATTGGAGTCGCTCTGCATTCGGAGAAAAAGCAGGTCTATGTGATTGCAGGCAACACAAATAAAGAGAGAACAGGCGAAATTAAGCCAGCCGCGATCAGTATCAACGCGAAAACAACAACCATTGATGAGATTGACGAAAACGCTTCACCCTCCATCATCCAGCAACTACAAGAAGGTTCTGTGATAGTAGTTGAAGGTAAAGAGAGTGAGCGTGGCGTTATTCAAGCGACACACGTCACCTTATAGTGACCAGGAGTTATGGGGCGTCGTGCCTTGTAACTCCTTGCAAGGACAAACGCGTATAGGTTACTTTGTCTTTACCCCATCCTCGCGCATCTCATCGAGCACAACCGCAATTGCGAGCGTAAAGGGCGCGTCAATGTGGTCCGGCACGTCAACCGTATATTGGTCACCAAAAAATGCGAACTCGCGGCTGATATGACCATATATTTGCCGATATTGATCGATAATCTCGAAGTCCCACGCCTGGAAATCACCATGGAGCTGGAGCACAACGCCACTGGAACAGGAGACCTCAAAGTAGTTATTCACAAAGTCGGGCTCGTCTCTTTTGCGCATCGTTGCAATCTCAGCGCCGTTGCGATAAAACATATATTGCTTTTGATAGCTAAAGACCTTCTCTTTAATGCTAAAGACTTCTTCCCGGCTCTGATAATCATAGATGCGCAGATAGTCGCCAACGCGCAAAAAGCTCCCTTTAACCTCGTAGACAACTTCATCCCGATCGTTCCGCACCACAAAGTCATCCTTGATCGTAAGAAAGCGCTCTTTCAAGTGATAACGCACGATTTTTCTCTCCTTCATCTTTTCTCTGCAATAATGGGTGTAGCTCATATGGAACAGAATCACATCCGCATAACATTATACAGTAGTCTACAAGAGTTCGTCGCCAATTGTTGCGCCGCAGCCAAAAAGGCTAGCAGCCGTCCAGATTGACATTCCAGCAAGTGGAGTCTACACTAACAGACAACTCTATGCTGGCGACCAGTTTATTTTCAAGGTAAAGCGAGAACAACCAATTGGATACATTTCATGAAATAATTGAGTTCAGAGGACACATTATCGACTCCTGGTCCTTACCACGCGCAATGGATATTATTATGGACCGTGGAGGCAATTTTGATATTGAAGAGTTTAGCGTAGGAAAAACGAAAACAGAAGCGAGCTACATCCGCATCGATGTCAAGGCACCCAATGCCGAGATTCTTGATCTTATCCTCTCAGAGTTGCAGCAATTTGGTGCAAGCATCAAGAATGCAGAAGATGTACAAACGGCAACGGTCGAACAAGATGGCGTCCTGCCAGCTAAATTTTATTCCACCACAAATCTACCAACTCAGATACGCATCAATGGGCAGTGGATAGGCGTCGAAAATATTGAGATGGATGTTGCGGTCGTCGTTGATCGAATAAAAGGTAGCGCCTATTGCATCCCGATGCATGATGTACGCAAAGGAGACGAGGTCGTTGTAGGGCATGGAGGGATTCGTGTTCGCCCCTATGAGCGCAATCGTGAGCACGAAACATTTGCTTTTATGCAGAGCGATGTCTCATCCGAAAAAACGAAGGTCATGGTCATCCATCAGATTGCACAGGAGATGAAAGAGATACGGGCGCGCCAGGGCAGAATCCTTTTTGTGCTGGGGCCAGCTGTCATCCACACGGGAGCTGGACGCTATATCGCGGAGCTGCTACGGCGCGGGTACGTGCAGGTCATCTTCGGCGGCAACGCAATTGTTACTCACGATATTGAATCGGCGCTATACAGAACGTCGCTGGGCGTTAGCCTGGATTCGGGAGAGCAAGTAGAAGGCGGACACCGCAACCATCTACGTGCCATCAACGCCATCCGTGCGGTAGGATCGCTCGAAAAAGCCATCGAGGTTGGGCTCTTGCGTGAAGGTATCACCTACGAAGCGCTTAAACGCGATATTCCAATGATATTAGCTGGCTCTATACGCGACGATGGCCCGATGCCAGGCGTCATCTCTGATATGCAAGAGGCACAGCGGCTTATGCGCAAAGAAGTACAAGGCGTCGATATGGCCCTGATGATCGGCTCAATGCTTCACGCCATCGCCACCGGCAATCTGCTACCTGCCCGTGTACGCACAGTCGTCGTCGATATCAATCCGGCTGTTGTCACAAAGCTAGCAGATCGGGGCAGTTTCCAGGCCGCAGGGTTGGTAACAGATGCGGAACTCTTCCTGCGAGAACTAGTAGAAGCACTTTAACCTTTTGCGAGCTTTGACAACCTGCACTAAAATGCTTTCTGCCAGCGTGGAGTAACACCTTCTTGTGCTTGCCGCTCCATGCTGGCGCATAGATATCACGCAATAATATTTGGCAAAGCAATGCTATGAACGCAGAAACGTGTAAGAGCAGACAGTTGCTGTACCTATGTGGCGACTGTCTGCTCTTGCATTACCTGATA
>Ga0302321_100003858_pt1 | contig 12930 bp, 13 predicted proteins | sample Fen_T0_1_FD_202505 | JGI IMG/M metagenome (GOLD analysis project Ga0302321, IMG submission 202505) | Peat permafrost microbial communities from Stordalen Mire near Abisko, Sweden - Fen_T0_1 | ecosystem: Environmental > Terrestrial > Soil > Wetlands > Permafrost | place: Sweden: Abisko...
GAGACCGACGGCGCGGGCTTTCAGCTGCACGTTGACGTCCTTAGTGACGAGGATTGTCGGCGGCGGAAAACACTCCTGCACATAGAGTGCGCAGGCGATGATGCGGTTATCCTTCTTGCCCAGATCTGGCAGCACCGCGCGAAAACGCTGCATGGCCGGACTGGTGAAATTCTGGTCGACGAGGTAGCGGTTGATCACCACCGACAGAGTACCTCCGGTCTCCAGTCGCACGCCTTCGAGCATGGTGCGCGAGTCAGGGAGCAACTCCTGAAGGATCCGGTGGACACGGCGGGCATTGCGGCCTCGCTCAGTCGACTGCTCAGTTTTGATGGCATCGAGCTCCTCCAAAACCTCGACCGGAATGACGAGGTTGTTGTCCTCGAACTTGTAGATCGACTGTGGATCGTGAAGTAGGACGTTGGTGTCCAGGACAAAGGTTTTAACCTTTGCTGAGACCTTGAGCTGCGATTGGGGATGACTGGCCCTGCTCAGGTTTTCCATTGTGGATATCTTGTGAATAACCGTGTGCGCGGCGCGTCTTTTGTCGAGCACGACCACATCAATTCACGAAATTAATTCTTTCGTTACACCAAATCCCGCGCTGATAACGCAACCCGACTCATACAACAGCGAGAACACCTCGCCGTGTACCCAAAAAAAGAGGGCGGATCGCCTACCCCTAAGCGATCCGCCCATAACTTTCTTTGTTACCCCAATTCCTTCCGCTAAGCGGAAGAATATGTACTAACATCTACTTAGACGCAGCAGGGCCAAAAAGGTTTCAAAAATATTCGGCATTTTTTGGTGCCAGCCTTCTGGCCACCATCTGGCACTGGAGCGACCCGCGATAATCTCCCTTTAATACGAACACCGCGCCCAGTCATCGGGCGCCGTGCGCGATCAGGGTTTCAGCAATGCCGTTACCCGTGAAAACAGGTCGCGAATGCTAAAGGGCTTGGCGAGAAAGTCTACGTTGTTGCTCTCAAAAACACCGTGAACCACAACGTCATCCGCGTAGCCCGACATGACAAGAATCCGGATATTCGGACGCTTTTTCAAAATCTGCGACGCGAGTTCCATGCCGTCCATATCAGGCATCACCAGATCGATAATCACTAGGTCGACCGCTTCGCCCTTTTTGGAATCAAGAATCGGAACCGCCTCAGTTCCCTTGCTCGTCACCATCACTTTATAGCCACGACTCGTCAGTGCTTCGTCAACCAAGGCAAGTGCCTGTTCGTTATCATCGACCACCAAGATGGAGTGCTGGGGCTGCTCTTTGGATTTCACGTTTTTGGGTTGGGGCTACTGGTTGGGTGTAGACTTTGGTAAAGTCTGAATTTCGCCAATGTCTGGCGAATTCCAAGAATGATATCTGCTGGGTCCTGGGTTTTTTCAACAAAACTACACGGCTGAAGCCATTTGGCGTCCTGCTCAAAGGACGGATTCTGCAGGCTGGACACAAACAATATCGGCAAATGCTTCGAAAACCGACGCACGGCCGTCGCCAAACCGAGGCCGTCGCTCGCATTGAGCCTGACATCCATGACCACGATATCCGGGCTCAAATGAATGATGCCCTCCATCGCCTCATTTTCATCATGCCCGACACCACACACCGAAAGATCAGCCTGCATATTCACCAGTGAAGCGAGGGCAAATGTGAAAAACCGATGGTCATCAACAATATAAACACGCGAAAGCCATGGCTGCGAAGTCGAAGCCCCCTTGAACGCGTTGAGCTTTGCGCGATCTTCCATCGTGATTCAGGACGTTATTGTTGCGGTGTTAAAAACTGTTCAGAATATCGGTAACAAGCACGTTTGAAGCAGGATTAAGATGAGACAGACAAATCACATGTTGGTGCTTGTTGCGTTCAACATCGGACCCAAGTCTCCCCAGTCAAGGTAGGACCCCTTCCCCGCATCCCCTTTCATGGAAACCACTACGGCCGTTCAAGCAATACCCTTATCACCGCCCCGCGCACACCCATTGTCGGCCCAATAACTGCCATTAATTTCCCGGTATTAACACCCTTCAAGACCATGGACTCCCACTCCACACCTCAACGCGCAAACTCAGAAAAGACCAACCGCCAAAAAGCCGCAAAGAGCAACCTCCGCACCACAAAAAAAAACAAAATGATGCCGCTATTGTCAGCCGCCCCGCAGTGGGCGCTGGAAGCGATCTTCAAGCAAGCACACGTCATCGCCTGGGAGGGCACCGCCAAACCTATCAAGGCCCACTCAATCTATCCAGCGACCGGTTCGTTTCTGGATGCGATCTCGTTCAGCCGAAAAGGCAACGTGATCAAATGTGAAGAATCAATTCACCCGCTCGACAAGGCCAGAACGCTCAAGGCCTTTAGCGACATCAAACAGTTCCCCTTCGAGATTGAATACCGGCTCGTGACCGCAACGGGAGCGTTCGCGTGGGTTCGGCATTTCATCAGCGAAAAAATTTGCTCCGGCCGCGCGACCCTGCTCAGAGGTTTCGTCCACGACATTCAAACCGAGAAAGAACTCGAACTCGAAAGTCTGCAGGTCAGCGAACGCGAACAAAACCGTATCGGCCAGGATCTGCACGACGATCTTTGCCAGGTGCTCGCCGGCGTCAGCTGCCTGCTGCGCGTCGCCGAAGGTCGACTCGCCGTCAAAATGCCCGAAGAAGTCGCCAACCTCAGCGAACTCAATCTGCAAGTCGTCGAAGCGATGAAGCGCACCCGAGCGCTCACCCACGGCCTTTTCCCGGGAAAAATTCAGGTTGCCGATGCGCGCGGCGCATTGCTAGAACTTGTGTCCCAAGTCCGGGCTCGCTTCCAAGTCGAGGTCAAGACAACGTTTACGGGTCGTTTTCCACAACACTCAGCTAACCAGACAATTCAGATTTACCGACTCGCCCAAGAGGCGATCAGCAACGCGATCAAACACGGGCAAGCAACCTGCATCGAAATCCAGCTGAAAGCCAAACCAACCACCATGCTTCTTTCGATCATCGATAACGGCACCGGCATGAGCCAGTCTGAGTCTGATGAAAAAGGTGTCGGCCTCCACATCATGCAGTACCGCGCAAACACCTTGGGCGGCGAACTCGACATCCGCAATGCGTCCAAACAGGGCGTGATTGTAACCTTCGAATACCCGTTTCAGCCTTGATCCAATATGGTCGTTAAAACACGCATTTTCGTTGTCGATGACCACCCCTTCATGCGGCGTGGCCTCGCCGAATTGATAAATCGCGAGAACGACATGGTGTTCTGCGGTGAAGCCGAAGACTCGCCCACCGCGATGAAATTGATCACGCAGATCAAACCCGATCTCGTCATCGTCGACATCTCGTTGAAAGGCTACAACGGCATCGAGCTCATCAAAAACATCAAAGCCTTTGACCATAATATCCAGGTCCTCGTCCTCTCCATGCACGACGAGTCGGTCTACGCCATGCGCGTGCTCAAAGCCGGCGCCAAGGCCTACGTGATGAAACAGGAAGTGACGGAAAAAGTCATGGAAGCCATCCGGCGCATCCGTGCAGGAAAAGTCTTTGTCAGCGAAAATGTTGCCAGCCGTATGCTCGACCAAGTCGTGGTCGGTGGCGACCCAGCCACCTCCTCGCCCGTTGACCTGCTCAGCGACCGCGAACTCGAAATCGTCAGCATGATCGGAAGCGGCGAACCTACGCGCGATATTGCGGCTAAGTTGCACATCAGCATCAAAACCGTCGAATCACACCGCGCCCGCATCAAGGAAAAGCTAAACCTCGCGAACGCTATTCAGCTTGTCCAATTCTGCGTTCGTTGGGTCGAAGAAGGCACCAGAATCAACTGAGCCCGCCAAGCGCGCCCGATGCCGTACCCGCGCTAACCCGCGCCCATCGCTCGGCCCGAAAAAAGCGACGTGGCCAATCAACTCGGTGGTGCCGCACGCTTAACTGGACGCGGCGGCGCCCACATCCGAAGCACGTACTCGGCGAGATTTTTCAGACTCACCGGACGCAACCCCTCGCGCGCGGCCACCTCCTTGAAGCTCCGCACCACCCCCGATCGCTCCACGAAATAGCGCCCCAGTTCGCGCTCGATCAGACGCACCGCTTCAGACTTTTCCGGACACTTCGCATCAAACTCGCGAACTTTATACTCCCAGAAGTGTCTCTCATCGCGATTCGCTTGTATGTATTCAAAAAGTTGCTGCTCACTTCGATTCAGGCTCACCCCGCCAAAGTGCCGCCAACACCCACAATAACAACTGCAAACACGTCACCTCATCATGGCATTGCAATCGCCACCAAAACCACTAATCAGTCTCCAACCTCAGAAACCCATTATGTGGCTCAAACTCAAAGACCAAATCCCCGCCGTCGCTGTCACGATTGTCATCCTGCTCATCGCAGGCTTCTTCCTCTATCGGAAAGTGGCAAATGACACCGCCGCCCAACAGGCCTCGATGACCGCGCTCCGTATTCAAAACGACGAACTGCGCGCCGCCTCCGAAGACAACCGCCGCCAGACCGAATCGCTCAACGCGCTCTTAAAAGACGCCATCGCCAAACGCTCCGCCGACGCGCTGATGAGCGATGACGAATACGCCAAGGTCAACGCCGAGAAAATCAACCGCCTCGCCGAAGCCATCGCCTTCAAAATCCAACCGTTCAACCCCCTCCCCAAAACCCCCGAGGAAGCCGAACGCCTTCAGAACGAGCAAGTCGACAAAGTTTCCTCGCGCATGTCGGAAAAGATCCAACCGATCCTCGCCGAGATGGCCAACGACCAACACCTCACCCGCGAATCCGTCAACGCCTACAGCCAACGCATCTCTGATCAAATCGGTGTCGTCCTCACGACCGAACTCGCGAAGAACCAACAGCTCAACAACAACCTCCAAGCCACCCAAGCGGTCGCCCAGGACTCGATCAAACTCACCCACGAAGTCACGGCCCTCTACCTCAGCTCGATGAAAGACCAAGGCGTACTCACCCGCCTGCTCTCCCTTCCTGCTAACATTATCAAAGACGCCACCAGCCTGAGCATCGTCTCCAGCAGCGAACGCCGCAAAATGGAAGCCCGCCTCGTTGGCCAGATGAACGAACTCGAAACCCGCATGGCCGAACTCCAGACCAAATCCCCGAAGAAGTAAGAACCTCTTTTTCAGACTCCACGAAGCCACGCCGCACCGCGTGGCTTTTTTTGCGCCCCCACCATGCACTTTGCAATTATCGGCTATTTTTCAATCCTTCAATCTGCACGAAAACGGTTTCCCTAGTAAACATCTGGCATTTTTTACAGCTCCACACCAGCTACTTAAGTAATTTCTAACAGCTTGGCATGCGACGAGGTAACTGAAAGCGCAGAAAACCTCTTCGGAGCCCAGCCCATGAACCACACCCAATCCCGCCCTCCCTTTTCCGTACCGCCCAAAGAAACCCCCTCCGACTCGGCTCAAGAAGCCGCCTACGACGCCACCCTCATCGCCCGCTTTAACGCCGGCGACGAAACCGCGTTCGAGGAAATCGTCAACCGCTACCACGGCAAACTCTTCGGCCTCGCCCAAAACCTCCTCCGCAACGCTGCTGATGCCGAGGAAATCGCCCAAGACACCTTCATCCGCGCCCACCGCGGACTCGCCAACTTCCGCGGCGACTCCTCCCTCGCGACTTGGCTCTACCGCATCGCGCTCAACCTCTCGCGCAACCGCTACTGGTATTTCTTCCGCCGCCGCCGGCAGGACTCCGTCTCACTCGAACGCCCGCTGAGCGATGAATCCGAAGGCACCTTTTCAGATCTCATAGCAGCCGACACCCACAGTCCCGTCCAAGAAACCGTCACACGCGAATTCACAGAACTCATTTCAACCTGTATGGAGAAACTGGATACGCGCCATCGCGAAATCCTCACCATGCGCAACATCCTCAACCTACCCTATGAGGACATTTCCCGGTCGCTCGGCATCAACGTCGGCACTGTGAAAAGCCGCATCGCGCGCGCTCGGGAAAATCTTCGCAAGCTCCTCACCGAAGTCGCGCCCGAGTTCAGTGCTGACTCTGGCGCCGAGGATTTCTTCGTTCCATCACGCGTCGCCTACGGTTGCCGTGCCATCGCCTACGCCTAAATTTGTTAGGTACCCCGCATCTGTTGCATGAAGAAAAGCCGGGCCATTCGCCCGGCTTTTCTATTTTCAAATTCCCAGATGCCGCCGCACCGGATCAAGATCCACGTGCGCCACCAGATGCTCCGCCATCGCCGTGTAAGTCTTCTGCCGCTGCTCCATCCACGTGTGCGGACAAGCTTGATAGCCACCAATACCAGCCGCCACCGCCACACTTCGACGCACTTCCGGCGCCTCAAACCAACCATGTAAATACGTGCCCCAAACCTTTCCAACCCGCACGCCTTCCTCTCGAAAACCCTCCGCATCCTCGACCGTGTGCAACGCCTCGCACGGCGCCGTCGGCAGCGTACACCCCATGTGCATCTCGTACGCCATCCAACGACGTCCTTCGCAACTCGCCGTCACCTGACGCACAATTTTCTTCGACTCAAAATGCGTCTTAATCGGCAACAGCCCCAGCCCGCACTCCTCGCCCGAATCGCCCGCAACACCTAATTGATCCGCAAGGCTTTCCCCTAAAATCTGGTACCCGCCGCACAGCCCCACCACCGGCACTCCCGCGTGCGCAGCACCAATGATCGCCTGCCCCAGCCCGGTCGCCTTTAACCAGCGCAAATCCGCCATCGTGTTTTTCGTACCCGGAATGACGATCACCTTCGCCGATACCAGCTCTGCCGGTGTCTTCACCCAGCGAATCCGCACCCCTTCGTCGTCCCACCACGGCTGACAATCCGTCAGATTCGCCACGTGCGGCAACCGTATCCACGCCACCACATCGCCGCTGCCGCGATCTTCATCGCCTTCGCGCAATCCGTCTTCTTCCTCCGGCTGCAAATCCGCCCTCAACGGCACCGTGCCCAGCACACGCAACCCCGCCGCATAGGGCGCTAGCCAGCGGTTCGGGTCCGGGAAAAGCCGAATATCCCCGCGAAAACGATTCACCACCGCGCCCAGCACGCGCGCGCGATCTGCCTCGGACAGAAGCGCCCAAGTTCCCGCCAACTGCGCATAAATACCGCCCCGATCAATATCGCCAACCAACAACGCCCGCGCATCCAGGTACCGCAGCGGCCGCAAATTCACCAGATCACGCTCCATCAAGTTCAACTCCACCGGACTGCCCGCACCTTCAAACACCAGCACGTCGCACTTCGCCCGCCAACCGTCGAGGGAGTCCTGAACTACCTGCCAGAGCTTATCATAATTTTCGTAATACGTGCCCGCCAGCTGATGCCCCATCGCCCACCCCTGCAAAATCACCTGTGAGCCCAGCGCGCCACTCGGCTTAAGCAAAATCGGATTCATGTCCGCCGTGGGCAACAACCCGCACGCCTCCGCCTGCACTGCCTGCGCACGGGCAATTTCACCACCATCTAGCGTCGCCCAGGCATTGTTGGACATGTTCTGCGCCTTGAACGGCGCCACCCGTACGCCCTGCCCCTTCAACCACGCACACGCCGCCGTGGCGATCCACGACTTCCCCGCGCCCGAAGAAGTGCCCAGTATGCCCAGCGCTTTCACGTTTGGTTCATACAACTCGTTTCGCTCAAAACTCGATCCCGAACTGCGCCTTCACCCCGGCCCTAAACGGATGCTTGATCTCCGTCATCTCGGTCACGAGATCAGCCAGCTCGATCAACTCGGCCGGCGCACCACGTCCCGTGATGACCACGTGCAAATCGTCCCGCTTCTCGCGCAATACCGCGAGCACTTCGTCTTTGGGCAAATAGTCCATCGATAGCACGACGTTTAACTCGTCGAGCATGACGAACGACACGCTAGGATCTTTGAAAAACTCACACGCGTACTTCCAGCCTTCGCGACACTTCGCAATGTCGCCCGCGCGATCTTGCGTATCCCAAGTGAAACCGTCGCCCACCGCATGCCACGTCAGATTCGGACTGCGCAAAACCTTCTCAATCGCATCCGGCGTGCTCTTGATAAACTGCACCACACCGCATTTGCGGCCATGCGCTAACGAACGAGCCAACATGCCAAACGCCGCCGTCGATTTCCCTTTGCCGTTGCCCGTATGAACCATGAGCAGCCCGCGTTTTTCTTTTGCCGCGCGCATCTTTTCACGCATCTCAGCCTGCAAGGCCTGCATGTCTTCGCGGTGCTGTTCTTCGGTCGAATCGGGGGAGGGCGTATTTTTCATGGGAGTTCCAAAGTTAGTCCTGGTAATTGTTTCGCGCGCACACCGAAAACCTCCATCAGAAGCTCGGGTGTGAGCACTTTCTCAGGCGGTCCGGCCGCACACAAACGGCCTTGATGCAGCACCACAACAAAATCCAAGCAATACGCCGCTCGCAAATCATGCAGCGAAATAAGCATCGTCGCACCCGCACGCGTAATCCGACGCGCATGCATCAACACTTCCAGCGCATGCCGCGGATCAAGCGGAGCCAGCGGCTCGTCCCAAAGTTGCAGCGGCGCCTCCGTCACCAACGCCCGCGCAATCATCACGCGCTGCTTTTCGCCGCCCGAAAGCCGGTTCACCGGCCGGTGCGCGAGCGAAACCAGATCCAATTGCTTCAACGCTAAATCCACGCCGTAATCATCATCGCCCCGCGCATAACGCCCCTGCGCTACCACCGAACGCACTGAAAAACCAAACTCAAAACGCGCCTCCTGCGGCACCCATGCCGCGAGTCGTCCGCGTTCCGGCACGGAAATATCGCCGATATCACGGCCCAACCAGCTCACACTCCCAGTCGCCGGCAACAAACCCGCGGCCACCTGCAATAATGTCGATTTTCCGCTACCATTCGGTCCCACCAAGCCAGCAAGCATACCCGGCGCGAGCGACAAGCTCACGCCTTCGATTCGCCCCGGTACCGAGGCGTTGGTCACGGTCAGCGCCGTCACGCTTGTCGCCTCAGCAGCCATAGGAAAAAAGGTCCTCCGATTAATGAAGTTACGATGCCCACCCGCAGCCCGCCGGCGCTACGGCCAATCAAATCACACGCCAGTACAAACGCCGCGCCACCAATCAACGTAAGCGGAACCAGTCGCTTGTGCTCCGGCCCCACCAACAGCCTCAGTAGATGCGGGACGATCAAACCGACAAAGCCAACCGTGCCCGCCACGGCGGTCGCCAGCGCCGTCAGCACCGTCGACAACACCAGCATCGAACGCCGCAAGCGTTTGATATCCACGCCGAGACTCTGCGCCTCGCGCGCACCCAGGCTGAGCAAATCCATCGGCCGTCCCAGCGGCCAGAGCATTGCACCGGCCACCACAATGGGCGATGCCATCATCACGTGCTCCCACGTGCGATCTTCCAACCCGCCCAGCATCCAGAAAAGTATCCGGGCATTGCGCTCATACGAGAGGGTGAAATTCGCGAGAACATAACTCGTCACTGCACCCAACAACGCGTTCAACGCCACGCCCGCGAGCAACAACCGCTCCGTACTCGCGCCCCGTCGCGCCAGCATGATCACCACCGAAGTCGAAATCATTGCCCCAACAATAGCCGCCACCGGCAAAACAAAAATCGACGCCGACGCCCAGCCGAGCCCGATCATCACCACCGCTCCTGCTGCGCCGCCGCTCGTCACGCCGAGCAGCCCCGGACTCGCGAGGCTGTTGCGAAAATACGCCTGCATCACCAGCCCGCTCGAAGCCAGCGCCGCGCCCACCATCATCGAAATCAGCATGCGCGGAAGACGAATATTCCAAAGGATCGTCGCCGCCAGTTCATCACGATGCAGCAGCCCCGAAAAGATCCGCGCCGGGTTCAAATGCATATCGCCAATCGCGAGCGAGGTCAGCGCGAGCACTCCCAGCAAAAGCAGAGCCACCGGAAACGCCACACGATGAACCCAGGGCGGCGTCATGGGAAACACTCCGGATGCAACGCCTGGGCGAGCTGCTCGTAACCATCGATCCGCCGATGCGACACACAACTTAACTGATAATATTTCACCAACGCAACGCGGCCTTCCTTCACTGCCGACATGAATTGATAGGGCGATATTTTGCGAAACACTGCGAGCGCCGTCTCGGGGTTGTCACCCGATAACACCACCCGATCCACAGGCCAGGTTAACATCTTCTCATTAGGTTGTGCCTCGTGGCCGTGAAGCCCTCCCAGCGTATACCCAAGATTCTCCGCCCCGGCGTGATCGCATAAATCTTGAAACGTCGAATCGTCACCCGGAATCATTCCGTAGGTCGACGGTGCGATGACGCGCACCGGCTTCACCCCTTCGAGACGTTTATGCAAAACGGCAATGCGGCTCTCGCAATTGGCAATAATTCGCTCCGCCTTCGCCTCTGCATCAAGTCCGAGCTCTCGCGCCAGCAGACGCAGATTTTCGTAGGCATCTTCAATGGTTCGATATTTCTCGAACACGATCACCTTCAAGCCCGCACGCCGGGCCTGCGTGACCAGTTCCACGCGGCTGTAGTTCGCACAAAGGATCAAGGTCGGCTGAAACTTCAGCGCGCCCTCCAGATCACAGTTCAGCGAAAGCTGCGGATAACCCTTCGCCTCCTCCGCCGTCGCCGAATAAATCGCCTCGCGCGAAAGATGGCTGAGCGCCGCGATCTGCGACGGTGCAGCCAGGGCCAGCAATAATTCATCCGTACCGACAGTCTGCGACACGACCCGCACAGGCCCTGCCTCCGCCACCTGCGCCATCAAGCGCAGGAGAAACAATGCGAAAAGCAGGACCGTATTTTTCATGTCATTATCTTTTCAACAACGATCAGAACCTCCACTCCACTCCGCCAAATACCCCACGTGACAAGGCTGGGTATCCGTAAATTTCCTCGTAGTTGTGATCGAAGGCGTTTTCAACGCGAAGCTTCAACGTCAGGTTTTTCACAACCTCGTAGCTCGTATAAAGACGAACGGTTGAATAGTCACTAATCCGGTCGGTGGCTGTACGCATGCGGTCGGCAACATAATGAACACCTGTACCCATTGTCCATGCACACGTGGCCTGCCATTGCAAATCAGCGTCGCCACTCTTGCGTGGCTTGTACGCAACGCGGGCAGGTTGGGTACCGGTCGTGTCGTAAACGTCGAGATACGTCGAGGCGACGCGGAGTTTCAGCGAGTGCGTAAGTTTGGCCGAGGCCGCAAACTCAACGCCCTCAGTGCGGGCACGGGCGATATTCTGGTACTGAAACGGTCTTAGTCCTACAACTGGGTTCGCCACGATCATATCGTGAAATTTATTCTGAAAATAGGTCGCCTCAATGGTGAGATCTCCCTCGAGCAATGATTGATCCACGCCCACATCCCAACCGGTGGATTTTTCCGGACGGAGCGAAGCGTTTTCCGCGTACCAAGGGGCCTGGCCAAATCGCTCAGTCATACCAGGAGCACTGAAACCGGTACCCACCGTCGCACGAAACTTGGTATCCGTGTTCTCAACACGCCAAGCCGAACCTAGGCGGCCGGTCGTGGCATTGCCCGATGTTTTGAAATGATCGTAACGTAAACCAGCCGTAATCGATAATTGATCTACGAGATGCAGGTCAGACGAAAGATAAACCCCATGCGCGTCATCCTTCAGCACACCCACCGGTGGCGACCCTTTGTAAGTATAAAACGACTTATCGGCATTTACGCCGGCGACCACCGTGACTGTCGCGCTCGGCGTCCAGGTATTCTGCCAATCGAGCACGTTTCGAGTGTTGCGATAGTAAGCATTGGCGGCCCAGGGCGAACCTGAAAGATCGAGCCAGAAATAATCCGACTGATGCCAGCCGGTCGTCAGACGGGACTTGAAAACATCGCCAGCACTAAACTCAGCATAGGCCGAGGCAAGATAGCCGTTCGAATCCACTGCGCCAGGCGCTTTGTACGAAATCGAGCCAGGCTCCTCGTAGCGATCCTGCACGCCGCGAAAGGTTATGCCGACCAAAAGGGACTCGGTGGGCTTTCCTTCCAGACGCGTAGCGTAGTTCCAGTGTTTGCTATCATTATCCGGGCGGTAATTGGCCGTGCTGCCGTATCCGAGCGAGGCAGTGTAGCCAAAATTCTTCGTGCCGCCCTGCACACCGGCCTGGCCATACGCCGTCTGAAACGAACCTCCTCCAACCGTCAGCACACCCGCTGTCGCGCCACAGCCGCGCGCCGTTTCCATCACAATCACACCGCCCATGGCCGAGCTGCCATAGAGCGTGCCTTGAGGGCCGCGTAGTATTTCGATGCGCTGAAACCCACCGATGCCGGTATTTCCGACAATGCCTCGGCCCATAAAATCCGTCTGCCGCGAACTCATGCGCACGCCGTCAACCACTACCAGCGTCTGGTTGTTGCTGCCGCCACGAATATAAACAGTGCTGGCGCTACCCGAACCACCGTAGCCAACTACAGTAACGCCGGGAGCCTGTTTCAAGGCGGTGCTCAGATCCGAGACCTGCGCAGTAGCGAGCTCCTCAAGCGGAAGCACGGTAACGCTGCTCGAGACATATTTCGGGTCCTGCGGCGTACGCGAAGCGGAGACGACATACTTGTCGAGTTGAACAGTCTCGCGGGTCGGCGCCGCAGAAGCGGTTTCGATGGTTGTGGTTTGAGCACGGGCAAACGACACAAAGGTCGTCGCCAGCGCGATTACGTTGAGCAACAATCCCGGAAAACGGGAACGTCGGAATGAGGGCATGGTGATCTCTCTAGGCTTTAGGCAAGAGCAGACACACCGTTGCCGGTAGGTCGTATGAGCTGCTCTCACGCTTCATTTTTGCGATGAAGATATCGAGGCCGACGCGCGCAAAAGTTTCGCGCCGGACGCGTGAGCACTCCCGGGAGGGTCTTCGGACTTCGCATTTCTGGCCGGCTATTCGCCGGCCGCCTACCTCCGCCTTCACC
>Ga0302321_100003859_pt1 | contig 12928 bp, 12 predicted proteins | sample Fen_T0_1_FD_202505 | JGI IMG/M metagenome (GOLD analysis project Ga0302321, IMG submission 202505) | Peat permafrost microbial communities from Stordalen Mire near Abisko, Sweden - Fen_T0_1 | ecosystem: Environmental > Terrestrial > Soil > Wetlands > Permafrost | place: Sweden: Abisko...
GAAGAGCTGGCCCTAAGAAGGACGCTGCTTGGCTATTTCCTATCTACCCTCGATCGACACAATGCCGTTCGCCTACTCCAACTAGTCCTGCGGGAGAGCGCCCCAAGCATCAAGATCCAACTCGGCATTCCTGCCACTCGTTTGGGTGGACGCCATCCCCTCAAGGGCTGTGTTGAGTGTTTCGAAGAAGATGAGGCTGCCTTTGAATCCGCGTATTGGCATGTAGATCACCAGCTTCCCTCCGTCTGGATTTGCGCAAGACATGATCGGGTGCTTCGGTATGTCGATTCACCGTCAACGCCCGTTCACCTTCGCGACTGGGTTCTTCCCCGACTTGGAAATGAACCGCGCTGGATTACACCGCGAGTGTTTGGCAGTAAGCCCAAGTCCAATCTGTTGCGTATAGCCCATTTCAGTACGTCCCTTGCTAGCCGGTCTCCCGGCGAGATCGATGGCTCGTTGCTCGCCTCGACCTACCGCCGAAGATTAGCACTGCGTGGGGTTTCAACTGGTCATGGCCAGCTTAGGATTCAGCCGCTTCTGCGGGAAGTAAGCGGTTTGCTCACTGGCCTGGGCGAGATTCCCGTGTTTCAACGATTCTTTGCGTCCGATGCCTCGGCGCTAGATTTTCTGCCCGACATAGCCCGTCGCCGACCAAAGCGGGGGCACCCGTTAAAGCATGCCTGCATGCTCGCGTTGCTGTTCGAGGACTGGTCGGACTTTCAAAACGAATTCGAGACATCGCAACTACACGTTGCTGACATGGAACTGGACTTCCGCTCACACGCGATTGGCGCGCACCGGTCCCAATCGACGCGTAATGCCTTCCTGGACGTTGTCCGAAACGGGACCAGCTCTATCAGATCCGCATCTCAGGCGGCAGGGGTCTCAACAACGACCGGACTTCAGTGGGCGGCCAAGGTCGGATACCCAATCCGGCGCCGCCCCAAGAAGCTCAAGCCAGCGACTCTCGAACAGGTTCGCACACTACTTGCCCTCGGCCTTCCGAAGGTTGATGTAGCGCGAACCGCAGGGATATCAGCAGTGACCCTAAGTCGATTTTTGGCCCGTGATCAGGCTCTCGACGAGATTTGGATGGTCGCCCGCCTTTCGGGCTTACGCGAGCTAAATCGAAATCGTCTGACCGGATGCATTGAATCGCGTCCAGGCGTTCCAATTGGCGTCATCCGGAAATTGGGAGCAAGCGGATACCAGTGGCTGTACCGGAATGACCGTGACTGGTTAAGGCAGAAGATTGCCGTGCTGAGATCACCGAGCACGTCAAAGCATTCAACTAAGCGAATCCCGCAGGATCCGGAACGAGGGCCGACAGCATGAGTAGGTTGGCGACCGCGTGATCGCGGAATGCCTCCCCATCAACGAAAAGGCTGGGCCACCGCTCACCGGCGGGCCCGTGGCGGGTTCGAACGAGGTCCATCGCTTCGGCACCGAACGTGCTCGAAATAACTTCCCGAAGCGCAGTCGACGCTTGGTGTTGATTCCCTGCAGCTGAGCCAAGCGCAGCTAAGATGCGCGGCGCCGAGTGCTCGCATTCCTTTCTGCCAATGCGCCCGGTCAGCACCCGGAAAACCCAGTTGGCGAAATTTATCCAAACCTCCGGTCGTTTGTCCACGTTCCCGATCGGCTTGCCGCCCCGCAAAGCTGGCGACTCATCGAGGATCACCCCGTAGCGAGCCAACGAATCGTCCGATTTGGCAACTACTACTCCGACCTGGAGGGCGTGGTGAGGACAGATTTGCACTCCAATCACCTGGTGCAAACGGCGGGCATAGGAAAACCCAAAGTTGCCTAAGTCATCCCTAATACATCCCGGGCAGTAACGCACGGCTTTGCCTTCCTCCCGAATGAGCTGCGTCGGAAAACAATGCCGATTTCGCAATGGATGGTTCCCAACCATGTAGAGCTTCAGGCGAACGAACTCGGCAGGGGATATAAATGGTTCAAGGATCGCGGCGTAGCTGTGATCCCGAATGAGTTGGTCGGTGGACGATGACCCCTTGATAGAAAGCCAATCGGAAAGTACCGAAAGTTGCCCGGGGAAAGACGTCTCATACGGAAGGCGCCATTGCCCGCAGACTTGATTGAGATATTTCGAGGGAGCAATCCCGTTCTCCACCCAAGTCAGCGCCAGGACGCTTACTAGCGTCTGGTCGACCTGCCGACAAGGCACGAATGTAGGGCTCGACAAATTGCCCTCGGCTTTCATTTCCCGGCCACCTTACCTTTCCTCTTCTTCGTGCTATCAATCTCTTTGAACATGTTCGCGATGCCTTCGATCGCGTGTTGTTGAAGACCATCCAATCTCATGTCGCCGGACTGCAACGACTCTTGGAGTGCCGAGCGCTTCACAGCGCGGTTGCTCGCGCGCGTTTGGTTCGCGGCAAACCTCTGCCTCTCCTTCTTGCCTAACGCAGCGATTCTCGCCTCAAGTTCAGCCGCACTCGTGCTCTCCGCCACCGTGGGTTCTGGCGAATCGCTTGCGCTTGCGCCCAAGCTGGCGGGAGCGGAAGCGCCTTGTTCACGCGGGTCCGAATTGACCTTCGGCATTTGTTTCCATGCGGTCGCATAGACCTCCCACGGCACATCTTTCATGAGCCGGAGTTCCCACGACTGCCTCGCTTTGAACGCGTCCACAACACGTCGATTGGACGCAAAGCGCTCCGCCCGAAGTTCGACTTCAAGATCCTCCGGACCTATCGACGATTTGCCCTCGGTGATCGCACTTTCCTGCGCATTGCACCAGAGGGTGAGTTCGTGACCGACGATGCCACCAAGGTTATCCTCTAGGAACGCCCTGCAGCCGGAGAGATCTCTTGGCAGGTCCTTCAACACGTAGTAGCTTGTAACGCCGTAGGAAACAGCTTTCTGGTCATCGACTGCAGACTTTTCGTCCATGGAACCGATGGGATGGAAGAACTCCCACCCTCGTTCGTGCAGCCGGCGCGCGTCTTGCGTAAAGTCTTCCATCCAAGAAAACGCACTTGGATTGCCGATAATCAGAACAGGTATGCCCGAATTCATGACGGACAGCAGAAACACCTGCATCTCAGCCGCTCTTGGCGAGCCGATCAGATTGCGCCACTGTGCCTCCTCGATCACCAGTAAGCCAAGATAGTGATGGTGCATTCGGCCAATCACTCCGACCAGCAGACGATCGACAGTACGATGACGCTTTGGCAGGTCAACGGCATAGGAGGTACCCAACGCATCGTCCATCCCTGTCAGTATGCTTTCTAGAAACCCGCCTTTTGTTCCGTCGAGCAGCGAAATCTGGAGGTAGACTAGTTGCGATAGCCGCTCCCAAAGATTGGGACACGGGCCGCGCTCGATCACTTGCGGGAGTAGGCTAAGCACCCTTGAGCGCAGGGCACTCTTTCCAACTCCAGTCATTCCCGTCCAGACGCGAACGGCAAAGGAAGCGCTTGTTATCTTTGGCACCGTTGTTGCGTTGCACGCTTCCGCCGCCAGCAACTTCATCCTGGCGCGCCGGTTCTCCACGACGAGAGGATTCCGTGCAATCAATCCTCCGCGGAGCATTGCCAGCACTTTGGCCGCTGCAGTAACTCCCTGCTTCGTCGGCTCATAGGGCAGCCGCGTCATCTCGAGGTATTCCATCCGCGTTTCATTCGAGAGGTGCTCGCGATCGAGCTTCTCAAATGGCGCGAAGGCCAATCGCTCCGCGAGTTCCCCGATAGGAATTTGGGGAACTCCGTCAAGAAGCACGTTCTCGGCGGCCAACCAATCGGTCGACTCGTGGGGGGAATCAGTCGCCATATCGTTTCCGTCGCTCAGCTAGAGATTGGTCGATCGCGCTCAACTCTTGAAGGTTTTCGACTTTGAGAGGTTGCATGTTGTCCGGAGCGTCGTCCACGGGCACTTCCGGCCGCGCTGTCGGTTCGACCGTGTCCCGAGTAGATGGAATCACTCTCGATTCAACGCTCGACGGCAAAATGATCGGAATTCCGAGAATGGTCTGTGCCTTCTCGGCCTCTCGATTCTCCTTCTTGTTGGCCACCAGCGCGGTCTTGGACGGAGGTTTCGGCAACTCATCGACAGCAGCCCTGTGCGCGTCTTCACCGTCCTTGTTGGTCGCGCGTTGGTGCGCTTCTATATCACCTCTTATCCGGTTTGCTTCATCCACTGCTGCCGACCGCGCCAACGTGTCGACGTTGGCCATATCCACCACATCGTAGATCGTCGCCTCCTGAACCAGCTGCTCATCATTTGAGACCAACGACAACTGTACCAGGTCGCCAGTATCGATATCGACCCACCAGATTCGGCGCAGGTTCGTGGGCTTGACCAGAAAATCATCATCCAACTCCTCGACTTGGAGGTGAGACGGCCGCCTTGCCTGCTCCATCAAGCTTCGGACTCGTGGGTCGTCGCTGACGTAGCGCAGCCGTGGAATGTGCACTGGCTGGCCGCCAGTATCCGACCGCAACAACTTGACGCCGTACTCCGTGAACGTTCCACGACACAGCGGAAGCAGTTTCATCCTTACCGTGTTCAGGTCAAGAGAGGAGGGCGATCTAGCCACCATCCCATGATCGATCGCCCATTTGGTCATGTGAAAGCGAGTCGCTGGAACCTTCAGACGTTTCATTGCCGTAGGAACGATCGATGGATCGAGCGGCATGATGTTGTGAGCGTATTGGGCCCGCAGTGATTCGCGTCGGTGTGCCATCATCGTCAGGCGAGCGCAAACGTCAGGCGCCGCCTCACCACGCTCCCTTCTACGCCCAAAGGTCGTGCCCACAAGTTTGTGGTCGACGTAGCGATGGAGCTTGTGGTGCCCGCTTTCAGCGATCGGGTTCATGTCGGACCGCGCAACGGCCACATTCGCTAACCTTGTGTCGATGTCGAGCAACTGCGCACGAACTTCCATCGTTCTAGTGTCGGTGTTGTCGCCATGCAGCAAAGTAAAGTAAATCGGGAGGAAATACTGCGCAAGGTCGGGATCCAGACCAAGGTCCTCCAGTTCCTCGCGTCGCTCGGCTACTGGTGTCAGTGCATCAAGCACTGTCAGTGCGACCGTTTTGGAGGATGCAGGCTCCAAGCCAAAGTAGCTCCCGGCCATGTAGTTAACGAACCCGTCCAACAAGAGCATTCGGTTGCCACGCCCGATTCGTCGCAAAGGGTCCAGAATGGAGACGTATTCCACGTCCGGAGAAGAACTATCGATGGCGCCGAGTTGCCCCACGGCTGCGATATCTGCGTTCGACGTTGACGGCAGCGCTCTACCACTTTTCTGAAAGGCCGTATCGCTAAGGTGCAGCCGGTAGGCCTCCATATTTTCATCTTGTTGCTCGCCATTCCATTCGAACTGCGCCTGCGTCGGGCGCTCCTCAACTGGAAACCACTCTCTTTTCACCTTGCCATTGTCATCTTGCGTTTCGTTCGAGTAGAAGACGTCCCACATGTGACGAAGTGCGGTCTCTACGGTCTCCCCAGCGGCCAGGTACGTTCTCCAGCAATACGTGATGATCTTATCGTCCTCGTCGGTTCGAACGAATCCTTCCTTTCCTTTGATCTTCGCGTTGGTGAGTGCGTTACGACGCCCCTGTTTGCCGTTGCGAGCCACCCTGCGCTTTCCGCGCGCTCCGCAACTTTGTGTGAACGGTGTGAGCGCATCTCGAGTGCAACCACCAGCCCACCATTGATTCAGGTGTTCTCCGAGCCGCCGGCGCATCCGCTCCTGCTTCTCCTCGACTGGCTCGAGTTCCTTCGCCCTCTGCGCTATTGCCGCTGCTCTTTGGTGTGGATCAAACAGATCGACAGCGTTCCATCCGCTCCCTATGGCATTGGGCGGGGACGCGACGTGCCCAATCTGCGGCGTCGGCGAAGCTTCGGGATTTCCGCTAGCGCAGGCCGCATCGATTGTGGGTGGTCCGAACCATGGTGCAAGCCACTTCTCTACCCGTTTGCGCGTCTTCACCGCATAGCAATCTGCACCGGGCTTTGCACAAAACCGTCGGTTCAGTTGATCGTCCGACAGGCGTGCGAGAGGACGTTTCGAAAACTGTATTACTTTCAACCCCAGCAACGCGTCGGTTCCGTTGCAACTAAGCTGATTAAGTGTGTAATGCCGGGGAGCGGTGAAGAACACGCGCTGTCCGTCTTTTCGGTTAGCCTCAACCGAAATCAAGACAACACTGTCTATGCTTCTGTCGAAACGAAGGACCCGATGTGGACCCTTGATGGGCAGGTCGTCCTGCGTCGGCACCACCACATCATTCACGAGCGGATCAGGCATGACGCACGTCCGAGACGAACTGGCTTGTCAGGCGCTGCCGAAGCTTGCGGCCGCCCGGGATCGGAAGGCCGAGCATGTTAATGCGCTGACCGAGATCGCAATCCACGATCTGGTGCCAGAGGCAGTGCTGGACGACGTAATCGCTTAGTTCTTTCGAAGCGCGATAATCGACTTGCAGACGGCTTATCCAGTTGGCGGGAGCGTCTTGACCAAGCGCCGGTCCGTGCTGTTGAAGAAATTCGTTCATGACACGCACGTCGTAGGGTCGTGTGAGCGGATAGGCCGCCGACGACAGCCATTCCAACTGGCCGAGCAAAGGCCCCGGAAATCGGGTGCGATCAAGCACGAAGTACGGGAGACACATGGCCCCCGCATAGCGTCGCTCCGCCTCGAGCTTCTCGAGTTCTCTACATAGGGGGTCCGGATCCTTGAATCGATCTGCCTCGATAGGCTTGATCGAGACAACAACGGTGGTGTTGACGTCGACTAGTGGAGTCCACGAGACGACCAGATCGAGCGTCCAGACGTACAGCACGCGTGTGCCGATGAAGTATCCGTGGTCAATTCCCACGTCGCGGCAGATTGCTTGCATGCCCTCGGAAAATTGCAATGAGGGATCAAGATTCGGATTAATGCCGGTCAACGGGTGAGGATGTGGCCATGGCCAGATCGGAAATTGCTCACGAAACCAGGCACCGAGCCATGCAAACAGAATTGCGATCAGGAATTCTGAGCGGCAGAAGAAATGACACTCGCGAACAAACGGTGGAACGTATCCAGAAACCTGGGTGGATACTGGAGAAGCATTGCGCCGATTGAGCCGCATCCAGGACTTATAGGTCTCGGCCCAGCCGAACCCGCGTCCCTCCGAGACCCAAGCATTTAGTAAGTCCTGCGTGACCTTCGGGTGCCGCGCCATCGAGCGTTGTCATCGTTTCGTGTGATGACATTTTCGGTCTTTCAAGGCGCACTATGGCAACGCGTGTCAGCGCACGGCGGACGTTATTCCCTTTGGGTTATATTTCCAGTCTGAGGTGGAGGCAAATCGTCTCCGGCCTACATTCGGGTTGTAGCGTTTGCGCAACGAAATCTACTTGCGGCATATATCGTCACATTTGGAGTGAACTCCCATCGCAACGAATGCCGCTCGCGCTGCCCCGCGTGCGGGCGATCAGAAACCTGGGGATTGGCTGACGGCCGACTGAACTGCCGGAAGTGCGGCAAGCGTTGGCGGGCAGGAGATCTGGAGCGGGCTAAATCGCAAGTCCGTGTTGTAGCCAAGTCACTTTCGCGTCCCGATTTCGATGCTGGCGCTGATGGAACGCAGCCTTCGAAGGCTACAGTAACGCGGCTAGCGAACCGCTTGCGACTTCAGATGGGTGCTCTCTACCCGGCTCCAGTATCGGTTCTACAGGTCGTGGGACCTCAAGACCGAATACATCGTTACGTCGCGTTTCGGCTATGCTTCCCGCGGAAGAAGCTTGCCGTTTCGCCGCTGACGACTTACCAAACCGTCGAGCTGAATAGAATTTGCGTGAAGGATGCCAAGGCCGGCAGCCGCATATTCACAACGGAGATCGGGAAGTCTTTGCTCTTGGTCTTTCCGTGCGGACCGCGCCGAGTGAAGACGTCTCCTGCGCCGGACCTCCAACCTAGTAGTTTCGGATCGCTCAATCAGGCAGCTCGTTGCGTGTTTGCGCACATCGCGCGATACCGGTCGGTACCGGACAAGAAGTTCTCACTTTATGTGTCTGAGGCGTTATGGGCCTACAGCGGCACGGATCAGAAGAGAGAGGCAGAGCTGGTGACTTCGTTTAACGCCGCACGAACTCATCGAAGGGCTTCCGGACACTAGGCCATGCTCGTCGCTCAAGACACGCTCCCTCAGCCAATGCAGGCCCATTTTGATTCTCTAACGCTTCAAAACGGTGGTCGCCAGTTGTCTTCGGGTCGCCCAGCGGCCGCCAACTCGGCGGCAATCTTGGACGCCCTAGCGTCCCTGCGAGCCTCGCAATCACTTGAACGATTTCCGGTCAGAGCGAGCTTCGTCCAGCGCTCCCGGGATTATCTTTTCTCCGTCGAGCGACGTGATGCCGCAGAGACCGACGCCACACAACTGAATCTGCTGGTTGTAATAAGGCAGCGAGTCGTGAGTGTGGCCATGGTAGAGCTTGGTTGCACTCATCGTGATCGCCAACAGTTCGAGCGCTTCCTTGCCCTGCGGATGGGCGCCGGGCGCCTCATGCGTGACTAACACGTCGGCCGAAAGGCGAGAAAGTCGCAGGTAGTCGTCGTAGAAAATGGTCGATCGGTGCCGCAACGGTAACCCACCGCGCCAGCGATTACCCTTACCTGCAACCCGCAAGTAGTCCTTTGCGCTGTTATAGATTGGCTCGCCTGGTGGAAGCCACACCTTCTCGCGAAAGATGCCACCGAGGCCGGCAATCCGCACGCCTTCAATGTTGACTACCCGCCCATGGAGGTTTCGATCCGCAAGATCGGATCCGAACAGATTGTCGTAGTCCGCCTCCGTATCGGTATCGTGGTTTCCCGGAATCCAGTACACAGCGGTGACGTCCAGTATTTCCGCAATTTCGATATGCAACGGATTTTTGGCCTGGACATCACCGACCAGGACGATTGCAGACGGGCGATGGCGCTTCACGGCTGCAATGATGTGCGCAAATTCGCCGTGATTGTCGCCACAAAACCAGATGTCACCCATGGGTAGCTTCCCAGCTTGCCAACAACGCCTTGGCATCGTCCGGGGAGTGGTCGTGGCGCAGCGTGGTCGCGTACTGTGACGTCAGCGCATACCCGCGCAATCACTCTCAAAGAAAATCGAAACCGCGAGGTTGAACGCCCAAGGAGGTATTGAAGGACCTGGCAACCGGTGACAAATTGCGTTCATGAGGACGAGCATGGCTTTGACAAACGAAAATTTCAATAGGTGCAATGGGGCCATTCGTCCAACTATCACTTACACCATCGCGCAACTATGGAGTGACGGCAGCAAAATTGGCCGGGGCCTACCTGCTTGCGCGGGATCTGCCTCGATCTCAATTCGACGACAAATTCGCGCGAGCGGCGTACCAGCAGGCGAATTCAAATTCGTCCATCCCAACAGTTACGGTCGTCTTCTTGTCCGAACCTGTAGGTTTCTACAGTTCACAGCGCCGGCCATCTCGTGGATTATGGGCGGGTGAATGACTTCCCCACTTACGGAGGTGGCTATGCCGATGTTCATCGTGAGCATAATTGAGGGCCGGGCGTATTCGAATCCTCTTGACGAGTTGATAGCGTATAGCGACGGAAAGACCCCGGCCTGCGATCTCTTGCGCCGCAAGATCCAGGCGGAGGCGACAACAGCGATTGAGGCAGCGCGTGACGGCAGCGTCGGAAACGCCGGACCGGATAGGGAGCAGGATGAGTGACTATCCTCGAGACTGACCCGGCACAGCAAATCACGGGCGACGCCCAATGGGAGAAACCGGTCCGGTTTTCAATGGTCGCAGTTCGACCCAAAGGAGTCGTTGCGCGTAAGCGTCATCTTCGATGCTCAGAGTCATTGAATGCATCGGGATGCGTTGACTCCGGCGAAACGCTAAGCGACGATCTTCAGTTACAAGCCGCCGCAAAGGGACGCCATGCTTTTTGATCTGACTTCCTGCCAATCGCCGATTTCGCTTCCGCTGTCCGGACGAGGCTCGCGAACGCTCGTTCTGTCGATTATTGCGATCACCCTGTCCGCGTGCGCGACCGTGCCGAAAGTCGATCTCGCCGGACAACAAACGGTCAAGACGGTCACGATACTAAAGGTTACCGAGCCGACTTCGCAACCGGTCGTGAATCTTGGCGGTGCCGCCGGGGCATTCGGATTGATCGGCGCCCTTGCGCAGAATGGCGTCAACGAAACGCACACGAAGGCCTATACGGACGCGTTGCATCAGCGCGAAGTCTTGTTCGCATCACCGTTAGAGTCGGACATAACAAATCAGCTTCGATCAGCCGGATACCAAGTTTCCTCCGCGGACCTCCGTCCTGTCGTACAGTCGGACACCCGGACCCTCGACTACAGCGCCATTGACGTGAAGGATGATGCGATCCTGCATGTCTGGTTCACAACACTGGGGTACGTGTCGCCTCCGAGCAAAATTGCCTTCCAGCCCTGGATCACTGTGCGCGTTCGATTGGTCGATGCGAAGACCAAGAAGGACCTTTACTTCAAGACGTTCACTTGTGGTTACAAGCCCGCCGCCGAAGGCGTGGTTCACATCAATTCTGATCCGCGGTTCGAATTTGATACTTTCGATGTCCTGATGGCCAAGGTTGACGACTCCGTTGATGGTCTCAAGGCATGCAATCGCGCGATCGCGGCGCAGGTTGCCAGCGATTTCGCCCGTCGCTAGCAGGCCATTTCTTGATCAACGGTCGGGATAAGATTGCGACCGTCAGCTCACGGCAGCGGCCGATCGCCACCGACCGCTCACGACCCGTTGCAGTCGGTCGTGCGCGGGACGAGCCGACGTTCGCCCACTTTGTCTTTGGCGTCGCGACCCGGCCGCGGTCTTGGTGGCTACGGCACAAGCGTTGGCCGGTACAATTGTCGCCATATCGACAACTTGATAACAATTATGATGACCGCGAAGGGTGTAGGCGTGATTCTTCTGCTTGCGTTGACGACAACGTGGGCAAATGCAACCGCGGCGGACTCCGGGAACGCCCAATTCCAGGTCCGGCCCGTGGATGATGCATGGCGCACGAGCCTTCCACGCGATGCGGACGCCGCTACGCAAGCCTACATGGACCGGTTGGCTCCCGAGGTAGTTGCACGTTCGAACGCGTATTTCGAAGGCGGCTATTGGCTGCAGCTTTGGAATTTCCTTCTCAGCCTTGCGATTTCGGCCGTGCTGTTGGGCGGGCGGCGCTCGGCGCGCGTACGAGACTGGGCGCAGCGCGTCGGCCGGAAACCGTTCTTCCGCGATGCAATCTATGGCGGGTTCTTCTCGCTTGCCACCTTCACGCTGTCGCTACCGCTGACGATTTACCAGGATTTCCTCCGCGAACACGCGTACGGCATGGCCACGCAGACTTTCTGGCCGTGGTTTGGCGAGCAACTAATCGGCCTTTCGGTCAATGTGCTGTTCCTCGGCGTCGCAGTTGGCTTGCTCTACGCCTTGATCCGCCGTGTGGGTGAAAACTGGTGGATTTGGGGTACTGCGCTGTCTGTACTATTGTTGGTCGTCATCTTGCTCGTTGCGCCAGTTTGGATCGACCCGCTTTTCAATACTTACAAGCCCGTCGAGAACGGTGAGATCAATTCAATGGTACTGGCGATGGCCCAAGCGAACGGCGTGCCGGCCAATAATGTTTATGAATTTGACGCATCGCGGCAGACCACACGCGTTAGCGCAAACGTCACCGGCGTCTTTGGGTCCGCTGCGGTGCGTCTCAATGACAACCTCCTCCGGCGCACGTCATTGCCTGAAATTCGGGCCGTAATGGGCCACGAACTGGGTCATTACGTCATGAACCACGTCTACAAGAGCCTAGCCTACTTTACCCTGCTATCCATGGCCGGGTTTCTGTTTGCGCAATGGAGCATGCGCCTCCTCCTCGCCCGCTATGGCCAGCGGCTTGGCTTGCAAGGCGAGGGTGACGTTGCCAGCTTTCCGCTTCTCGCGGCCGTATTCGGGGTGTTCATGTTTCTCGCCACGCCAATCACCAATACGCTAACGCGCACCCAGGAAATCGAGGCCGACCGTTTCGGCCTGAATCTGGCGCGCGAGCCACACGGCGAGGCCGAGGTCGACCTGAAGCTGACCGAGTATCGAAAGCCAGACCCAGGTCCTATCGAAGAATTCATCTTCTTTGATCACCCAAGCACGCGATTCCGCATTCACGACGCAATGCGTTGGCGTGAAGCCATGGGCACACCTTAATTTGAGCGCGGACGACCGCGTTATCCGATCAGGGATACCAGTGCTGCCTGCTCCCGGCGACATAGGTTAGCAACTACGAGCCGAAAGCGTGCAACAACGTCCGCAATTGGCGTTTCTGCGGAACGGCCGCTTGTGGCCGACCGCTGTCGGCAGCGGTTCCAGATTGCGGACGCATCTGCCGATGTCCGCAAACGAGGAGACTGATACACCGTTATCGACCCACGGCAGCCACCCACGCCGCGTTATGGCGATCATTCCCGTTTGCGCTAACGGATGCGGGTTAACCAGCGTTCCGCCATTGGCGCCGCCCATTTGCGATCTTTCTATTTACCGCGGCGCGCACATGTCGACCGCATCCGGGCCGTAGCCCTCGGCTACCCAGCCTTTGGCAATCATCTGATTCTTGACGACGACGCTTGACGTGTAGCGATGGTTTGAAGCTGACCCCTGGTTCCAGAGTCGGTATACGGGAGTGGCGTTCGCCGGACAAGCGCCAGTGACCTTGTCGGGCAGCCCGATGTAAAAGGCACTCGTCGTCTCCTCTACATATCCACTGAAATTGGGATCAGTCGCGATTTTGTTGCGCACGATGGCACATTCGACCGGATCTGCGGAAAAGAAGTGGGAGTTGCCATGCTCCGGCGGAATGTAGAAGCGACAGACCGGGACGGCCGATGTTCCCGCAGCCGACGCGAAGCTTCCGTAGGTG
>Ga0302321_100003860_pt1 | contig 12927 bp, 12 predicted proteins | sample Fen_T0_1_FD_202505 | JGI IMG/M metagenome (GOLD analysis project Ga0302321, IMG submission 202505) | Peat permafrost microbial communities from Stordalen Mire near Abisko, Sweden - Fen_T0_1 | ecosystem: Environmental > Terrestrial > Soil > Wetlands > Permafrost | place: Sweden: Abisko...
TTGCCCGCACCGTCGTCGTTGATGCCAGCCGGCTGCAGAGCGGCAAGCGCGTTCTGGTGCGCTACCATCCAGTCGATCACGCCCACCGTGTACGCCGCTTCGGGATCTTTTGGGTCCTCAGCCAGCACCTTCTTCTGCCAGGTCTTGGCATCTTCCAGCTTCTTGATGCTGAACTCAATGCCCGCGATCTGCTTCATGCTGTTGATATCGTCCGGGTGTGTGCTCAGAACTTCCTGGAAGATATCGATCGCCTGCTGCGCGGTCTTCATGTTGTCCGGGGTGTCCAGTCCGGGCACCACGTTCTGGGCCAGCGCGGTGGCCAGATAACTCTTTGCCATGGGCAGGCTCGGATCGAGCTGTGTGGCCTTTTGGAAGTGGCCGATTGCCTCTTCATAGTGAGCGCCCTTGTAGGCTTCCACGCCCTTGTTCAACTGGTCACGGGCTGCGAGGCGGTTGCACCCGCTGATGGAAAGCACCATACCGGCCAAGACAACCGTGAGCGCCGTAATTCGTGCGGGTCCATTCATCTTCGTATCCTTCTCCTTCAAGCGGGCGCCTATCGGTCGCACCTGGAATCTCATGTCGAGCTGGCCGCGGGTGGGAGGAGCCGAAACCAAGCTGAAAAAATTGTACTCCCGTTTTCCGTCCGGATGAACCGCCTCCGGACGGGGTTGGCATCCCAGGATTTTGCCGGGGCCCCCAACCCTCCCCGGCCGCCCAGTCGGCCAGCCTTGACTCTCTCACGGCCTTGCTCTGCGCTACCGCTATCCGCTCAGACTGGAGCCCGAAAACAGACTCCACTGACCCTTGGCGGCTGCTGGCGCCACACCCCGTTTTCAGGGAAGCGGCACCAATTCAATGGTTACTCGCCGGCCATGATCTTCGGCGTCATCAATCCAATATGGTCCACGTTCGCTGCGCGGCCGATATCGATGACCTCTGCGATGTAGTGGAAGTCCAGATTGTCGTCGCCCTTGACGAACATGATGCGCTCGGCGCGATTGGCATAGATCTCGGTCAGCCGAGCCTGAAGCTCTTTTTGAGCCGCCGCACCGCCGACGCCGTTGTACACATCATTCTCGTTGATCTTGTAGTTCGGAACCTTGCCCTGCTGATGCAGCACCTGCACCACGATGGTACGATCCGTCACTTTATCCTGCTGCGGGTTCTTGGGCGGCTGAGGCACCATGGCGTCCAGACCCTTGGGCGTAACCGGCACGATGACCATGAAGATGATCAGCAGCACAAGTAGAATGTCGATCATCGGGGTAACGTTGATGTCGGACGAGTAGCCCCCCGCATTCCCAGTTGTCATTGACATTGCTAAAAACTCCTCGTTTGCTCGAAATCGTTAAACAGACAGCACCAGGAAGAACTACTCGCCGCCCGCAGCGCCGCCTTCGCGCTTTTGGGTCAGCAAGCCGACATCTTCCACGCCTGCGGTACGCACGGCGTCGATGGCGTCTTCCACGGCCCGATACTGCGCGCGGGCATCGGCACGAACGTAAATTGTCTTGCCGGGCTTATCGGCCATCTTCTCGCGAACCTGAACGCCCAGCTCGCTGATCGCCGTCTTGTTTTGCCCTATGAAGACATCGCCGCTCCGTGTGACAGCCACGACAATGGCGTCTTCCTTGTCGGCGTCCGGCATGGCGGTGGGGTTATCCACCTTGGCCATATCGACCTGTACTTTGTTCTGGAGCATGGGGGTGATGACCATGAAGATAATCAACAGCACCAGCATCACATCCACCATGGGGGTGACGTTGATGTTCGAGTTGACGTTACCGCCTTCGTTGCGAACCGCGATTCCCATTGTGAGGGCTCCGTTGGCTAAATTTGTTTGATCCGGAGGATTCCGGTATTGCCTGCGATCAGCCCGCCAGCGCACGCGTTTGGAACCGGCGGGCGGGAGAGAGTCTTCGCTCTCCCGCCTGCCGCAGCTTCCCGCTCTCGCCGCGAGGCGCCTCGCTTAGCGCTTGTGGCTCTGCTTGATGAAGTAGTCGACCAGCTCGCTGGAGGAGTTATCCATCTCGACGTCAAATGACTCGACGCGTCCGGTGAAATAGTTGAAGGCCATAACGGCCGGGATGGCGACCAGCAGGCCGAAGGCGGTGGTGACCAGGGCTTCTGAAATGCCGCCGGCAACTGCGCCGATACCCGAGGTCTTCTGGGTGGCGATCTGCTGGAAGGCGTTCAGAATACCGATGACGGTGCCGAGCAGTCCGACGAACGGGGCGGTGGCGCCGATGGTGGCCAGAACCGCGAGTCCCCTCTTCAGCTTGGCATGCACGATGGCCTCGGCGCGCTCTAATGCGCGGCCCGAGCTGGCGATCGAATCGTCAGTCGCCGTGCCGCCAGAGGAGCGGAACTCCTGCAGGCCGGCCGTGACAACCTCGGCCAGATGGGACTTCTTGTTGCGATCGGCAATCTTGATCGCTTCTTCGAGCTTGCTGTCCTTCAGCGCGCCGGCAACCTTGGGAGCGAACTCGCGCGATTGCTTGCGGGCTGCCGAGAAGTACAGGTAGCGGTCGATCATCACGGCCAACGACCAGATCGACTCAACGAAAAGGATGATGGCGATAGCACGCGCCGGCCATCCCATGTGAGACCACAGCCCCATGGGGCTGAAGCTGACCGTCTCTTCACCCTCGAAGATGAATGCCAGATTGGCGGCGGCGTGCGAAGCGAAGTGTGTGAGCTGAGCGAGAATCACTGAATCGTTCCTCCTAAGGAGTTTCTTGTGGACTGCAAATACCTTGCGGTTGCTGGGAATGCGGCTCTTTTCGGATTCGCATTCAGGTCAATAATGGAGCCCTTCCCCCAAAACGGCGGAAAGAACCAAAAACGTTCCTCATCCGCCCAAGGTAAAGATCACGTTGACCGTGGTCTCCACTTCCACCGGCTCGTTGTTGAGCAGGTAGGGCCTGTAACGCCAGGACTTGACGGCATCCAGAGCGGCCTGCTGCAACATGGCCGGCCCGCTGACGACGTGCAGGTCCTCGATCGAACCCGTCTTGGAGATCTTCGCCTGAAGCACCACTGTGCCCTGAACGCGGGCTGCCTTGGCGATAGGCGGGTAGACGGGCTGGGTCTTCTGCAGCAACATACCCGAGGCCACGCCGCTGGAGATATTGATTTTCTTGGGAGCTTCGGCCTTCACCTTGGGAGCGGTCGAGCCGCCGAAGATGCTGCCCATGACGCCGCTAGAACTGCTGCCGCCAAAGTCTGAACCGGCCACGCCAAACGAAGCCACTGGAGCTTCTTTTTCGGCGACCATCATGACATTGTGGGGAATCCGGGTAGGCGCGGTGAGCTGGTTGTTCATCATCTCCGACTGCACGCGAACCACATGCACTGCCTCAGGAGGCGGAGGCGGAGGCGGAGGCGGAGGAGGCGGAGGAGGGGCTACGAGAGCCATCTGCATGGCAGCTTTGGGCAGCGCCTCAGGATAGATCAGCGGAAGGAGGATCATCAGGATCAGGATCGCAGCCTCTGCGAGGAACATGGGGATCATCCAAGGTCCGCTTTTGCTCTTGATCCTGCCCCCGGATTCAAACGTGGAATCTTCAAACATGGCCAGCCTCGAATCGAGTGTGTGCTTACCTCTATTTAGACACCGGATACCGAAAAAATGTTCCCGGCATTGAAACGATAACACAGAAGCGTGTTGCAACCTGTTTCAAACACACTCCCCTTCAACAACATGCGCAAAAAACAAGCTAGATCTTGGCGCGTTTTGCCGCCGGCAGAACCACTGCCGAGCCGCTCCGCGCGCGCCACTCCTGCCATGCCACTAGCATTGGCGCAGCAACGGCGATCGACGAGTACGTGCCGATGAGAATGCCTACCACCAGCGCAAAGGAGAAGCCCCTCAGAACCTGCCCGCCGAAGATATACAACGACAGCACAGTAAGGAATGTCAATCCCGAAGTGAGCACTGTTCTACTCAAAGTCTGATTGATGCTGCGGTTGACCACATCAGGCAGCGACTCGCGCCGGCTCAGCCGCAGATTTTCGCGGATGCGATCAAACACAACGATCGTGTCGTTCATCGAGTAGCCAACCAGCGTCAGGATGGCGGCAATCACCGTCAAGCTGATTTCTTTGTCGAGCAGCGCAAAAGCTCCGACCGTGATCAACGTGTCATGAAAGCAGGCCACCACAGCCGCCACGCCATAGATCAACTGGAAGCGGAACCACAGGTAGACCAGCATGCCCAGCATGGAGAAGAGCGTGGCCTCGATGGCTTTCGTCCTGAGTTGTTTGCCAACCGTGGGACCGACAACGGAGACGTTGCGCACGGTAAAGGAGTTGCTGTAGTGGGCATGGAGCGCATCGACGATCTGCTTCTCACCCGCATCCAGCGACGCTTCGTTCTGCTGCTCGGGCAGGCTGATCAGCATCTCATTGCTGGCCTGGTCGCCATACCGCACAACTTCAGCATCCTTGATGCCTGCCGCCGATGTGGCGTTGCGAATCTGGCCCGCATCCGGCGTCTGCTGGAACTGCAACTGTACCTGCGTGCCGCCCTTGAAGTCCACGCCGAGCGGTACCGGGCTGCCGATTTGCGCCCAGTGCATGCTCATCGAGATGACACCAGCCACGCTGAAGATCAATGAAAAGCCAAGGAAGTACCACTTCAGCCTTAGCCAATCCACATTTACGCCGCGAAACAATTCCACTGTTCTCTCCGCTTCCTGGGAGGCTGACGCCCTTCTCCGGCCCCAGCACTCAACGTAATACCCTAGTCCCTGCTCAGATGGACACCAATTCACCCGGCTTTAATTTGTTCAAATGGGCATCGAAGATGACCCGCGAAACAAAGACCGCCGTGAAGAGGTTAGCCGCCAAACCGATAATCAACGTGATCGCAAATCCTCTTACCGGGCCGCTGCCGACAATCATAAGGATGAGCGCCGAAACGATCGTCGTCACGTGTGTATCGACAATCGTGACCCATGCGTGGGCAAAGCCCTGGTCCACGGCCGCCGATGGCGCCTTGCCGGCCCGTACCTCTTCCCGGATGCGCTCGAAGATCAGCACGTTCGAGTCCACGCCCATGCCGATGGTGAGAATCACTCCGGCGATGCCCGGCAGCGTCAGGGCGAATCCACCAAACCCCATAACGCCCAGCAGGATCACGAGATTCAGAATCAGTGCCAGATCGGCGTTAATGCCCGAGCCTCTGTAATACACGAGCATGAAGACCATCACTACGAGCACGCCCGCGATAGCCGCCCGTACGCCTTCTTTGATCGAGTCAGCGCCGAGCGACGCGCCGATGGTGCGATCTTCAAGGTAACGAAGGGAGGCGGGAAGAGCGCCGGACTTCAGCATCTTCGACAGGATCGTGACCTCGTCCGGACTGAAACTGCCCGTAATCCTTCCCGAGTCGCGAATGGCGCTCTGGATGGTGGCGACTTCCTTCACTCGCCCGCCCATCACCACAGCCATGCGCTGGCCTACATTCGCGCTGGTGTAATCGTGGAACTTGTCACCGGCTTCGTTGGTCAGTGTAAAGCTGACCTCCCGCTGCCCGGTGTTCTGATCGGTGCTTGGATCGGCGGAGCGGAAGTCCTGACCGGCCACAACCGAGACACGGTGCAGCAGCCAAACACTTTCAGAGTCAGAGTTGGCCGCCACCTCTCCGGAGCCATGAGCAATCATCTCGTCGGGAGGAAGCGCGCCGTTCACGCTGGCCAGAGCCTCCTGGTCATCCTTGAACGGGCCGCCAATCACGGCGTGAATCTCAAGCCGGGCAGTGGATTGGATAATGCTTTTTACGCGATCCAGATCGTCGACGCCGGGCAACTCTACCAGAATCTGGTACTTGCCGAGGCCATAGGCCTCGATCTTGGGTTCGCTTACACCCAGCGTGTCGACGCGGTCCCGGATGCTCTCGATCGCCTGTTGGACGGTTTTGTCCTGGAGCGTGGTCATCGCCGTCGGCTTCATCGTCACCGTGAAGCTCGATTCGGCGCCGCCGCCCGTCACGTCATACACGTTGGCGTACTTCGACTCCAGCAACGAGCGCACGTCGCTCGTCTTGCCCGCGGCCACGCCTTCCACGCGAATGATCTGCGGCTGGGCCGGATCTGGCTTGTAGACCTGCGAATAGCTCAGGCTGGCAGCCTTCAGATCCTGCTGAATGCGTCCCACCGTGTTGTCGGTCTCGGCGCTGACAGCTTCCTGGACCTCGACCTGGAGAATGAGGTGAACGCCACCCTTGAGATCAAGGCCAAGGTGAATCCGCTTGGACATGGCATCCAGCAAAGCACTGCCGGTGACGCCCGAGGGCAGGCCGAAGATGCCGTAGATGCAGATCACCAGAACCGCGACAATCGCTGCAATTTTACCGTTGAGATTCTTCTTCATCGTCCCGTTTCTCTACTTCGATACAGAGATCAGTGGTCAGAACCGGCCGCTGTTTTCTGTTCACTGTCTACTGTTCACTATCCGTCGTCACTGAGGCAATCGCGCTCTTGGCAACTTCCATCTTGATCCCATCGGGCGCGACCTTGATCACGATCACGTCATCCTTGATCGAGAGGATGATGCCGCGAATGCCGCCCGCCGTCGTCACACGGTCACCCGTCTTCACCGAGGAGAGCATCGCCTGCCACTGCTTCTGCCGCTTCTGCTGCGGGCGAATCATCACAAAGTACAGGACCGGAATCAGCAGCAGGGGAAGAAGCATCGTGATGCCGCCTCCGCCTCCCGCGGCCTGCACGAAAACCATCAAACCTAAGCTTGCTGCCAAACTCATCCCACACTCTTCTCTTGCCCACCCCGGCCTGAATCGCGCCGTAGGGCACAGGCTCCTCCGGCCATCTGCCGGATGCCTGCCAAATTTTGTCTCCGGGAACATCCAGACTGATCTGGGCCCCTCACTCGATCCGGCCCAGGCGCTGGAAGGAGGGTTCGGTCGACGCTCACCGGGGACCCGGCTTGCTGTCCCGCGCCAAAACCCAACCAACTGCCGTCTGCTTCCTGTTCGACACAGCGCTCTGTTTGAGCTCAAATCCCAGGCCGCGCTGGATGCAGCGCACACAATCCTGCCGGGCTCCAAAAGAGTGCCTCAATAGATAAGATACGCGCCGGCGGGGGTGTGTCAAGGAGCACCCGATTCCCGTCCCGCTGCCGCCCGTCCTAAACGGCCTCGTTGGGTGGGCGATCCCTCCCCTTATAAACCCATTACAGCTCGATTACACCCTTCTTACCGCCCCAGGTTTCTGCTGAATACAGCGCTGCTCTCCGGCTCCGGAAGCGCAGCCAAAGGAGGCCCCCAATGCTGCTCCTCGATCCTCGCATCCTCTTCTGCATTCCCTTTGCACTGTCTGAGGTTTTCATGCTCTGGACGCTCTGGAAGCTCCTCCAACAGAGCCGCAAGAAAAGAATTCCCACCCCATCCAGGCTCGCCAGCAACACTCAACCCTCTGCCCCGGCCACAGCCCAGGTCTTCAGCTTTCCCCACTCCAGCAGCGCCACTCCCACAATGACCCGAGCCCGCTGACTAGCTAACTCGCAGACCCACGGGTGCCCCATCCTTGCGACGTTTTTGTCTTTGTCGCAAGGGTGGGATACCACGAACCCTTCCCAGCTTCGGCTAACCAGTTACTTCGCCTTCTCCGCGGCCACCGCAGGTGGCTCCGCATCGTCCCCCGACTCCTCCACCAGCACGGCCGATCCGGCAACCACATCGAAGCTCACAGCATCTTTTCCCGTCGGATGAAAGGTAACCCGCAGCGGCTCGCGCTGCCACTCCGCCGCTCCGCAAACCGGCTCCGCGTGGCTCTCAGCATCGAACGCCGCCAACTTCTTCGCCAGTACAGCTTTGCGCGCCGCCACCTGCGCGACGACCGCGTAAAGGCTCTTGCCGCTGGCCGTCAGCCCGCAATATGCCCCATAGTCGCGAAACCAGCTCACCTGGCTCACGCCCGGATCGTAATCCGGCAGCTTGAGAGCCACAACATGCCCCGACACGCGATCCACCAGCAGCCAAGGCCCCCTCTGCCAAACCCACGGGTTGGCCACCCGTGCGGAGTTTTTTTGAGATGAATCAGAAGGCAGGGCATCATTCAGCTTCATCACCCGCCGCACCACAAAGCTCCGTTCGGTCACGTCGTGGCTCTCGCCGGTCGTCCACTCTTTCCGAACGCCATCCACAAGCAGCGCGCGAATCTTCAACTCGGAATCGCCAGCAGCCGCCCCCGCCGGATCGCCCACCTTCGAGTAACTAACCTTCCGGGCAGCACCCAGCACAACCACATGCGGCTTGCGGGGCGCGGCAAATGAAGCCGGAGCAGTGGCAAGAGCTACCGTCAGAACTAGAAGACAAAACCTTCCGCACACGCTCATGGCCCTTACTCCTTGTCACCGATCTGAATAGACAGACGCGACCCGAACGACCTATTACTTGGGGTTCTTTCCATCATCACGAAAGGACTTTAATTCTCCCATCAGGCCACTCACAAGGTCGTCGCTGTCGTCATAGTGAAAATTTACGAATCGCCACTTCTCTCCAGTCTTGGCCAACTCAGGCATCACTTTCTCCTCTTTCTTCCCGTCCTGAATTCCGTTGACTAGTGCATCGCAACGACGGTTCTTGACTTGTACGCTCTCGACTACGAACTTGGGGCTCGGGTCTTGAGAGGCAAGATATGGATCGAAGTCCAAATATCCAACACCGTCTTCCTTCGCAGTGGCGGCCTGATCCTCATCGAGAAGTTTCTTTAGTTTCGGACTCAGCACTTGCTCGATGCTCATCTTTTCAACGGAACCAAGTTTGGCCGCCTCTTTACAGCTTTCAGCATCTTGGCCATGATTGCAAAAACCAGCCATTACGCCCTGGACGTAAGAATCATAGAATTTCTGCACAAACTCCTTGCACGACCTCTCGTCAGGACTGAGTTGGCGCTCCGGCTCGACGCGCGCAACGGTTGGTTGCGGCTGACTCGCGGTTGTTTGAGTAGCCGGAGAAGTCTTCCGGCAGGAAGTTAGCGGCACCACTGCCAGAATTGCCGTAGTCGCGATCCACTTGCTGATCGTCATATAGCTTACTCCTAAAGCCTAGCCGCCTCCACCGCTCTGGCAGCTCTAAACGCCGTGCCCTCATTCAAATGCGCGGCCAGCACCTGCATGCCTACCGGCAAACCGGATTTAGTCGCGCCGCACGGCACATTCACGCAGCAGATCCCTGCAAGACTCGCCGTCACCGTGTAAATATCCGCGAGATACATCGCCAGCGGATCGCCGGTCTTTTCGCCTAACTTGAAGGCCGGCATCGGCGAGGTGGGAGTTACGATCACATCCACCTCAGCGAAGGCGCGCAGATACTCCTCGGCGAGAATGCGCCGCACCTGCTGGGCCTTCAGGTAATAAGCATCGTAGTAACCCGCCGAGAGCGCATAAGTCCCCAGCAGAATCCTCCGCTTGACCTCCGCGCCAAAGCCCTCGTCGCGCGAGTGCTGATACATATCCGCCAGAGTCTCGGAATCTTTCGAGCGCGGCCCGTAGCGCACGCCGTCAAAGCGGGCGAGATTGGCGCTGGCTTCGGCTGTGGCGATCAGATAATACGTCGGCACGGCATAGCGCGTATTCGGCAACGAGACCGGCTTGATCGTGCATCCCGCCGCCTTCAGCGCGGCGATGCCCGCCTCGACGGCCGTCCGCACTTCTGCGTCGAGCCCCTCGGCAAAATACTCGGCAGGCACGCCGACCCTCAGACCCTCGACCGGCTTGTCACTCTCGGCCGCATAGTCCGGCACCGGAGCCGAGGAGCTCGTTGCATCCATCGGATCATGTCCTGCAATCACTCCCAGCAGTGTCGCCGCATCCCTGACATTTCCAGCAAACGGCCCTACGCGATCGAGCGATGAAGCATAAGCGATCAGCCCATAGCGCGAAACGCGTCCATAGGTCGGCAGCACGCCCACCACGCCGCAAAAGCTGGCCGGCTGTCGAATCGAGCCGCCGGTATCTGACCCCAGCGTAGCCACGGCCATATTCGCCGCAACAGCCGCCGCCGAGCCGCCGCTCGAGCCGCCCGGCACCCGCTCCGTGTCCACAGGATTCCGAACCGGCCCATAGGCCGAGTTTTCATTCGACGATCCCATGGCAAACTCATCGCAGTTGATCTTGCCGAGCAGCACCGCGCCCGCCGCTTCGAGCTTCGCCACCGCCGTCGCGTCATAAGGCGGCCGATAGCCCGCGAGAATCTTCGACCCCGCCGTCGCCGGAGCGCCCTGCATCACTAGCACATCCTTGATGCCGACTGGAATGCCCGCCAGCGGAGGCAGCGGATCGCCCTTCGCAGCCAGCTCATCCACGTGCGCAGCCTGCGCCAGCGCGCGCTCCTTGGTCAGGCTCAAATAGACGTTGAGCCGCGGATTCACCTGCGCGATGCGGTCGTAGTAACTCGCGGCGAGATCGGCGGCCTTCGTGTGCCCCTCGGCAATCTCCGCGCGCAGCGCGGCCAGAGTCTTCGGCTTCTCTATAAAACTTTCGGTAAGTTTCTCTTCGCTGGACAATGAAATTTTCCTCGTTTTCGAAACTTGTTGCGGGTGCCCCATCCTTGCGCTTTTTCTCTGGCGCAAGGATGGGATACCAAGAACCCCGTGGCGCGTAAGCGCCGTCTGGCCGCACCGCAGGTGCTTAGCGCTCAATCACCTTAGGCACCTTGAAGAATGCCCCATCCGTCTCCGGCGCCTGGCTCATCACCACCGCGCGATCGAGCGAAGGCCGCAGCAGATCCTCGCGCAGCACGCTCTCGCCGGCCGCATTCTTCAACTCGCTCACCTGCGCCAGCGGCGCGACGCCCGCTGTGTCCAGCTCGTTCAACTCGGCCACGTAATCCAGAACGGCGTTCAAATCGCCCAGCATGCCCGGCATCTCCTCCGGCGTGAGCTTCAGGTGGGCCAGTTCGGCCACGCGCTCCACTTCTTCCACGGTCACTTTGGCGGTCATAGCTCTGCACTTCCCTCTTTACAGCCTTCTATGGAACGGTCACAGGCATTTCCACCAATGGCTGCAAATATTCTCGATGAAGCTCCGAAGATAGAGTATAGCTTTTCAGCTTTCCGCCCCGCATCCGCCGCACTCTTCCCGGAGGGAAGGGACGAGAATAGCCCAGGGCAAGCGAAGCGCAGCCCTGGGACAGCTTCCCGATTATTTGTCTCGCGTCCCGTAGGGCCGCGCCGAGTCCTTTCTCAAGCGCTGAATTATCTTCACGCGGTTCCCCAGCACCCCGCATCAATCCACCGTAAGCGTGAGGGTGACCTGATGCTGAAGGCCATTCGCGCTCACGGTCACGGGAATCGAGTACGTTCCAGCTGGCGTGATGCCCGGGCCAGAGTGAGGAGGCGGCTGGGAAAGCCCTCCGCCCGACGAAGTGCAGCTAGACACGCCCCCCGCCACCAGAGCCAGCGCCAAGATCGCCAGCAGCACCCTCCGCCGCTTCCAGAACGCCAGCGGCACAAGCACGATCCCGTACGCTAACGGCAGCACCGGCCATCCACCCGGCCGCACAAGCTGCGCCGTCGACGAGGTTCCCGTCGCAATCAGCACCGTTTCGCTGCCTGTCGAGTTAGCCGCAATCGTTTCGCCGGGTGGATTGAAGGTGCACGACGAGTACGCCGGCAGCGAGCCACACGTGAGCGTAAACGTACCCGTCGAGCCACTGAGCGGCGTGATCGTTAATTTATAACTTGCCGTCTGCCCGCTGGCGACAGTCGCGCTCGACGCCCCCGAAGACGACACCGTAAAGTCAAAGCCCATCCCCGTGAGCGGCACCGAGACGCCCACCGCCAGCACGCTGCTGCCCACCGTCAGGCTTCCGCTCTGCGCGCCCGCGCTGGCTGGCTGAAACTCGACGCCCACCGTGCAACTCACCCCCGCGGCAAGTGTCGCAGGGCAATTGTTGTTCACCAGCTTGAACCCAGCCGTAGTCGCAACCGTGAAATTCGCAAGGCTCGCGTCGCCCGCGGGATTGGTCAAAGTTACCGTCACCGGCGAGCTCACCTGCCCCACATTCGTCTGCGGAAAGTCGATCCAACTCGGCTGCGCTGCGACCGCGCCCGGCGTTCCGCCCGTCCCGCTCAGCGGCACGCTAGCCATCGTCTGGCCGCCGACCGCAATCGTCAGCGTGCCCGTGTACGCCAAGGCCAGCGGGGGCGAAAAGACCACACCCGTCGTGCAGCTTGCCCCGGCGGAGAGACTGGCACCGCAGGTATTCTGCACCAGGCTGAAATGCTGCGTAGCCGTGAGAGTCATCGAGCTCAACGCCGCGCCGCCATTGGTAATCGTCACCGTCTGCGATGCGCTGCTCCCGCCCGGTGCCACCATCGCAAAGACGAGCTGAGCCGGGTTCACATTGATCCCGGCTGCGGTTTGCCCGGTACCGCTCAGCGGAACGCTGACCGGCGCAACACCTGCCGTCGATGACGAGACCGCCAGGGAAGCCGTCGCCCCGCCTGCCGCCGCCGGAGTGAAAATCACCTGCACCGTGCAGTTGCTTCCACTGGCCAGCGTCGCGCCGCAGGTCGTTGTGCCGAGAGAAAAACTCGTCGCCGAAAGCCCCGTAATCTGAAAGCCCACATTGGCCATCGGTGATCCGCCTGTATTGCTCACCGTCAGCGTCTGCGGCGCGCTGGAGACGCCCACCTGCTGCCCGGTAAAACTCAAGCTCGCCGGGCTCACGCTGATCACAGCCGCGGCAATCCCCGTCCCGCTCAGCGCCACCGTCTGCGTACGCAGCGCATCCACGACGATCAGCGTGCCCGTCTGGCTCCCCGCCTGCGTGGGCGCATACACCACACTGATGCCGCAACTGGACTCCGGCGCCAGGCTGGCCGCGCAGGCATTGGTCTGCCGGAACGGCCCGCTCACCGAGATGGCAATTGAAGTCAGCGGCACGCCGCCGTTGTT
>Ga0302321_100003862_pt1 | contig 12925 bp, 8 predicted proteins | sample Fen_T0_1_FD_202505 | JGI IMG/M metagenome (GOLD analysis project Ga0302321, IMG submission 202505) | Peat permafrost microbial communities from Stordalen Mire near Abisko, Sweden - Fen_T0_1 | ecosystem: Environmental > Terrestrial > Soil > Wetlands > Permafrost | place: Sweden: Abisko...
GTACGGATGCATCCCCACGATGCGCGACGCGTGGTTCGATCGCCTGATGGCCGCGTACGTCGACATCCTTCAGGAGCATCGCGACATGTTCGAAATCGTCGGAGCAATTTGAGGGGATGCCTCAGGGGCGCCGCGGCTGTAGCGGAGCGCCTGATCGAGCGGCGCGTGGACCTGGTCCTCGGGGGACGCGGTGGGTTCGGCGGAGCGCAGCGCGTACTGTGCAGGTGCTGGGGCAGCGAGCCGCGACGTGAGGGCGTGCTGACCGGGCCAGCCACGGCCGATGTTGTCGCAGGAACGCGCGCCCGAGGCGGAGAGCCGCGAGGTGAGTGCGCGCTTGCCGGGGAAGCCCGGGCGCCGTGTGCTGCCGACGCCGCGGAACTCTCGGAGGAGCTCTACGTAGCGGGCGAGCGCACGTGCTGGATCGTGGCAGGCGTCCGCGATCGCCTGCGTGTACATCGTGTCGGCGTCTTCGACCGGCACGCCCATCTGCCGTGCGAGCCTCGCGAGCTCCGCGTCCCCCATGCTGCTCTCGCCTCGCGACCGGTACCCGGACATAGCCCCCCTGGACGGCTCCACCCTCCCGCAGATCGAGCGCGACCGCAATGGCTGCCTGCACCTCGCGGCATGCGTCCGCAGGTACTCTCGGGCCCATGGTCATCCGGCGCACGCTCGCACTCGCGCGCAACCGCGCAGCCATTGCCGCTGGCAACCGGCTGTACGTCGTCGATACCGAAGGCTCCGCGCCTCCGGTGCCGATCGAGCTCGCTGCGATTGTCGATGTCGTGACCGTCGGCGCGGATGAGGTCTGGGCCGTGGCCGGCGAACCGCGACACCTACACCGCTACCGCTATCACGACGGCGCTGCGCTCGGCGCGGCGGTGCCGCTGTGGGGAGACAGCGGTCTCTTGCGTCCAACCGCGCTTGGCTCCAAGGGCGCCGCGTGGTCGGGCTCGCCAGAGGTGATGGTCGCCAGCGACGGAACGCTCACGCCGATCCCGGCCGAGGCTGATTGCGTGATTCCGGTCTCCCTGACCCGATGGGTCGCGTGCCGGCGCGATCGCGTTGTGTTGCGCGATCCCACCACCGAGCGGTGGAACGTCGCCGGCGCGATCCCCACAGGGCGTGTCGTGGACGGCGCGGTCTTGTTCGAGGGCCGGAGCGTGGCACTCGTGGTCGCACACAACGCTCGCCTTCATCAGCTCGTCGTCATCAACCTGCACGACGGCTTGCTGCTCTACCGGATCACCTTGACCTCGATCGACCTGGTGCGGTTCGCTCCGGTACGCGGTCACGCGTTACTGGTGACCGGCGCGCAGCTGCTGATCATGGATCTGCGGTTCGGCCGGGTGATCAAGGACCACACCGATCGCAAGGCCATCGTCGATGCCGCGATCGATGGCTCGGGCCAGAGCTTCGTGCTGCGCCACGGCGACGGGGCCGACGACATCACGTTTGGCGCGATTCGCGATCTATCGATGGCGCCGGTGGCGCGCGCGCCCGAGGTTGCGACCGAGCCGGAATCCGTTGCCCTCGAGACACCAGCACCGGCGCCTGCCCCTCCGAGGCTCGACTTTCATCGCCACCACGTAGCGCTCGGCTCCGTGACCGCGCTCGCACCGCGGCCGAGGCTGGAGCGGAGCGGCGCGATGCAGTCGGCCAGGTTGCTCGCCTGTTATCGCGAGCTCGTGGCGGCGATGCTCGGCCGTGCGATCGCGCTCGCGTGGGATCACGGCCGTCTGGCGTTCCCGAACACCGGTGGCCTGCCGTTTCGCGAGGAGGTCACCGGGATCCTCGGCCGGTCGGCCGGACGAGCCATCGACGAGATCACCGCGTCGGACAAGCAGGTCCTCGAAGCCTCCGCTGCCGCGCGCGTCGCGGAAGCCTCGAGTGAGCCGGGCGTCTCGACGATGCAAGCGCTCGCCGATGAGTTCGACCTGTCGCCGCTCGCGCGGTTGCTGCTGCTCTTGATCGCCGGGCCCGCGCTGTGGGGCGAGCTCGCCCGGCTGTACGGCATCCTCGGCAACGACGAGGAGCGTCCGCTCGTCGACGAGATGCTGCTCATCCAGATCCTCGCCGGTCAGTTCGATCGCCGCGACGTGGCTCGTGAGCTCGATCGCGATGCGCCCTTGGTTCGCCACGGCTTCGTGAAGATGGGGACAGGGCGGATGCGGCCGTTCCTCGAGTTGGTCTGCGAGCCGATCGTGCACCGCTTGTTACTCGGCACCAACACCGAAGTCGAGCTCGACGAGATCCGCATCGTGCACCGCACGCACGAGCTGGATGACCTGCTGATCCCGGCGGCGACCAAGCAGGCGATCGTCGATGGCCTGGCGAGCGCGTCGACGCGCGCCCGGATCGTCATCCGGGGACGCGACGGCTCGGGCCGACACACCCTGCTGGCCACGCTCGCCGCCGCTGCCAATCGTTCACTCGGCGTCATCGATGCCGCGCCGATCGCTCGCGACCTTCGCTTGCGGCTCGGCCAGCTCCACGCGGCCCTGTTACGCGCCCATCTCGTCGGGCTCCTGCCATGCGTCGATGGCCTCGAGTGCCTGGCGTCCGACGACGTGGCCGGTCGCGCCATGGTCGAGCGCGTGCTGGCCGAGCACCCCGGGCCGCTCGCCGTGCGGTTGCCGTGGAACGCGCAGCCCGTTCTTCGGCCGGGCTACCTCGCGATCGATCTGCCCGTGCTGACGATCGAGCAACGCACCGCGTGCTGGCAGACCATCCTGAAGCAGCACGGGCTGTTCGTGCGCGCGCCCGAGGAGATCGCGGAGCGCTACAGCGTCGGTCCCGGCGTGATCGTTCGCGCGTGCGCGCAGGTCGCCAAGACGCAGGGCATCGACCAAGCTGCCGATCGCGGGCTCGAGCTCGAAAACAGTGTCCGGCAGCACCTCGAGTCCCGCCTGCGGGACACCGCCACACGGATCGAGCGCCTGGCCTCGTGGTCGCGCGTGGTGTTGCCGGCCGACGTCCAAGAGAGCGTGCTTGAACTGATCGCGCGCATCAAACACCGCCGGACCGTGTACGAGTCGTGGGGCTACGACCAGATCCTCACGACGGCGCGCGGCGTGACCGCGCTGTTCCAGGGCGGCCCCGGGACTGGCAAGACGCTCGTCGCCAGCGCGATCGCGAACGAGCTCGGGATGGACCTCTATCGCGTCGACCTGTCGCGCGTGATGTCGAAGTGGATCGGCGAGACCGAGCAGAACCTCGCCAAGCTGTTCGACGCCGCCGAGGATGGCCACGCGATCATCTTGTTCGACGAGGCCGATTCGCTGTTCGCCAAGCGCACCGAGGTCCGCACTTCCGTCGATCGCTACGCCAACCTCGAAGTGAACTTCTTGCTGCAGCGCCTCGACAGCTTCGAGGGCATCGCGATCCTCACCACCAACTTCGGGACCGCGATCGACAGCGCCTTCAAGCGCCGGCTGTCGTTCCGGCTGACGTTTCCGTTCCCCGACGAGGAAGGTCGCGAGGCACTGTGGCGCTCGCACCTGCCGCCGAGCGTGCCCCGAACCGGCGCATTCGACTTTCCCGGCCTCGCCAGGCGGTTCCAGCTGTCCGGTGGCTACATCCGGAACGCCGCGGTACGCGCCGCGTTTCTGGCCGCAGAGGAGCACACGCCGCTCACCCAGGATCACCTCGAGCGCGCCATCAAGGCCGAGTTCCGCGAGATCGGCAAGATCGCCGAGAGCGGCGTGCTCGAGTAGCTCAGGACGCCGCGCGGACGCGCTCGACCAGGAACCGGTACTCGAGCGTCCGCTTCTCGCGCTTGGTCTCGAGCTCGAGCGCGAGCCGGTATCGCCCTTCCCGGAACGTGATCGGGCTCAGCATGCTGACGATCCGGTGCTCGTCATAGCCGGCGTCGTGCACCTCGCGCGACTCCGCCAGCGGCGCCCCCGGATCGGCACCGTCGGGGATCAGGGACGTTCGCCAGGCGAGCTCGTGGATGCCGGTGAGCCCCGCCACGATCGTGTAGATCGCGAGGCGGCCGAGCACGATGTCACCGTCGCCCGGTGCCACGGCGATCCGGTCGGCGTACACGCCGATCAGGCTCACCGTGCCGCCGAGCTCCAAGCGAACGTCATCGCACACCACCAGCGCGCGCACCCACAGGCTCACGGCGTGACTCGAACGTCGACCTTCGATTCGGAGCCGGCGAGCTGCAACACGAGGTGGTAGTCGCCTGGCGCCTCGAACAGCGCTTCTCCGAGCGGCCACGACATGGAGAGCGTCTGGTTCGGTGGAAGCTGGGTCCACGTGTCGTCGTGCACACCGTTCTGGACGGTGAGGTCCCACGCCGGTGCGCGCTGGCCGTTCACGAGCAAGACGGCATCCCATGCCTTCGGATCGATGACCGCCGCGCTCCGGTTCGTGATCTCGAATCCCACCTTCACGCGCGGCCGGTCCGCCATCGCCAGCGTGACGGGGGCTACAAGCAGCTTGAGGTCGAGTTGGCTCATGGGGTTCCGCTTTGCTGAAGTAGGTGCTGCGCCGTCGCTGCCGTGACCACAGGCGAACGATCCCGCCAACGCCGCGGCGAGCCACCATCGACGCATCATGGCGTGCGCGCGACCGATGCGCCGCCCTTGGAGACCGTCATTGTGCCCGCGTTGTCCGTCATCGCGAACAGCTGGTGTGTCGTTGTGAACTCCGTCCCTGCCGCACCCGAGCCCGTGACGCGGTACTTGTTGGGAACGTCCCACTGGAAGGTACCCGGGGTATACGGCCCCGTCAGCGAGTGCCAGGATGCATGATCGGTTGGTCCGGTGTTGCTGTCGTTCCACGTGACCCAGTTGGGGTTCGGGTTGTGATGGAGCGTCGCCGCGGAGAACTTCGTGAAGTATCCGGCCACGTTGGTCGCAGGCCCTGGAACCTCGAGCCACTGCACGTTGCCAAACGACACGGTCGCGGGTCCGACGGTCACGTTCGTGACCATGCATACCCCCGCGGTGCCGGCCGTGAGCGGATGCTGCGAGCTGACGACCATCGCGATGGAGCTCGGCGCGATCACCGTCATCACCTTGGTAACCGTCTGGGTGCCCACGGTGAGCGTGATGGTGACCGATCCTGGCGCCCCAGGCGCGGTCCAGATGAACGTGGTGCTCGCTGCGCCCGCGGCCGGTGTTCCACCCGTGGCCGTCCAGGTCCCCGACGCCGAGCCGGTAAACTCGACGACTTCGCCGACCGCGATGGTGGTGCGCACGTCGGCTCCGCCGGTCGCTGTCTTCCGCGTCTTCGAGGTGAGCGTCGGAGGCGGCGGGGGTGGCGCGGCAGCAGCGTCGCCGGTCGGGGCCGTACCGGTGCGTGGCGGCGGTACCACCGGGGCCGGTGTCGGCTGTTTTCCGTTCTGCGCAGCCTGTGGTGGTGCCGTCTGCGGCGGCGCTTGGCCCGGCAGCGTCGGTGCGGCCGGAGCCGTTGGTGCTGCGGGAGCGGCCGGCGACTGCGCCGCCGCTGGATCGGCGCCCGAGGTGTCTGTGCCCTGTTTTACCTCGTTCACCGGGACGGTAGCTGGAGCCGGGTCTTCGCCGTCTCCGCGAGGCGCAGCCCATCCCGCGGCGCAGCCGGCGCAGTTGCATTCGCCGCTGTGGTCGCTCGTCGTACCGTCGGCAAATCCGAGCACACCATCGAGCCACGCCGTGCCGCTCAGCGCGGTCGACGATCGATCGCCCGACGAGATGCGCTCGCCGCCAGCGGGCGCCGACAGCCGATCCGTCTGCGATCGCTTCCCGGGTGTCCCAGTGGTCTCCGTCGCCCTGAGCGAACCATGCATCCATTCCCGCACACCACGATCCAACGTCATCGCCACCTCCCTATGCGCGGAACCTACGATGCCTTGCGCGCGCAGTCGACCGCCGTGGTGCCGTGAATCGTGGCAGCGCGATGCGAATCGTGCGCATGGTACATCGGGTCGTAGGTCCGCTCCGCGGCCGACGGGACCGGCCTCGAGCTCGCAACTCCATGAACCGCGAGGCCTCTCGCCTTCCGAACGTCGGTTCGAAGCGTTAGGATGGGGACCCGTTCATGGCTACAAAGCGCGCGATCCTGGAGCACCTGTCTCGTCATGAGCTCCAGGCGATTACCGACGACATGGAGCTCGAAGTGCGGGACCGGCGGGTCCGGGAAGACCTGATCGAGGCGACCGCCAGCTCGCGGAAGGTCGTGCTGGACGACATCCTTGCCGGCTACTCGCGCGAGCGCCTCAAGGAGCTGTGCCGCGCTGTGGGCCTGGACGACAGCGGCAAGGAGAAGGCTCCGATCGTGGCTCGGCTGCTCGGGCGCGAGGCACAGGTACCGCTTCGCCTGGAGCGCCCGGACCCCGCGGCGTCCAATGAGCTTGCTAGCCAGCCTGCGAAGCAAAGTCGCGCCAAGAAGCTCGCCACCGGAAACGGCGACCTCGGCTTCGAGGCGAAGCTCTGGCAGGCGGCCGACAAGCTGCGCAACAACATGGACGCGGCCGAGTACAAGCACGTCGTCTTGGGCCTCATCTTCGTCAAGTACATCTCCGACGCATTCGAGGAGCTCTACACGCGCCTGGTCGCGCAGAAGACCGAGGGCGCGGATCCCGAGGACCGCGACGAGTACCGCGCCGAGCGCGTATTTTGGGTGCCGAAGGAGGCGCGGTGGTCCGCTATCCAGGCCAAGGCCAAAGATCCGCGCATCGGTCTGCTCGTCGACAGTGCGATGACGGCCATCGAGCGCGACAACGCGTCGCTCAAGGGCACGCTGCCCAAGAACTACGGGCGGACCGGCCTCGACAAGCAGCGCCTCGGAGAGCTGGTGGATCTAGTCGGCACAATCGGGCTCGGTTCGAAGGAACAGAAGTCGAGGGACATCCTCGGCCGGGTCTATGAATACTTCCTGTCTCAGTTCGCCCTTGCAGAGGGTCGAAACGCGGGGCAGTTCTACACTCCGCGGTCCGTCGTCCGCGTGCTTGTCGAGATGCTCGCGCCGTACAAGGGGCGAGTCTACGATCCCTGCTGCGGCTCGGGCGGGATGTTCGTGCAATCGGAGAGGTTCGTCGAGGAGCACGGCGGGCGTATCGGCGATGTGAGTGTCTACGGTCAGGAGTCGAATGAGACCACCTGGCGGCTCGCGAAGATGAACCTGGCGATCCGCGGCATCGAGGCCAACCTTGGGCCTGAGCACGCCGACTCGTTCCACCGCAACCTGCACAAGGATCTCAAGGCAGACTACGTGCTCGCGAATCCGCCGTTCAACGATAGCGATTGGGGTGGCGACCGTCTGGACGATGACGTCCGCTGGAAGTACGGCACGCCGCCGAGTGGCAACGCGAACTTTGCGTGGGTGCAGCACTTCATCCATCACCTGGCGCCGACTGGCCACGCAGGCTTCGTGCTCGCGAACGGTTCGATGTCGTCGAACCAGTCTGGTGAGGGTGAGATCAGGAAGGCGATGGTCGAGGCCGATCTGGTGGACTGCATGGTCTCGCTGCCAGGTCAGCTGTTCTACTCGACGCAGATTCCAGTCTGCCTATGGTTCGTCGCCCGAGACAAGAAGAACAATCGCTTTCGTGACCGGCGCGGAGAGGTGCTGTTCATCGATGCTCGCAAGCTCGGGCAAATGATCGATCGTACGCAACGCGAGCTGGCAGACGATGACGTCGCGCGCGTCGCCGGTACGTATCACGCATGGCGCGGCGACAAGGGCGCAGCCAAGTATGAGGATGTGGCGGGCTTCTGTAAGAGCGCTCCACTCGACGACATCCGCGCGCATCAGCACATTCTAACGCCGGGGCGGTATGTGGGTGCCGTGGAAGTCGAGGATGACGACGAAGTGTTTAACGAGCGCTTCCCAAAGCTCGTTTCTATGCTCAAAGCTCAGTTCGCAGAGGCAGCTCGTCTCGAGGAACAAATCTCGCAGCGTCTAAATGCACTGTACGAGGCTCGCCGTGCTTGAGTTGGCTGCCGGTACTATGCTTGCGCGCGGCTTTTCGAGCAGCGCGAGCTGCATGTGGCCTCTAGCTCGCGCGGGCGATCTCTTTGCACTGCGATACGGCAAAGCTCTGGTAGAGGGGAGTCGACGACCGGGTTGCGTTCCGGTCTTTGGTACTAATGGTCAGTGTGGGTGGCATGACATCCCGCTATTCAAAGGACCTGGTGTCATACTTGGCCGCAAGGGACAAGGTCCACTTGGCGTGGAATGGTCTGAGTCGGATTACTGGGTTATCGATACTGCATACTCGCTTGAAATTCGCCATCCAGAGATGGATCTTCGTTTTGCGTACTACCTCATAAAATATGTCGGTCTCAATCACCTGAAAGATGGGACATCGAACCCGTCTCTAAGTCGGGACACCTTCGGTACGCAGGCTTTCCCCATACCGCCTTTAGCAGAGCAACGACGCATTGTCGCGGTATTACGCGCGCTCGATGACAAGATCGAGTTAAACCGGCGGATGAACGGTACGATGGAAGCAATGGCGCAGGCGCTGTTCAAGAGCTGGTTCGTCGACTTTGATCCTGTACGCGCCAAGATGGCGGGCCGCGCGCCCTCGGACATGGACGTCGCTACGGCGGCGCTCTTTCCGGCCCGGATGGATGCTACTGTTCCGGCTGGGTGGCACGTGCGCCGGTACTCTGAGGCTGTTACGGTTACAAGAGGAAAGTCATACAAGAGCGATGATCTTCAGCCAGCTTCAACAGCGCTTGTCACTCTTAAGTCATTCCTGCGCGGAGGTGGCTATAGGGACGATGGGCTGAAGGGCTACGCAGGTGCTTATAAGCGTGAGCAAGTTGTCCGCCCAGGGGAGTTAGTCATTGCCTTCACTGATGTTACTCAGGCGGCAGAGGTCATTGGCAAACCAGCACTAGTGCGGCCTTCGAACTCGTTCTCTACGCTGGTTGCATCGCTCGACGTTGGAATCGTGCGTCCACGTGTGGCATCACTCCCCCTCGAGTTTCTTTACTATAGTTTCCTCGGTCCTGGCTTTCAGGAACATGCATATGCACATTCGAACGGCAGCACGGTCCTTCATCTCTCATCCGATGCTATTGAGAAGTATGAAGGATTGTGGCCTTCCGAATCATGTGTAGACGCATTTCGCGGCTTTGTGCGTCCGCTACTAGATGTGAAGAACTCCAATTGGGCTCAGAACGAGATCCTGGCAGCGCTGCGCGATCTGCTGCTGCCTAAACTGCTAGCGGGCGAAGTTCTCATCCGGGATGCTGAGCGCGAGGTGGAGAAGGTCGCATGAGCACATCGGGCACCAGCACGCGGGCTGTGGCCGAGTCGGACGTGGAGGAGCTGGCGCTGCTGCACTTCGCCCAGCTTGGCTACGAGGTCGTGCGTGGCGCCGACATCGCGCCCGATGAGCCGGCGAGCGAACGTGCAACCTACGAGGACGTGGTGCTGCGTGGGCGGCTCGAGGAAGCGCTACACCGGTTCAATCCAGACGTGTCGCCGGCTGCGATCCAGGAGGCGCTGCGCCGCGTCTTAGTCCCGGAGTCAGCGTCGCTGCTGCAGAACAACCGGGCGTTTCACAAGATGCTCCGCGACGGGATCGAGGTCGAGGTCGCCGGCAACGATGGTCAGACGCTCACGCCGCGCCTGCGGCTGGCTGACTTCGACGACCCCGACGAGAATGACTGGCTCGCCGTCAACCAGTTCACAATCGTCGAGGGACATCATAACCGGCGCCCGGACGTCGTCGTGTTCCTGAATGGCCTGCCGCTCGCCATCATCGAGCTCAAGAACACGGCCGACGAGGACGCGTCGACGCGCGACGCGTTCAACCAGCTCCAGACCTACAAGAAGCAGATCAGCTCGGTGTTCGCCTACAACGAGCTGCTTGTCGCTTCCGACGGCATGGTGGCGCGTGCCGGCACGATCAGCTCGGCCTGGGAGCGGTTTGCACCATGGCGCACCGTCGATGGCCAGGAAGTAGCGCCGGCCGGGACGCTGGAGCTGAGCACGTTGCTCACCGGAATGTTCGACAAGCGTCGCTTTCTCGACCTGATCAAGAGCTTCATCGTGTTCGAGGATGCTCGAGAGGGGGTGGTGAAGAAGCTGGCCGGCTACCACCAGGTCGGCGCGGTCCGCGAGGCCATCGCGCAGACCGTCCGCGCCACGCGTCCTGGTGGTGATCGCAAGGTCGGCGTGGTGTGGCACACACAGGGCTCGGGCAAGAGCCTGACGATGACGTTCTACGCGGGCCAGGTCATCGACGAACCCGCGATGGAGAACCCGACGGTCATCGTGATCACTGACCGCAACGACCTCGACGATCAGCTCTTTGGGACGTTCGCGCGGTGCCACGAGTTATTGCGCCAGACCCCAATTCAGGCCGAGGACCGAGATCACCTTCGCGAGTTGCTCCAGGTCGCATCGGGTGGGGTCGTGTTCACCACGATCCAGAAGTTCCTTCCCGTGGACAAGGGTCAGAAGTTCCCGAAGCTGTCCGATCGGCGGAACGTTGTCGTCATCGCCGATGAGGCACACCGGAGCCAGTACGGTTTCAAGAGCAAGCTCGTGCGCGCCGAAGGCGGCGGCTACCTCATGCCCGGGTTCGCCCAGCACATGCGCGACGCCCTGCCCAACGCCTCGTTCATCGGCTTCACGGGCACGCCGATCGAGCTCACGGACAAGAACACGCGAGCCGTGTTCGGCGACTACATCTCGGTCTATGACATCCAGCGCGCCGTCGAGGATGGCGCCACCGTGCCGATCTACTACGAGAGCCGGCTCGCGAAGCTCAGCCTCAACGAGGCGCAGCGGGACGTCATCGATGACGAGTTCGAGGAGGTCACCGAGCAGGAGGAGGAGAGCAGGCGTGAGCGGCTCAAATCGAAGTGGGCCGCTCTGGAAGCGATCGTCGGCGACGACAAACGCGTGAACGTCATCGGGGATGACATCGTGCGCCACCTCGAACGCCGTCTCGAAGCGATGGATGGCAAGGCCATGGTCGTCTGCATGTCGCGGCGGATCTGCGTCGCGATGCACCAGGCGATCCGCGCGCTCCGGCCGGAGTGGCACGCGGAGGGCGATGCCGTTGGCTCGATGAAGGTCGTCATGACCGGCTCGGCATCGGATCCGCTGGACTGGCAGGATCACATCCGCTCGAAACAGAGGTTGGAGCGCTTGGCCGACCGCTTTCGTGACCCTGCGGACCCACTGCGCCTGGTCATCGTCCGCGATATGTGGCTCACCGGCTTCGATGCGCCGTCTATGCACACCCTCTACGTCGACAAGCCCATGCAGGGCCATGGCCTCATGCAGGCCATCGCCCGCGTGAACCGAGTGTACGGGGACAAGCCCGGCGGTCTGGTCGTCGATTACCTTGGTCTCGCCGACAACCTTCGCCGCGCGCTCGCCACGTACACCGAGGCCGGCGGCAAGGGCGAGACGGCCGTCGATGTGGACAAGGCCGTGGAGCTCTTACTGGAGAAGCTTGAGCTCGGCCGCGACCTGTTCCATGGCTACAACTACGGCAAGTTCATGAAGGGGAACCGCTTCGAGCGCCTGCTGGTGCTCCCGGGCGCCCTGGAGCACGTCTACGCCAAGGAGGACGGCCGAGATCGCCTCCTCGACATCGTCGCCCCGCTGGAGAAGGCGTTCGGCCTGTGCGGCGCGCGCGACGAGGCGATCGCCGTTCGAGACGAGGTCGCGTTCTTTCAGACCATGAAGGCGATGGTCCTCAAGTCCTCGGTCGAGCGCAGCGGGAAGTCGCACATCGACGTCGAGACGGCGATCCGCCAGATCGTCTCCAAGTCCATCGTCGCTGAGGGCGTCATCGACGTATTCGAGGCTGCGGGCCTCAAGAAGCCAGACCTCAGCATCCTGTCTGAGGAGTTCCTCGCCGAGATCCGCGAGCTGCCGCACAAGAACTTGGCGGTCGAGCTGCTGCGGAAACTCCTGGGCGATGATCTCAAGGCGCGGCGGCAGAAGAACGTTGTCCAATCAGAGGCGTTCTCGCTGAAGCTGGAGAAAACCATCTCGCGCTACAGGAACCGCGCCATCGAGACCGTGCAGGTCATCGAAGAGCTGCTCGCGCTGGCGAACGAGATGAAGGCGGCGCAGAAGCGCGGCGAAGACCTCAAGCTCACTGACGACGAGCTGGCATTCTACGACGCGCTCGGGGCCAACGATTCCGCCGTCGCGGTGCTCGGGGACAAAGTGCTCACGCAGATCGCGCGCGAGCTGACCGACACGATCCGCAAGTCGGTCACGATCGACTGGACCGCGAAGGAAACCGTACGTGCCAAGCTGCGCACGCTCGTGCGCCGGAAACTTCGCCAGCACGGCTATCCACCAGACCAAACCGAGAAGGCAGTGGAGACTGTTCTGAGGCAAGCTGAGCTGCTGGCCAAGGATTGGGCCGAGTCGGACGCTGCCACCTGGACCGGTGAGATGGCGCTTGCCGTAGATCGCGTGCGTACTGATTGGTCTGACGCTGAGCCGGTGCTTCGCCTTATCGGCCATTTCATTGGGCGGACCGGCTCACTGATTTCGCTTGGCAACGTTCAACAGATTACCGGGGTGTCGAATGTCCGTGATGCACTCAAGATCGCTGAGTATGTTGCTAGCGATCGGATCGGCCTCTTGCGGGCGCAATTCATACTGGTAAGCGCCGGCGGAAAGCGAGAGCCGATCTCAGATGAAGTCGTCCATCAGGCCCTTGCCTCCGGCCAGCTGAAGAATCCGCGAACGGGCGAGCTTATTCAGGACTGGACGAAGGAAGTAGTGCTCAGTTACACCGTTCAGCGAGCGCAGCATTATGGCCGACACGGCTGACATTACGCTTGCCGCACTCCTTGATTCGATCCCTCGCGATGAGCTAAACAATCTCACATGGGTTGTTGATCACCGGAACCTCGCGACATGAGCAGCGATCACCTCGGGCCGGCGCTGGAACACGTTGAAGGTCTCGGTCAGCTTGGCATCGCGCTGGTCCGGAGTGACG
>Ga0302321_100003865_pt1 | contig 12924 bp, 11 predicted proteins | sample Fen_T0_1_FD_202505 | JGI IMG/M metagenome (GOLD analysis project Ga0302321, IMG submission 202505) | Peat permafrost microbial communities from Stordalen Mire near Abisko, Sweden - Fen_T0_1 | ecosystem: Environmental > Terrestrial > Soil > Wetlands > Permafrost | place: Sweden: Abisko...
ATGCGCCCCTGATCCTAGACGCGCAAGCCGGCGTGCCCTGGGCGGCCGCGATCGAGGTCGTGAACCTCTCCCGGGAGCTCGGAATCGAGCACCTGGAGTTCGCCCAAGGCCCCCGCTGAAGCCCTTCGCAGGGCGCACTGGCATCCGGGGGCTCCGCGAGCGAAAGTGGTGGCCCCCCCGTCACCTGGAGCGTGTTTTTCCGTATTCCAGGCCTGCCGCGGCACTAGCTAGCAGGAGCAAGCGATGACCGACCCCGAGATCAGCCCTGAAGAAAAGCGCGCCTCGATCAAGAGCGCCGAGCGCCTCGAGGAAGCGCGCCGCAGGCTCTTCGAACCGCCCGCCCCGCAACCGTTCTGGGCCACGCCGGAATTCCGCCGCATGGGCGGCCTCGTGTTCCTGCTCGTGATGGTCGGCATGGGCGGCCTGATGGTGTATTGGAACCGGCTCGACGCCGAGCAGAAGCTGGCCGAGGCCGAGGCCACGCGCGCGCTCGAGGGCGCGCCCAACGCGCCCACGCCCGAACGCGCGCAGACGCTGAGCATGATGTTCCAGGGCGCGCTCGAGGACACGAAGAACGGCGACCCTTTTCGCGAGTCGTCCGGGTACTCGAACCTCTTGCGCGAGCTCGCGAGCTACACGCCCGAGGACGTCTCGAAGAAGTCGCAGCGCTGGCTCTCCTACGAGGATGCGCTCAAGGACCCCGACGGCTGGCGCGGCACGTTCGTGCGCGTGCGCGGGCTCGTGGCCGCGGTTCGCGCGACCCGGCTCGAGACCCCCGTGCTCGGGGTGAAGGACGTCTGGCGCGGCTACCTGAGCCAGGGCGACAAGAGCGAGAAGATCGTCTTCGACCTCCTGACCGAGCCCCCGACGATCAAGCCCTACTGGGACGCCTGGGATGTCGAGGGGGTCTTTTACCGTACGGTGAAGTTCGAGGACAACGAGGGCAACTCCTGGGAGGTGCCCTACATCCTGGCCAAGGCCATCCGGCCGGCCGAGGCCCCGAGCAAGCTCGGCATCCTGAAGAGCCCGATCGTGATGCTCCTCGCGGTGGTCGGACTCGCGCTGTTCGTGGCCCGGCTGTTACTATTGCTCGCCAAAACCAAGCGGCCGGCCCCCCCCAGCGCCGCAGCACAGATCCGCCGGATGATGACCTTGGAGCAGGCGCGCAAGACCTCTCCCCCGACTCCCCCCCCGTCCTCCTGACCGGAGCGAAGAGAACACGATGTCCATGGACAGCAACGATTCGAGCACGGGCAAGAACCCGAGCATGAAGGAGCGCCTGCTGGCGCAGCGCAAGGCCGAAGCCGACGCAGCCGCGAAGGCGACGGATCCCAAGATGGCTGCAGCCGCCGCGAAGCCCGCGGCCGCGGCTCCCCCGGCCAAGCCGGCCGCGACTCAGACGGCGCGCGCGCGCGTCGCGGCGGCGAACGCCGCCAGCGGTGCGCCGAGCGCAGCCGAGCGCATGGCGGCGCGCCGCGGAGCTCCGCACCCGCACACCGAGCTCTCGCCGGATGTGAAGCGCGAGGTCGAGTTGCTCAAGCAACGCGAGAGCAAGACGATGACCTACGTCTGGATCGTCTGCGGCGTGCTGTTCCTCGCCGCGGGCGGCGTGCTCGGCAACACTTTGATCCAGCGCCAGAAGGAGGCGCAGAAGGAAGCCGATTACCAGAAGTCGCTCGACGATCTCAAGGAGAAGGTCACGCACTTCGACGGCCTCAAGGAGACCGACGCGAAGCAGGTGCTCGAGATCAGCAGCGAGTCCGAGAACAGGAAGCTCTGGAAGGGCTCGCGCATCGAGGGCGAGATCGCCCGCGCCATGAGCATCGCCCAGCGCACGATCGACAGCGCCGTCGAACGCCGCGACTTCATGGAGCGCCTCGATGGCCTGTGCAAGACCGCTGAAAGCGCCGAGGGCCAGCCGATGGACACGATCAAGTCCGCGCGCCGCACGGCGCAGGACCTCGCGGAGAAGTCCTCGCTGATCGACGACGACACGAAGAAGCGCCTGACCGACGCGCGCGAGAAGGTCGACCGCGCCTACTTGACGAAGATCATGGCCGACGCCAAGGCCAAGGGCCAGACGCGCGAGGCGCTGACGGCCTTCACCATGGCCGAGATCGAGATTCGCACTGCGCTCGACAAGAACCTCAGCTCGAAGGACGCGGAGCGCAAGAAGTGGTACCAGGACCTGTACAAGACGCTGCTCAACGACTCGGATGCGGTCGCCATCGCGGTCTTCAACCAGACCGTGGTCGACGGCGAGCCCTGGAAGGATGCGCTCGCGAGCGAGGCGGACTGGCTGCACAGCGCCAACCTGGTCGGCTTCCAGATCAAGGACGGTCAGCTGCACGTGGTCGGTCCCAAGGCCGGCGGCGGCAGCCTCGGAAGCATGAGCGTGGGCGACAAGCCGCAGCTCAAGGACTTCGTGGCGCAGGTCGAGTTCACGCCCGTCAAGGGCAACTGCAACATGTACTTCCGCGTGTACAACCGCATGGCCAGCTCGGAGTCCTACCCGCTCAACACGACCGGCAAGGACCCGGCGCTCAAGCCGGGCCAGAACTACACGATGAACGTGAGCATGATCGGCAGCACGCTCTCGGTGAAGTTCCCGAACACGGACATCACGCCCTTCGACTTGCAGGTCTCGCCGACCAAGCAGCGCTTCGGCTCGATCGGCATCGAGCTCGGCGAGGACTGCGAGCTCAAGATCACGACCTTCAAGTACAAGGAACTGCGCTCCAACAAGCGCCAGTGAGCCAGACGGCGGGCGCCTGCGCAGGGCGTCTGACCGAGAGTTCCTGCGGCCGTCCCTCCAGGGGGCGGCCGCGGGCATTTCCGGGCCCCCGAGGGCCTCCCAGGCCCTCGCAAGGCCCTTCGGGGCAGGTCCGGGCTTGGCTTCCGGGCCCCTAGCCGGTACAACCTTCGGCCTCATTTCCCGGGGGGCGCGACCTCCCGCAGGACCCCCCTTCGACTGACGGAGATTCCGCCACGATGTTCTCGTCCACCTTGGCGCTCATGACGAGCGCTCTGCACCCCCTGGCCCAGGCCGCGGAGCACACGAAGAGCGAGTTCGACCTCGCCCTGCCCGACCTCAGCAAGGCTATGTTCCTCGGCATCGACGGCCACAGGCTGCTGCTTTGGGGAATGCTGGTCTGCGTCGCCGGGATCGCCTTCGGCCTGATCATCTACAAGCAGCTGCGCGACCTGCCGGTCCACAAGGCGATGCTCGAGATCTCCGAGCTGATCTACGCCACCTGCAAGACCTACTTGATGACGCAGATCAAGTTCATCATCGTCCTCGAGGTCTTCATCGGGTCGATCATCCTGGCCTACTTCGGCCTGGTGCACCACAAGCCGGCGGGCGAGCTGGCGATGATCATCGGCTTCTCGCTGATCGGCATCGCGGGCAGCGTGCTGGTTGCGGCCTTCGGCATCCGCATCAACACCTTCGCCAACTCGCGCACGGCCTTCGCCGCGCTGGCCGGCAAGCCCTATCCGGTCTACCAGATCCCGCTCAAGGCGGGCATGTCGATCGGGATGCTGCTGATCTCGATCGAGCTCTTGCTGATGCTGACCGTGCTGCTCTTCATCCCGAGCGATCTGGCCTACAAGTGCTTCCTCGGCTTCGCCATCGGCGAGTCGCTGGGCGCCTCGGCGCTGCGCATCGCGGGCGGCATCTTCACCAAGATCGCCGACATCGGTTCCGACTTGATGAAGATCGTCTTCAACATCAAGGAGGACGACGCGCGCAACCCGGGCGTGATCGCCGACTGCACCGGCGACAACGCCGGCGACTCGGTCGGCCCGACGGCCGACGGCTTCGAGACCTACGGCGTCACGGGTGTGGCGCTGATCAGCTTCATCCTGCTGGCCGTGCCCGCGACGGGCGAGATCCAGGCCAAGCTGATCGTCTGGCTCTTCGCCATGCGCGTGATGATGGTCATCGCCTCGGGCATCTCGTACCTCGTCAACGAGCAGATCTCCAAGGCGCGCTACGGCAGCGCCGCGCACTTCGACTTCGAGGCGCCGCTGACCTTCCTCGTCTGGCTGACTTCCTTCGTCTCGATCGGCATCACGTTCGCGGCCAGCTACCTGCTGATCCCCGACCTCGGTGACGGCACGCTGTGGTGGAAGCTCTCGGCGATCATCACCTGCGGCACGCTCGCCGGTGCGATCATCCCTGAGATGGTCAAGGTCTTCACCTCGACCAAGTCCGGCCACGTGCGCGAGTGCGTGGAAGCCTCCAAGGAAGGCGGCGCCTCGCTCAACGTGCTCGCCGGACTCACGGCCGGCAACTTCAGCGCCTACTGGATGGGCGTCGTCTTCACGGTGCTGATGGGCGCCGCCTGGTACCTCTCGCAGGGCATCCCCGGCGAGATGATCCACTACGCGCCGATCTTCGCCTTCGGCCTCGTGGCCTTCGGCTTCCTCGGCATGGGCCCGGTCACGATCGCGGTCGACAGCTACGGTCCGGTGACGGACAACGCGCAGTCGGTCTACGAGCTCTCGCTGATCGAAGAGGTCCCGAACGTGAAGGCCGAACTGCAGAAGGACTTCGGCTTCGCGGTCAACTTCGAGAAGGCCAAGGAGTTCCTCGAGGAGAACGACGGCGCCGGCAACACCTTCAAAGCGACGGCCAAGCCGGTGCTGATCGGCACGGCGGTGGTCGGCGCGACGACGATGATCTTCGCCACGATCATGTCGCTCAAGACGCAGTACGGGGCGACCGAGGTGCTCGAGAAGCTCTCGCTGCTCAACCCGGGCTTCCTGCTCGGCATGATCATGGGCGGTGCGGTGATCTACTGGTTCACCGGCGCCTCGACCCAGGCCGTCGCGACCGGCGCCTACCGCGCGGTCGAGTTCATCAAGAAGAACATCAAGCTCGACGGCGCCAAGAAGGCCTCGACCGAGGACTCCAAGAAGGTCGTCGAGATCTGCACGGTCTACGCGCAGAAGGGGATGTTCAACATCTTCCTCGTGATCTTCTTCTCGACGCTGGCCTTCGCCTTCGCCGATCCGTTCTTCTTCATCGGCTACCTGATCGCGATCGCGCTCTTCGGCCTCTTCCAGGCGATCTTCATGGCCAACGCCGGCGGAGCCTGGGACAACGCCAAGAAGGTCGTCGAGACCGAACTGCGTGCGAAGAACACGCCGCTGCACGCGGCGGCCGTCGTGGGCGACACCGTCGGCGACCCGTTCAAGGACACGAGCTCGGTCGCGATGAACCCGGTGATCAAGTTCACGACGCTCTTCGGCCTCCTGGCCGTCGAGCTCGCCGTCGCGATGAAGGACAACCCGGGCCTGGTCCACGGACTCGCGCTCGGCTGCTTCCTGATCTCCTCGGTCTTCGTCTGGCGCTCGTTCTACGCCATGCGCATCGGCAGCAAGTAGCCGCGCGCGGGGTTCTCCCCCATCCAGACGGCCGGTCGCCTCTCAGGCGGCCGGCTGTCTGCGTTTCTCGGAGGCAGAGCCGAAACCCGTTAATACGGTGCCAGTCCAATTCTTCACGGGTTTCCGCGGCGCGGCCGGCAACTGCCACGCGGCAGGCGGAAACCCGTGAAGAATTGGACTGGCACCGTATTAACGGGTTTCGGCGCGCTTCTGGCTCATGCGCAGCATCGCGAAGTAGAGCAGCGCCAGCACGAGCACCGCGCTCACGATCCAGAGCATGTTGCTCTTGATCGCATGGCTCATGGCTTCGGGATCTTCGATCAGCTTGGGATCGGCGCCGAGCACCTTCTGCCCGAACCAGGCCAGCACCGCGCACCACAGGCCCGAGCCGACGATCGTCATCAGGCTGTACGAGAGGAAGGGCATGCGCACGACGCCGGCCGGGATGCCGATCAGGTGCCGCACGACCGGCAGCAGCCGCGCGAAGAAGATCCCGCCGCGCTCGTAGCGCTCGAGGAAACGTTCCGTGCGCTCGAGCTTCTCGGGCGTGATGCGCACGAAGCGGCCGTACTTCAAGACCAGCGGCCGGCCGAGCCAGCGCGAGAGCGCGTACATGATCGCAGCACCGAGGTACGAGCCCAGCGTGCCGACGAGCACCACGCCCATGAGGCTCATGCCGTGCTTGCCTTGCACGGCCCAGTAGGCGGCCGGCGGGATCACGAGCTCGCTCGGCACGGGCAGGATCGAGGACTCCATCGCCATCAGCAGCAGGACGCCGAGGTAGCCCCAGTCGCGGACCCACTCGAACCAGGTGACGACGAGTTCGTGCATGGCGGCGGAAGCTAGGCGCCGCCCGGCGCGAAGTCAAAGCTTGCGCGCTTCGAAGAACGAGCGCGCCAGCGCCGCGCCCAGGATCAGCGCCCCGCCGAGGTTCGTGTACAGGCCCGGCCGCTCGCCCTGGAAGAGGAAGCTCCAGAGCGGATTGAGCACGGGCTCGAGCAGCAGCAGCAGCGAGACCTCGAAGGCCTCGAGGTGCTTCACCGCCGCGGAGACGAGTGCGTAGGCCAGGCCGATCTGGAACACGCCCAGGAACGCGACCAGGAGCCAGCTCTGCGGACCCGCGCTTCCCAGCGTCAGCTCCCCGCGCAGGCCCGAGGCAGACAGGCAGGCGACGGCAGCGAAGGCATTGCCCCAGAGCGCCGCGCCAAGCGCGCTCGAGCCCTCCGCCCCGCGCGCCAGCCAGCGCAGCCCGATCATCGTCAGTGCCCAGGTCAAGCCCGAGAAGAGCGCCAGGCGGTTGCCGAGCGCGGGATCGGTGGCGCTCGCCTGCGGCGCCGATTCGTCGAGGAAGAGCAGCCCGATCCCGCCCGCGATCGCGACGAGCAGCAAGAGGTCGCGCGGCCGGATGCGCTCGCGCAGGAGCAGCGGTGCGAGCAGCAGCACGTACAGCGGTGCGGTCGACTGCAGGAAGATCGTGTTGGCCGAGGTCGTGAGCTTGTTGGCCAGCACGAAGGCCGTCAGCGTCGCCGCGTAGGCCAGCGCCACGAGCAGCTCGCGTGGGTGCGGACGCGCGCGCGTCCCCGGCATGAACACGAGGAAGGCCAGCACCGCCACGCCCGAGCGCAGGCCCGCGAGTTCGAAGCCGCGGAAGCTCGTGCCCTTGATCGCGGCGCCGCCGGTCGAGAAGAGCGCCGCGGCGGCGAGCAGCATCCAGCGGGCTCTGGCCTTCTCCGACATGCGCGGGACGATGCCAGACGCGCGTCGGCCGGCGCAAGTCCCTAGAATCGCGGCGTGGGCCGATCGAGTTGGAAGCGCGCGCAGAGCTTCGACGAGCTGTGCGAGCTCGGGGCGCGCTTCGTCGAGGGCCGCGAGAGCTTCTTTCCCGGCTGGGGCGCGGAGCAACTCGACGCGGAGAGCGAGCCGCTCGTGCCCGTGCTCGCAGCGCTCAACCGCGCCGGCTTCCTGACGCTCGCCTCGCAGCCCGGGACGCTCGCGGGCGTCGACGGCTGCGAGCAGCGCGCCTTCGTGAGCGGCTTCTGCCGCGCGAGCGAGGCTCGCAGCCTGCGCCGACTCGGGGCGCGCAGCTTCCGGCGCGGCGAGCGCGGCCGTGCCGGCGTCGCCGTCACGCGCAGGGCGGGCAGCGCGCGCGTGCTCGCCGGCCACAACGCCTTCGAGAGCGAGTTGGAGCTCTTCCGCGGGCAGGTCGGCGAGCGCGCGCTCGCGCAGCTCTCCGAGTGCGTCTACTGGAGCCTCTGGGACCCGGTCTTCGGTCGCGAGGAGTGGCTGTGGCGCAAGCTCGCCCGCGTCTGGTCCTGATCGGCGCGAGCAACGCCAGCATGGCGCTGCCGGGCGTGCTGCGTTCGCTCGCGGAACCCTGCGAGGTGCTCGCCGCCGTGGGCCACGGCCGTTCGTACGGCGTGCGCAGCCGCTACTTCGCGCGCGAGCTGCCGCCGATCCTCGAGTGCGGCCTGTGGGGCGAGCTCGCGCGCGGGAGCGCGCCGCTGCGCGCACTCGTGACCGATGTCGGCAACGACCTCGCCTACGGCACGAGCGCGCAGGTGATCGCGCGCTGGGTGGACGAGGTGCTCGCGCGACTCGAGGGGCAGGTGACATTGACCGCGCTGCCGCTCGAGAGCCTGGAGCGGCTCTCGCCGCTTTTCTTCCACGCCGTGCGCCTCTTGATCTTCCGCGGCCGCCCGCTCGAGCGCGAGCACGTGCTCGCAGAGGCACGCGAACTGAACGAGCGCCTCGCAGAGCTCGCGCGCGCACGTGGCGCGCGCCTCGAGCGCATCCCGCCCGCGGCGATCGGCTGGGACGGCATCCACCAGCGCCGCGCGGCGCGCGCGGAGCTCTGGAGCACCTGGCTCGGCGGCCTGGGTCTCACGCTCGACCGCGCGCACGGCCAGCGCTTCCGGGGCAGGCTTCGAGCGCAGGAAAGGCGGCTTTTCGGCCGCCTCGAGCGCACCCCGCAGCCTTGCGCACGGGCCGCCGACGGCAGCACCCTCTCGATCTTCTGAGCTCGACGCTCACGGCGAGCGCGCAAAGGCGTAGACGCGCTCCGTACAATCTCCCCCACGATGAGCGAAACGACGAGTCAGGAATCCCCCCTCGCGCACTGGGTGCTGCGCCTGTGCGCGCTGTGGCTCTCGGCCGGCGCGCTGGCAAAGCTCTTCCTCGGCACACCGGACCTCCTGCCCGCGGTCATCCGCAACCACACGCCGCTCTCCCTCAACCTGACCTACACGCTGGTGATCGGGATCGAGTTCGCGCTGGTCGCGCTGTGCTTCCTGCGCCCGCGCCAGGCCTGGCCGCTGATGCTGGCGCTGTTCGCCTTCTTCGACCTCGTCTTGACCACGCAGATCGCGGCGGGCGAGAAGAGTTGCGGCTGCTTCGGCGATGGCCCGAAGATCTCACCCAAGCTGATGATGGCGGTCGACAGCGCGCTCTTCGTCGGACTGCTCGCGATGAAGCCCTGGGCGACGATTCGCGCCGCGGGCGCCGGCCTGGGACTGGTGCTCGGCGCGTTCGTGCTGGCCTTCGCCATGCCGGCGATCAAGATCCGCGAGCGCACGAGCGGGACCGTGGAGAAGCCGCCCGAGTACGTCGTGCTCGACCCCAAGCACTGGGTCGGCCACAGCGTCTACGACATCGCGGAGCTGACGCGCTGGGTGCCGGCGGAGAATCTGCCCACCGACGGGCAGATCGTGCTCTGGCGCCAGGGCTGCGATCACTGCGCGAAGCATCTGCGCGAGATGGCCAACGGCGACAAGGGCGAGCACCCGATCGTGATGATCCAGATCCAGGACGACCTCGAGAGCTCGCGCGTCGTCGACGCCATGCCCGAAGGCGCCCACGTGACGCATTTCGAACTGCCCAAGGGCATGAAGATCGTGCTGCAGACGCCTTGGGACGTCACCGTCGCCGGCGGGGATGTCACCGTCGCGCTCGATCCCGAGACGCTCGATCCCAAGTAGCGCGTCTCAGCCGCGCGCGACGAGATACGCCACGAGGCCGATGCAGTCGCGGCCCGAGCTGCCGCGCTGGTCGAGCTTGAACTTGCCGTTGCCCTCGCCATCGGGCCGGTCGGTCTGCTCGAAGTACGAATCGACGTGCTCGAAGCCCGCGTCGAGCAGCGCATCGCGCACCTCGACGATCGACCAGTACCTCCACACGTAGCGGAAGCAGCGCTCCAGGCGCGAGCCGCCGCGGAAGCGGAAGTGGATGAAGCACAGGTACTCGCCCGTACCCGGGTAGTAGGCGTTCTGCTCCCAGACGTAGCGCGCGCCGCGCGAGAGGCGCTTGTACTCCTTGACCTCGGCCATCGCCTCGGTGCCGCCGTAGACGTCGACGGCGAAGAGGCCGTCCTTGGCGAGGCCTGCACGCGCGGAGCGGAAGTAGCCCACGAGTTCGTCGCGCTTCTGGAAGACGTAGTAGGAGAAGTTCTGCGCGAGGCGCAAGTCGGCCTTCTTCCGCCCGGGCTCGCGCACGTCCTGCCGGTGCAGCAGCACGCGCTTGGCCGCAGCGCCGATGGGCGCGAGGTTGTGCTTGCGGCCCCAGGCGAGCGGCTCGGGGTCGAGATCGAAGCCCTCGGCCGTGTGCCGCGGCGAACGCGTCACCCAGGTCGAGGAGAGCAGCGCCGTGCCGCAGAAATCCTCGCGCAAGTGCAGAGCCTCGCGCCCTGCGTGCTGGCGATAGATGCGGCGCAGGAAGGCGAAGTCGTCCTCGGGCGACTGCACGGCCTCCTGGTAGAGCGCGTAACGATCGGCGTTGCGCGCCGTCAGCGCGGGCTTGGCGGTTCTCCTGGCCATACAGCTAGCGCTTGGGCTTCTCCTTCTGCGCCTTGGGCTTGAAGGCCGGCACGACCTTGCCGTTCGCGACGAACTCGACCGCCTGCAAGCCGGTCTGCGCGCAGGTCGTGAGGTGCTCGAAGTCGATCGCGTCGGCCTCGTCCTTCACCGTGTGATAGTCCTGGTGCAGGTTGTAGGTCGAGAAGGTCTGGCCGACGACGCCCTTGTGCACGTAGGCGATGTTGTCGGAGCGCTCGTAGAAGTGCTGGTCGGGACGCTTGTCGACGCACACGGGAATGCCCGCTGCCGCGAGCGCCTCGCCCAGGTTCGACTCGTCCCAACCCGTGAGCCACATCTTGCCCGCGCCGCCGACGAGCGGATCGGGCCGCCCGAGCATCTCGAAATTCAGGTTGGCGAGCGTGTCGGCGAGCGGCACGGCCGGGTGCTCGAGCTGGTAGTTCGTGCCCACGAGGCCGATCTCCTCTCCGGTCGCGAGCAGGAAGACGATGCTGTGCTTGTAGTGGCCCGCGTGTGCGAGCGCCCCGGCGAGTTCGAGCACCACCGTGCAGCCCGAGGCGTCGTCGTCGGCGCCGTTGTTGATGTGATCCGTCGTGTCGCCGGCCGTCGGCTTCTCGCCGCCGAGGTGGTCGTAGTGCGCGCTGATCACGATCGCCTGCTTTGCGCCCTCGCCTTCGCCGGGCAGGATCCCGACCACGTTGAAGGCCGGCACCTCGCGCTCCTCGTAGCGCACGTCCAGGGTCAGCTTCTCGATCGTCCCGGCGCGGAAAGCCGCGAGCAGCCCGCCTTCCAGCGCGAGCATCGGTGAGTTGCGCGAGAGCGGCTGCTTGCCGCGCGGGACGACGACCAGGCCGATGCCCTTGCCGCGCTCGTAGCCCGCGCTCTTGAGCCACTCGCGCTGCTGCGTGCGGTCGTCCTGGTCGAGGAAGAGCGCCTTCTCCGCCAGTCCGTCCTTGGGGATCTCCTCGGCCGTGTGCGCGACGACCACGGAGAGCGTGCGCTTCTCGAACGGGATCGGCGCAAAGCGCCAGTCCGTCTCGTAGACGCTCGCGGGCTTCGAGCCATCCTTGCTCGCGAGCTCCAGCGTCGGCGTGCCGCTGAGGAGATTGCGCTTGTAGTGCACGTTCTGCAGGTACGTCCCCTCGTCCCCCGCCGGCTTCACGCCATACGCCTTGAGCACGTCGGCGAGGTAGTGCGCCGCGACCTCCGACTCCTTCGAGCCCGTCGCGCGGCCGAGCATCGCATCGCTCGCGAGCGTGCGCAGGTGGTACTCGATCTCCGCGCGCGTGATCTCGGGGACCAGTTTGGGGAGCGCGGGTACCTCCTGCGCGGAGCCGAGCGAGCACAGAACAGCACTGAGCAAAAGCATGCGGCCCAGGCTACCAGAGCCCGGGCCGCTGTCCGAATCGCCGCGAGCCTCGCTCAGCGCTGCAGCACGGCTTCCTTGAGCGTGCGCAAGAGCGCCTCGTTCGTGCGCGGATCCGCGACCTGGATGCGCACCGCGCCGTTGACCTGGCGCGGAATGCTGACGACGCCCGGCTGCAGCTTGCGATTCACGCGCCGCGCGAGTTCTTGCGGGTGCGCGACGTGCAAGAGGATCCAGTCGCCGACCGACGGCATCGGGCGGATGCCCGGAATCGTGGCCAGGCGCGAGTAGAAGCGGTCCTTTTCATCGATGATCATGAGTCCTCCTGGTTCGCCACGCAGAGCGGTGTGGTGGGCTGTCGCGATGCCCGGCGGCCCTCCGCCGTCGGCGCATCCCCTCGCGCCAGCCCACCCCCGCCGGTCCAGTTCGACCCCCCGGGTGTCCCAGGGGCCGTTCCTTCCCTCCGATCAGCGGAGTTCAGGGTGGGCAATCAGCCAGGCCACCGCCCCGGCAACTCGATCGCTCTCCTCCGACCCCGCCCTCGGACGGGCGTGGGCGCACGTTATCTGGTGTTCCACGAGCCCTCAAGCGCCAGATCGTGTGGTTGTTGTCGAATTGTGGATCCTTCCCGGCATTGGGAAGCAATTCGGACTCGCTCGCCGCACTCGACGCTGACCCAGAGCACTCGCACAATCCGCCGCTCGGACTTCCCCACGATGAATCCACAGTCATCCGACTGGACCGGTTTGAGCCTGCGCGTGCCGGCCTCGACCTCGAACCTCGGTCCAGGCTTCGATTTCCTCGGCCTCGCGCTTTCGCTCGAACTCGAAATCCGCGTGCTCGGGCTGGAGGGCGAAATGCCGCGCTTCGTCGAATGCACGGGGACGGCCGCGGGCTGGCCGCGCGGTGCGGACAACCTCGTGCTGCGCGCCTTCGAGCTCGCCGCGCGCGGACTCGGACTGCAAGCGAGTCCGGGCCTCGTGCTCGCGGCACACAGCGAGATCCCGGTCGCGCGCGGACTCGGCTCGAGCGGAGCTGCGATCGTCGCGGGCCTGCTGCTCGCCGAGCGCGCATCGGGCAGGCGCGCGAGCGAGGAACAGCTGCTCACCTGGGGTCTCCAACTCGAGGGCCATCCCGACAACTCGAGCGCCGCGCTGCTCGGCGGCTGCACGCTTTCTGTCCCCGTCGGCGGCGGAAGATTGCGCGTCGTGCGCGCCGAGCTCGCGCCCGAGCTTTGTTTCGCGCTGGCCTGGAGCGAGGACAAGCTCGCGACGCGCGAGGCGCGCGCGGTGCTGCCGGTACAGGTGCCCTTCGCGGACGCAGTCGAGAACCCGCGCCGGCTGGCGCTGCTGCTCGAGGGCC
>Ga0302321_100003866_pt1 | contig 12924 bp, 11 predicted proteins | sample Fen_T0_1_FD_202505 | JGI IMG/M metagenome (GOLD analysis project Ga0302321, IMG submission 202505) | Peat permafrost microbial communities from Stordalen Mire near Abisko, Sweden - Fen_T0_1 | ecosystem: Environmental > Terrestrial > Soil > Wetlands > Permafrost | place: Sweden: Abisko...
GACCTGGCTCGACGGAACGCCGCCGGTTTGGGGCTTGCGCGAGGAGAACGCGCTCGGCCCGATCGGCGGCGCCGGACTACCGATGGGCTTCAACCGCACCCCGCACTACTCCGACGGCCTGTTGCTCGTCGGCGACGCCGGCGGTGCGGTCAACCCGTTCAACGGCGAGGGCATCGCCTACGCGATGGAGTCGGCGTCGATGGCCGCCGAGTCGGTGCTGCAGGCGCTCGGCCGGCCAGCGGGCGCCAGCCGGGAGGCCGCGCTGCAGGGCTACGCCGCGGCGATGAAGGACCACCTGGGTGCCTACTACCGGCTGGGCGGCATCTTCTCGACACTGATCGGCAAGCCGTCGGTGATGAAGGCGGCCACCCGGCTGGGACTGCCCCGCAAGGACCTGATGTACCTGGTGCTGAAGATGCTGGCCGGGTTGTACGACAGCCGCGACGGTGATTGGGCGGACCGCGTTGTGCGGTCGCTGAACCGGGTCGCACCCAGTGTCTAGCGGAGTACGTCGCGGCGGGCGACCGGTGCCGGCGGGTGATCACCGTTTCGGGACCGTCGGCGAACATGATCACCGTTTCGGGACCGCGGAGACTGACGGGCACCTGACGCTGCCCCGACGTGGCGATCACCTACCAAGCCGGTCCCGACACCGTGGTGGTGCCGAGCTCGCCGATCATCTGCCACCCCCGAGGAGGGCCGCGTCGTGCTGAGCTCCTACCTGCCGATCGTGATCCTGCTGATCATCGTCGCGGGCTTCTCGCTGGTGATGGTCACGGTGGTGAGCGACGGGCTCGGTCCCCGGCGGTACAACCGGGCCAAGATGGACGCCTACGAGTGCGGCATCGAGCCGACCCCGCTGCCCGCCGGAACGGCCGGCCGGTTTCCGATCAAGTTCTATCTGACGGCGATGCTGTTCATCGTCTTCGACATCGAGATCGTCTTCCTTTACCCGTGGGCACAGTCGGCGATCCCGCTGGGCGTGCTCGGCCTGGTGGAGATCATTCTGTTCATCGTCACCGTCGCCATCGTGTATGCCTACGCCTGGCGCCGCGGCGGGCTGGACTGGGACTGAGCACGCGCACGAGCACGCGCAGTTCCGGCCGTCGGTTGGCGGGCTGGCGCGGCGCACCGATCACCATCCGTCGAGGTCGAGAAGGGAGCACAGGGCAATGGGTCTGGAGGAGAAACTCCCCAACGGCATCCTGCTGACCAGCGTCGAGAAGTTGGTCAACTGGACGCGAAAGGCATCGTTGTTCCCGGCCACGTTCGGGCTTGCCTGCTGCGCCATCGAGATGATGACGACCGGCGCGCCCCGGTACGACCTCGGCCGGTTCGGGATGGAGGTGTTCAGGGCATCGCCCCGGCAGGCCGATCTGATGATCGTGGCCGGCCGGGTGAGCCAGAAGATGGCTCCGGTGCTGCGGCAGATCTACGACCAGATGGCCGAGCCGAAATGGGTGCTCTCGATGGGGGTCTGCGCCTCGTCCGGCGGCATGTTCAACAATTACGCCATCGTGCAGGGCGTCGACCACATCGTGCCGGTTGACATGTACCTGCCGGGCTGCCCGCCGCGGCCGGAGATGCTGATCGACGCGATCCTGAAGTTGCACGCCAAGATCATGGACGAGCCGCTGGGGCCGAAGCGGGCGGCGGAGAGGCTGGGTCAGCGTACCGAACTCGTGGCGTCGTCGGTCCGGTACGGCAAGCTCCCGGCGCCGATCGGCACCCCCGAGGTCAACGTGGGCCGGTCTTGAGTACCCCGTCCTCCCCGCAGACGCCCCAACCGGCCGGCGGGCCGCCGCAAACCTCGATCGACTCGGCCGCCGAGAAGCCTTCCGGCACCACCTCCGACGCCTCCGCGCAGGGCGGCGAGTCCACCCAGGTCGCCGAGCATGGTCTGCAGCGGCCGACGTCGCCGGTGACGGCGACCGGGCTCGAACGGACCGGGATGTTCGGCGTCAGCGGTTCCGGCGATACCTCCGGGTTCGGCGGCCTGGTCACCGCGCCCAACACCCCGATACCCGCCGAACGGCCCTACGGCGGCTACTTCGACGAGGTCGCCGACGCGCTGGCCGCGGCCATGGCGCAGCGGTCGATACCGCCGCAGGCGATCCTGCAGACCACGGTGGCGCACCAGGAGATCACCTTCTACGCCACCCGCGACCACCTGATCGCGCTGCTCTGGGCGTTGCGGGACGACCCGTCGCTACGGTTCGAGCTGGCGTCGTCCATCTCCGGCGTCGACTACGGGCCCGGTGTTCCGCGGCGTCTGCACGTGGTCTACGAGCTGACCTCGATGACGTACCGCCGACGGGTCAGGCTGGAAGTGGCGGTGGGAGTCGACGATGCGCATGTCCCGAGCGCGGTGGCCGTCTATCCCACCGCCGACTGGCACGAGCGGGAGATCTGGGACATGTTCGGCATCATGTTCTCCGGGCATCCCGGGCTCACCCGCATCCTGATGCCGGACGACTGGGTCGGGCACCCGCAACGCAAGGACTACCCGCTCGGCGGCATCCCGGTGGAATACAAGGGCGCCGAAATCCCGGCACCCGATCAGCGGAGGTCGTACTCATGACCGAGAACAGCTCCGGCGCAGGCACGTCCGCTGCTCAGGACGGGGGAACCCACGCCCAACAGGGTTTCTCGACCGCTTTCGCCGAGGACTTCCTGCCCGGCGGGGACCAGGACACCGCGACTCGCTACCGCGCCGAGCAAGGCGCCGAGAATCTGCGCCGGGCCCGTGGGACGGACACCACCGAGGGTCGGATGTTCACGATCACCGGCGGCGACTGGGAAGCACTGCTGGCCGACACCCAGTTCGAGGCCGACGAACGCATCATCGTGAACATGGGTCCGCAGCACCCGTCGACCCACGGTGTGCTGCGGCTGATCCTGGAGCTCGAGGGCGAGACCGTGGTGCAGGCCCGATCGGTGGTCGGCTACCTGCACACCGGCATCGAGAAGTCCTGCGAGTACCGGACCTGGACCCAGGGCGTCACCTTCGTCACCCGCGCCGACTACCTGGCGCCGGCGTTCAACGAGACGGCCTACTGCATGGCGGTGGAAAAGCTGCTGGGTATCGAGGTTCCCCGGCGTGCCCAGGTGATCCGGGTGCTGCTGATGGAACTCACCCGGATCTCCTCGCACCTGGTCGCGTTGGCCACCGGCGCCATGGAACTCGGGGCGCTCACCGGCATGACCGCCGGCTTCCGGGAACGCGAGGAGGCCCTGCACCTGATGGAGTTCCTGACCGGGCTGCGGATGAACATGGCGTTCGTGCGCCCGGGCGGCGTCGCGCAGGAACTGCCGGCCGGCTCGGTCGAACGGATCAACCAGTTCATCTCCGTGATGGAATCGCGGCTGCCGGAGTACGACAAGCTCCTGAGCGGGCAACCGATCTGGAAGGCCAGGATGCAGGGCATCGGTGTGCTGCCGTTGGAAGGCTGCATGCAGCTGGGCATCACCGGGCCGGTGCTCCGGTCGGCCGGCCTGCCCTGGGACCTGCGCAAGGTGATGCCGTACTGCGGCTACGAGGAATACGAGTTCGACGTACCCACGTCCACCGCCGCCGATTGCTATTCCCGTTTCCTGTTGCGGCTGGCCGAGATGTGGGAGTCGCTCAAGATCATGAAGCAGGTCGTGACCAAGCTGTCCGAACCCGGCCCGGTGATGGTCCAGGACGCGAAAATCGGCTGGCCGGCGCAGTTGTCGATCGGTGCGGACGGCATGGGCAACTCCCTGGAGTACATCCGCAAGATCATGGGACAGTCGATGGAGTCGCTGATCCACCACTTCAAGTTGGTCACCGAGGGCTTCGAGGTCCCGGCCGGTCAGGTCTACGCGGCCATCGAGTCCCCGCGCGGGGAACTGGGCGTGCACGTGGTCTCCGACGGCGGCACCCGGCCCTTCCGGGTGCACCTGCGCGACCCGGGATTCGTCAACCTGCAGGCGATGCCGGCGATGGCGGAGGGCGGCATGATCGCCGATGTGGTAGCGGCGGTGGCCTCCCTCGATCCGGTGATGGGTGGTGTCGATCGATGACGAACCAACGCATCGGTGTCCCCATCTTCCTGCCGACCGACGTGGTGTTCGACGAACTCACCGAGACCCGGGCGGAGGAATTGATTGCCCGGTATCCGGTGCCGCGATCGGCGCTGTTACCGCTGCTGCACCTGGTGCAGTCCGTGGAGGGCTTCGTCTCCCAGCCCGGCATCGAATTCTGCGCCCGCAAACTGGATCTCACTGACGCCGAGGTCAGTGCGGTGGCGACCTTCTACACGATGTACAAGCGCAGCCCGTCCGGCGAGCACCTGGTGAGTGTCTGCACCAATGCGCTGTGCGCCGCTCTGGGTGGCGACGCCATCTATGCCAGCCTGTCGGCGCACCTCGGCGTCGGGCACGAGGAGACGGCCGGTGAGCCGGGAGTGCAGGGCTCGATCACCCTGGAACACGCCGAGTGCCTGGCCGCGTGTGACCACGCCCCCGTGCTGCAGGTCAACTACGAGTTCTTCGATCAGCAGACCCCGGACTCCGCGCTCGATGTGGTGCTGGGCCTGCAGGCCGGCCGGAAACCGCCGCCGACCCGGGGCGCCCCGCTCACCGATTTCCGCAGCGCCGAGCTGGAGATCGCCGGCGTCTTCATCGATCTCGCCGATCGGGTGGACGGCCCGTCCGCGTCGGTGCCGACCCTGCGTGGCTCCGCGCTGGCCGATGGCACCGGCCAGCGTGCGCCGATGATGCCCGATTCGGACGGTGCCTCCCAGTTCCCGCCGCTGCCGGAGAAGAAGTGAGGTGGACATCGTGACCCCTGAGCCGACGCACTCTTCTCCGGAGCCCAAGGTGCCGAGGGCGGTTCCGCCCCCTTCGGCAACGCCGGTGACCGAGTCCGTGACGACCAGCCCGCAGGGCCCGGGCACGTTCAGTTCGCCGGGGACCGGTGAGCCGCCCGTCCCGGTACCGGTCACCATCGAGCCACCCGTGGCAGCAGCGTTTCGGCCCGCCGGTCAGCAGTCGCCCGGGGCGGCCCTGGCCAGTGCCGGGCCGGCCGCGGGCCAGACCTGGCCGACGGCCGCGGACGGCGGGGCACCGCTCACCCCGATCCTGACCCGCCGGTGGGCCTCACCACGATCCTGGACGTTGCGCGTCTACCAGCAACTGGACGGCTACCAGGCCCTGCCGGAGGCGTTGAAGATCGAGCCGGCACGGATCACCGAGCTGATCAAGAACTCCGGCCTGCGCGGCCGTGGCGGAGCGGGTTTCCCGACCGGGCTGAAGTGGTCGTTCCTGCCCCCCGGGAGCACCAAGCCGAGCTACCTGGTGATCAACGCCGACGAGGGCGAACCGGGCACCTGCAAGGACATCCCGCTGATGATGGCCGATCCGCACTCGCTCATCGAGGGCTGCGTCATCACCTCGTACGCGATTAAGGCACCGTTCTGCGCCATCTACGTCCGCGGCGAGGCGATCCATGCCCTGCGCCGCGTGCAACATGCGGTCAACGAGGCCAGGGCGGCCGGCTACCTCGGCCGGAACATCATGGGCTCCGGCTACGAGCTGGAGATCGTCGTGCACGCCGGCGCCGGCGCCTATATCTGCGGCGAGGAGACCGCGCTGCTGGACTCGCTCGAGGGCAAGCGCGGCCAGCCACGGCTCAAGCCGCCTTTTCCCGCCGTCGAGGGCCTGTACGCCAGCCCGACGGTGGTCAACAACGTGGAAACCATCGCGTCCGTGCCGGCCATCGTGCTCGGCGGGTCCGACTGGTACCGCTCGATGGGCACCGACAAGTCGCCGGGCCCGAAGATCTTCTCGTTGTCCGGTCATGTCACCCGGCCCGGCCAGTACGAGGCGCCGATGGGTACGACCCTGCGCCAGTTGCTGGTCAGTGCCGGCGGCATGCTCGACGGCATTCCGCTGAAATTCTTCACCCCCGGCGGCTCGTCGACCCCGATCTTCACCCCCGAGCATCTGGACGTCCCGCTGTCCTTCGACGATGTGGCCGCGGCCGGATCCATGCTCGGCACCACCGCCCTGATGTGCTTCAACGAGACGGTTTCGGTGCCGTGGGCCGTCTGGAAGTGGTTGGAGTTCTACAAGCACGAGTCGTGCGGTAAGTGCACGCCGTGCCGGGAGGGCACCGGCTGGCTGGTGCAGATCCTGCGCCGGGTGGTGAGCGGTTCCGGGACGATGGAGGACCTCGACACGATGACCGACGCGGCCGGCAACATCGCCGGCCGGTCGTTCTGCGCGCTCGGTGACGCGGCCGCGACCCCGGTCCTGTCGGGCTTCAAATACTTCCGATCCGAGTTCGAGGACCTGGTCACCGGTCGGACCCCACCTGTGGTCCAGACCCGGCAGCTCGCGGGGGCCCACTGATGACTGTTTCTTCCCCTCCTGTCGGCACGGTCGTTGATCCCGACGCCGCGGGGCCACCACCGCCGCCACCCGGCCACGTCCGGCTGAGCATTGACGGGATCACCGTCGACGCGCCCAGGGGCGAACTGGTCATCCGCACGGCGGAACGCGTCGGCATCGCGATCCCGCGGTTCTGCGACCATCCGCTGCTCGAACCGGTCGGGGCGTGCCGGCAGTGCCTGGTCGAGGTCGAGATGGGCGGCCGGCCGATGCCCAAGCCGCAGGCCTCGTGTACCCAGGCCGTGGCCGACGGCATGGTCGTCAAGACCCAGCTGAGCTCGCCGGTGGCCGAGCAGGCGCAGCGCAGCAACCTGGAGTTCCTGCTGCTCAACCACCCGCTGGACTGCCCGATCTGCGACAAGGGTGGCGAATGCCCGCTGCAGAACCAGGTGCTGGCCAACGGGTCGGCCACGTCACGGCTGCGTGACCCCAAGCGGGTGTTCACCAAGCCGATCGCGGTGTCCACCGAGATCCTGCTGGACCGCGAGCGCTGCGTGCTCTGCCAGCGCTGCACCCGGTTCTCCGACCAGATCGCCGGCGACCGGTTCATCGATCTGCTCGAGCGGGGATCGGCGCAGCAGATCGGGATCAACTCGGCCGAGCCGTTCCAATCGTACTTTTCGGGCAACACCATTCAGATCTGCCCGGTCGGGGCGCTGACGTCAGCCGCGTACCGGTTCAGGGCGCGGCCCTTCGACCTGGTCTCGTCGGAGACCGTCTGCGAGCACTGCGCCAGTGGTTGCTCGTTGCGAACCGACCACCGGGCGGGGGCGGTCACCCGCCGGCTGGCCCGCACCGATCCGGACGTCAACGAGGAATGGAACTGCGACAAGGGCCGGTTCGCCTTCCCGTACGTACGGGAGCAGGACCGGCTCACCCGACCGCTGGTGCGGGACGCCGACGGCGCGCTGGTGCCCACGTCGTGGACCGACGCGATGTCGATCGCCGCCGGTGGCCTCCTTGCCGCCCGGGACACCGGCGGGGTCGGCGTGTTGACCGGCGGCCGGCTGACCCTGACCGACGCCTATGCCTACGCCAAGTTCGCCCGGTTGGCGCTGCGCACCAACGACATCGATTTCCGGGCCCGCCGGCACACGGCCGAGGAGGCCTCGTTCCTGGCCGCCCGGGTGGCCGGCGGAACCCTGGAAAGCACCGGCGTGAGCTACTCGGCGCTGGACACCGCGCCCGTCGTGCTGCTGGTCGCGTTGGAGCCGGAGGAGGAGTCACCGATCCTGTTCCTGCGGCTGCGCAAGGCGTCCAGGGTGGGGGTGAGGGTGTACTCGGTCGCCGGGCTGGCCAGTCGGGGCCTGCAGAAGATGGCCGGCACGCTGATCGGTGCGGTGCCGGGCGACGAGCCGGCACTGCTCGCCGCCCTCACGCAGGAGACCCAGGCCGGGGTGGGCAGCCCCGACGCGGCGGCGCGGAACAAGCTGGCCGCCCTGCTGCGGACCGCGGGCGCGGTGCTGCTGGTCGGCGAGCGGGCCGCCGCAGTTCCGGGATTGCTGACCGCGGTCGGGAACCTGGTCGACGTCACCGGGGCCGGCCTTGGCTGGGTCCCCCGGCGCGCCGGGGAGCGTGGTGCGCTCGACTCCGGCGCGCTCGGCAACCTGCTACCCGGTGGACGGCCGGTGTCCGATCCTGTCGCGCGGGCCGAGGTGGAACGGGCGTGGGGCGCCCCGATGCCCGGTGCGCCCGGGCGCGACACCGCCGGAATCCTCGCCGCGGTGGGGATCGCCGAACCGGCGGACGAAGGACCCGATCACGGCGGAGCGGCCGAAGGGTCCGCACCGGCGGCGCCCGGGTTGGCCGGCCTGCTGATCGGTGGGGTGGAGATCTCCGATCTTCCCGACCCGGCCGCAGCCCTGGCCGCGGTGGCCAGCGCCGGTTTCGTCGTCAGCCTGGAGATCCGCGCCAGCGCCGTCACCGAGTTGGCCGATGTGGTGTTCCCGGTTGCTGCGCCGGTGGAGAAGTCCGGCGCCTACGTGAACTGGGAGGGGCGCCGGAGACCGTTCGCGGCCGCCCTGCCGGAGGCCGGCACGCTGGACGAGGGCCGGATTCTGGACACCCTGGGCGTCGAGATGGACGTTGACCTGTACACCCAGACTCCCGCCGCCGCCGCCGCCGACATGGCCCGCCTTGGCGTCTCCTCCTCAAGTGGTGTTGATCATGACGCGCAGCCCGCGACACGCAGACGACACGCCGAAAAGAGCGGGCTGAGCCCCATGATCACCGCGGCGGCGGGCGGCGCGGCGGGCGGCGCGGCGGCGGGCGGCGCGGCAGCGGCCGCAACGGCCGGTGTGCGCGGCTTCGTGCTGACCACCTGGCGGATGAATCTGGACGGCGGCCGCGCGATGGACGGTGAGCCGCACCTGGCCGGAACCGCCCGGCCGGACGTGGTGCGGCTGTCGGCGGCCGATGCGGCGGCACTGGGTGTGCGTGATGACGATCTGGTGTCCGTTCGCGGCCCGGCCAGCTCGATCACCCTCCCGGTGGCCATCACGCCGATGGTCGACGGGGTGGTGTGGCTCCCGGCACGGATCGACGGTATTGCCACCGCCGGACGGCTGGGCGCGGACGTCACCGATCGGGTCGAGGTCGTCGCCGCCGGAGCGACCGGTGCGGCCGCAGGAAGGGGACGCTGATGAGCGCGATCTCAGGGGTGTCCGGCGTCTTGCTTGCCGCGGCCGACACGGTGACGCCGGCCCCGGACGGCTCGGTGGAGCCGTTGCTCGCCGACGACCCGTGGTGGTTGATGCTGATCAAGGCGCTGCTGGTGGTCGTCATACTGCTGTTGCTCACCCTGTTCGCCATCTGGTTCGAGCGTCGCGTCGTCGGCCGTATGCAGCACCGACCCGGCCCCAACGTCAACGGACCCTTCGGGCTTCTGCAGTCCCTCGCCGATGCGGTGAAGCTGCATTTCAAAGAGGGAATCATCCCCGCGAAGGCGGACAAGTTCGTCTTCATCGCGGCGCCGGTGATGGCGGCGATCCCGGCGTTCCTGATCTTCTCGATCATCCCGGTCGGCGGCGAAGTCAGCATGTTCGGTGAGCAGACCGCGCTGCAGCTGATCGACCCGCCGGTGGGTGTGCTCGTCGCGTTGGCGCTGGCCTCGGTCGGGGTCTACGGCATCGTGCTCGGCGGCTGGGCATCGGGCTCCACCTACCCGATCCTCGGCGGTATGCGCGCCGCGGCCCAGATGATCTCCTACGACGTGGCGATGGGCCTGTCGTTTGTCGCGGTCTTCCTGTACGCCGGCACGCTGTCCACCTCGGCGATCGTCAGCCAGCAGGAACCCGGCTGGTACATCTGGCTGCTGCCGGTGTCCTTCATCGTGTACTGCGTGGCCATGGTCGGCGAGACCAACCGCTCCCCGTTCGACATGGCGGAGGCGGAAGGCGAGCTGGTCGGCGGCTTCAACACCGAGTACTCCTCGATGCGGTTCGGGCTGTTCTTCTTGGCCGAGTACATCAACATGATCAACGTCTCGGCCATCGCCACCACGCTGTTCCTGGGCGGCTGGCGCTCTCCGTGGCCCTTTTCGTTGTTGCCGTGGGCGAACGAGGGCTACTGGACCATGGTCTGGTTCTTCATCAAGGTGCTGGCGTTCCTGTTCGTTTTCGTCTGGCTGCGCGGCTCGCTGCCCCGCGTCCGCTACGACCAGTTCATGTCGGTGGGCTGGAAGGTGCTGATCCCGGTCTCGCTGGTGTGGATCGTGCTGGTCGGATCGGTGCGCGTGCTGCGCAACTCCGCGGGCTACACCACGACGGACGTGCTGCTGTGGGTCGGAATCCCGCTGGCCATCGTGCTGATCGCGGCGGTGCTCTGGCCGTCCAGACGGTCGGCGGCCGAGGAAGAAGAGGAACGGTTGGACGCGCAGGACGAGCTCGCATTCCTCGAGGACTCCGCCGGTGGGACGCGCGATGCGGGCGTCGTGCCGGAATCCGGTGGCCGCTATCCCGTTCCGCCGCTGGACCTGCGGGTCCCGATCCCGCCCATCCGGCGGGGACTGACCCCGCAGCAGCGAGCTGCGCGACTCGCCGTCACCAGCGGCGCGACCCGTACCCCAGACGCGCCGGGAGGCAGCGATGTCCTTTCTTGATCCCGTCAAGGGATTTGGGGTCACCTTCGCGACCATGTTCAAACCGGTGGTCACCGAGGACTACCCGAAGCACCCGGACCAGCCGGCGCCCCGCTACCACGGCCGTCACCAGCTCAACCGTCACCCGGACGGGCTGGAGAAATGTGTCGGCTGCGAGCTGTGCGCGTGGGCCTGCCCCGCGGACGCGATCTTCGTCGAAGGCGCGGACAACACGGACGAGCAGCGCTTCTCGCCGGGGGAGCGGTACGGGAAGAACTACCAGATCAACTATCTGCGGTGCATCGGGTGCGGCCTGTGCATCGAGGCCTGCCCGACCCGCTCGCTGACCATGACGAACGAGTACGAGCTGGCCGACGACGAGCGCCAGCGGTTGATCTACACCAAGGACATGCTGCTGGCCCCGTTGCTGCCCGGCATGGAACTGCCGCCGCATCCGATGCGACTGGGTGACGAGCACGACTACTACGCCCGAGGTCCCGAGCTGCTCCGGCAGGCCCCGAATCCGGCGCCCACCACCGGCCACGAAGCGGAACCGATGCCCGCCGGTGGCGCGTCGTGATCGCCCAGCTGGCGGGTTACGCGTTGGCGACCGGCGCCCAGGTCGCTGCCCGCGTCGCGGCCCAGGCGGCCACCGTCCCGGCCACCGACAACGGCGGCGAGCTGATCGCCTTCTGGATCCTGGCGCCGTTGGCGCTGGCCGGCGCGGTCGGGATGGTGCTGTCCCGCGGCGCCGTCCACTCGGCCCTCTGGCTGGTGATGACCATGTTGTGCCTGGGTTGTCTGTACATCGTGCAGAACGCCGAGTTCCTGGGCTTCGTGCAGATCATCGTCTACACCGGCGCGATCATGATGCTGTTCCTGTTCGTGCTGATGCTGACCGGGCGGGATGCCGGGGACTCGGTGTTCGAACCGCTGCGCGGGCAGCGGATGATGGCGACGCTCGTCGGCATCGCGTTCGTGACGCTGGTGGTCACCGGCCTGTTGCGGGCGTTGAATGCGGTTCCCTCGGTCGGACTGGTCGACGCGCTGGCGCAGCGGGGCGCGGTCGGGTCGATCGCCGCGGTGTTGTTCACCGATTATCTGTTCCCGTTCGAGCTGACCAGCGCCCTGCTGATCACCGCCGCCACCGGGGCGATGGTGCTCACGCACATCGAACGGGCGCCGGGAGAGCGCAAGACCCAGCGCCAGCGGGTGCACCAAAGGATGCGCTCGGACCGCATGTCGCCGTTGCCCGGGCCGGGGGTGTTCGCCACCTCGTCCTCCAATGCGACCCCTGCGCTGCTCCCAGACGGGTCGATCGCACCCGGATCGGTCTCCGAACTGGTCGAGTTCTCCGAGAGCGAGCGGGTGGCGCGCCGGTACCGGACCGGGACGACGCTGACGGCGATCGAGACCACCGACCATCCGCACCGGATCGACGGTCCGGAATCTCCGGCCGCCACCCAGGACGGTGAGCCCCGGTGACCCCCAACCACTACCTGGTGCTCTCGGCGCTGCTGTTCGGGATCGGAGCGATCGGCTTCCTGGTGCGCCGCAACGCCATCGTGGTGTTCATGTGCGTCGAGCTGATGCTCAACGCGGTCAACCTCTCGCTGGTCACGTTCTCGAACGTCTGGGGCAATCTCAACGGCATTGTCTTCGCGTTCTTCGTGATGGTCGTCGCCGCGGCGGAAGTGGTCGTCGGCCTGGCCATCATCATGTCCATCTTCCGGAGTCGGCGCAGTGCCTCGGTCGACGACGCGAACCTGCTCAAGTTCTGACCGGGAGACAAGCACATCGTGACCGGAATCTACGGCGCCTCCTGGCTGCTGATCGCGGTGCCGCTGGCCGGCGCGATCGTGCTGCTGGTCGGCGGCCGCCTCCTCGACCGGGTCGGCCACCTGGTCGGCTGCGCCACCGTCATCGCCGCGTTCGCCCTGGGTGTTGCCCTGTTCGCGAGCACCGTGTCCGACCCGGCCGACGGCCGGATCCACCAGGTGCCGGTGTTCACCTGGATCCAGTCCGGCTCGCTGAACATCGACTTCGGGCTGTTGATCGACCCGCTGTCCCTGACGTTCGTGTTGCTGATCACCGGCGTCGGGGCGCTGATCCACATCTATTCGATCGGCTACATGGAGCACGACCCCGACCGGCGCAAGTTCTTCGCGTACCTCAATCTCTTCGTCGCGGCGATGCTGCTGCTGGTGCTGGGCAACTCGTTCGTCACCCTCTACGCGGGCTGGGAGGGTGTCGGCCTGGCGTCCTACATACTCATCGGCTTCTGGTCGGACCGCCCGTCCGCTGCTTCGGCGGCGAAGAAGGCGTTCCTGATGAACCGGGTCGGCGACGTCGGGCTGGCGCTGGCGATCTTCCTGATGTTCAAGGAGATGGGCACGGTCTCCTTCGAGGGCGTGTTCGCCCAGATCGGC
>Ga0302321_100003867_pt1 | contig 12923 bp, 7 predicted proteins | sample Fen_T0_1_FD_202505 | JGI IMG/M metagenome (GOLD analysis project Ga0302321, IMG submission 202505) | Peat permafrost microbial communities from Stordalen Mire near Abisko, Sweden - Fen_T0_1 | ecosystem: Environmental > Terrestrial > Soil > Wetlands > Permafrost | place: Sweden: Abisko...
TCTGCCAGGCAGATTGCCAAAGACGGCGTGTCGGAGCTACTGTCCGAGGGCTCGTTGCAGCACCGCGTACACCTGGTCCTCAAGCACACAAGCCGCGACACCGCTTTCAGTCAACGTCGCGAAGATGTTGACTTCATTGACGACGCGCGACTGTTTGGGCGCGACCCCAATGCGTGGCTAAGCATCACTTTCCAGTACAGCGCTATTGTCATCAAAAGCACGAGATTCCTCTGACTGGAGCCTGTTTGCAAAACGCACGAGGCAGTTTGGCAATATGCGCGCATTGCTGTCGCTGAGACTGTCGAAGTTGCCTTACAGGTTCCGGCCAGTCGATTCGAGTACTGTTGCCACATCCGGTCACGTGGGATCGGTATGCCGCGGGAAGTGTGAACTCTCCGGGTATATGCGCAGCAGTAACCACGGTTGACCACCGTGCAAAATCGGCGCTCGCACCGTCTCGCGATTGTCATATAGCCAATCACTCTGGCACAAAGCATCTGGCGCGACCTAGCGGCAAGCGCGTTGCGCTCGGTCGCGAGATCGAGCACTAGGACTCTGGTTCCAATATCGGTAATTTGTCGCGAGAGCTATCTCAAACGATGACATTTACTGCGCTGACCGACTGGAATCATTGGTCGATGGACGCAATATTGCAAAGCCGTCGCCTTTATGAATGTCGGACGTAGCGACGCTTGGCCGAATAACACACTCGAAGTCGCAATTGACTCTCCATTAGCCCCTGGGCAGCTGCAGCCACTCAGCTACGGACTTTCACCCATGCAGTCAGGGATGCTGTTCCAAGCGCTCCTCGACAGCAATGGCAATTCGCCCGGAGGCTTCGATATAGAGCAGCTAGATCTAACTTTCGGCGAGGAACTCGACCCCAGCGTGCTTGAGGCAGCCTGGAATCTCGTCACGAGACGCCATCCAACTCTAGCCACGAGTTTTCAGTGGGATGGTCTTGACGAACCAAGGCAGGCCATCAATCGCTACGTAACCATCCCGTTGAGCGTAGAGCGCTGGGCACATTTGGATGACGCAGAGCAAAGGTCTCGTATTGTAAGGTTCTTGCGCCGAGACCGCTGCCGCGGGTTCGACCTTCGTATTGCACCGCTGATGCGCGTCACGATGTTTTGCTTGGGTAAGGCACGCACCGAGCTCGTGTGGTCGTTCCACCATGCTCTGCTCGATGGACGTTCATTAAGCACGGTGCTTCGGGAAGTCTTTCTCGCTTACGATGCAATCGCCTCAGGTCATGCGCTAGAATTTCCTGCAGCACCTCTCCCCTACTCCGACTTCATTGCGTGGCTCGGAACTCTGGACCAAAAAGCCAGCAAAACTTTCTTCCATGAACTCCTTGCTGGAAAGTCTGCGCCAACGCCACTTCCCAACGCTGAGCCCGCTTTGCACCCTCTGTCAGCGAACGGCTACGGAGAGGCGATTCACCTAATCAGTGAGTCAGACGTTCTGGCCGCACGCCGCGTAGCAATACGCACAAACACCTCGCTTGGCACCGTGTTGCAGGCGGCATGGGCCTTAGTCCTGTCTCGGTTCACTGGCGACATGGACGTGGTGTTTGGCGCATCTCGCGCGTGTCGTCGGACTGCGCTCGACGGCAACGCCACATCCATGATCGGTCTGTTCACCAATACGCTACCAATTCGCGCACGGTTCGGCAGCGACGGAACCGTGGCGGATCTACTTATGGATATTCGTGGACAGAGTCTGGCGATGCGAAACCACGAACACACGTCGCTTGCCTCGATCAGGCAGCAGACCGAATACGCTGACGTAGGGCCGCCGTTCGAGACGCTCTTGATGTTCGAAAGCCACGGCCTTTGTCAAGACTTGCTTGAGTCGGCTGCTCCACATTGGACAAATTGCCAACTTACGCTGCATGAGCAACCGGCGCTTCCACTGACCTTGACAATCTACGATGGTACGCAATTTGAGGTTCGAGCAGTTTACGACAGACGACGGTTCAAGTCGTCCGCCGTCGATCGCCTGCTCGCAGCACTGAACGTTGCACTTTGCGCGCTTTCGAAGGAAGAACACCTCCGCGTATCCGAATTGGACGTGCTGCCTTTTGCCGAACGACGACGGATCCTGTTCGACTGGAACGACACAAGTCGCCCGTTTCCCGATAAGTCTTGTATCCAGGAGCCTTTCGAGGCTCAAGTCGGACGCACTCCGGAGGCTCTGGCGGTGGAGATGGACGGTGCAGGGCTCAGTTATCTGGAGCTCGAAAAACGTGCCAATCGACTGGCCCACGCATTGCGTAGTCGCGGTGCGCGCCCAGGCGTCTACATTGGCATTGCTCTCAGTCGCGGGCTCGATCTTGTCGTGGCGCTGCTCGGAGTTGCGAAGTCGGGTGCCGCCTACGTCCCTCTCGACCCGCAATACCCGCAGGCTCTATTGGCGTTCATGCTGGCCGACGCGCTCGTGCCGTTCATCATTACTGAAGACAAGTTTCGCGACCTCTGCGATGTGCCGACGTTGATACTCGACGCGGAGGGCGCGTTAGAAGTTGCCCGCATGCCCGCGGAGCGCCCCGTACGATGGGGAACGTCAACCGACGTTTGCTACGCGATCTTCACATCCGGAAGTACAGGTGCACCCAAGGGCGTAGTCCTCTCCCATCGCGCCGTCGTAAATACGTGTGACTGGGTCACGCGGACCTTTGGACTCGGTCCTGGCGATCGACTGTTGTTCGTAACATCACCATGTTTCGACCTATCCGTATACGATACCTTTGGCGTACTTGGGGCCGGTGGTACCGTTGTCATAGCCAGCAGTGAGCTTCTGCAGGATCCTTCCGCCCTCGCAACTGCCGTCATTGAAGCGCGAATTACAGTTTGGAACTCTGCACCCGTAGCCCTCCAGCAGCTCGTTTTGCATTTCCCGAACGTCGCGCACGACTCCGCATTGCGTCTAGTGTTGCTGAGTGGCGACTGGATCCCCGTGTCACTACCCTCTGCCGTGCACGCGGCATTCCCCCACGCAAAGGTCATCAGTCTTGGCGGCGCTACCGAAGCCGCGATTTGGTCCAACTGGTTTCCAGTAGATACCGTCAATCCGCGCTGGTCAAGCATTCCATACGGAAAGCCAATTCAGAATAGTCGCTACTACGTGCTGGACGCTCGGCTACACCCAGTGCCGATCGGGACGGCCGGAGACCTGTACATTGGTGGAACGTGCCTTGCAAACGGATATCTGGCTAGAGAAGCGCTCACTCGGGAGCGTTTCATCGGTGATCCATTCGTTTCTGAGGAGCGACTCTACAAGACCGGAGATATTGCCCGCTACTTCGAGGACGGCAATCTCGAATTCCTCGGGCGTGCGGACTCGCAGGTCAAGGTTCGAGGCTTCCGCGTCGAACTGGGCGAGGTCGAGGCAGTACTTCGGGGCATACCCGGGGTGATTGAAGCAATCTGTGTCGCCCGCGACGACGCGTCCGACCAAAAGTCGCTCGTGGCGTACGTCGTACTCGAGACGGGCGCAATATTGACCGAGGAGACCCTGAGGGCAAACGTAGCCAACAAAACGCCACAGTTCATGGTCCCCTCACGAGTGATACAGCTTTCGGCTTTCCCGCTCTCTCGAAACGGAAAGCTCGACCGCAATGCGCTGCCGCCCCCCGCTACTCAGACCCATGTCGTCGCGCCGCTCGTCCCACGTTCCGAACTTGAACAACGCATGGTAGAACTCTGGTTGGAAGTTCTGCAGCGCCAATCTGTAGGCGTCAGCGAAGACTTCTACCAACTCGGCGGACATTCCCTGTTGGCGATCCTGCTCGTCTCACGCATCAAGAGCCAACTTGGCATGGATCTACCCTTGTCGCGCATGATGAAGCAACCGACAATTGAGTCTTTGGTGGCGTTCCTTGAGGCGAATTCAGAGGCCTCGGCAGTGCGTTCGTATTTGGTAACGTTCAACGGAACTGGCTCGCGGCCACCGCTGTTCCTGTTTCCTGGTGCTGGGGGCAACAGTTTCATCTATCGGGGTCTTCCATTACTCCTCGGAGACGACCAGCCCGTGTACGCATTTGAAGCAATCACTTCGGCGACGGATTCGAATTCGGTCGACCTCACCATCGAAGAGATGGCCACCATCTACGTGCAGGAGATTCTGATGGTGCGACCTCCCGAACAGTTCGTGCTTGCCGGCTATAGCTTCGGTATCCTGGTGGCTTTCGAAGTTGCTCGACAACTGCGAGCATGTGGTCGTTGCGTACCGTTGTTGATATCATTGGATGGGTTCGCGCCGGGTTTTCCGCGGCGCATGCCATTACCTGCGTCCCTCGAACGCCATATACGGGCACTCCTTGAGGCCGACACGCCAGGGCGCATAGAATACCTCCGCGAGCGTGTTCACAATGTCAGGCAACGTGCACTGAAGTGGCTCGGGAGAGCAGAAGAGCGACTCAGAGATCTGCCTGTTGCGGAGATGGACCTAACTGAGCACAGACGCAGGTTGTGGGCACAGCTGTGGCAGACCCGAAATCGATACAGTCCCAAGCATGTGGAACCTTGCAATCTGTTGCTGGTCAAAGCCGAAGTGCAGCAGCGCTGGATTGGTAATCAGGCGGCCGACAAGCTATACGGCTGGAGCCACTTCGTGTCCGGCGCCGTTGACACGGTGACCATACCTGGTCGCCATTTAACGCTCTTCGATGGCAACAATCAGCACTTCATAGCTCAAGCAATCGAAGCAAGCATTACCCCCTATACCGTGTGCCACGTCGGTTCAGAATCGCACGCAGAGGAAGCGCCGTGAACTTACGCATAGCGATAGCGCGATCGAATGGTCTACTTGGATTGCTAGGCTTGGCTTCGCTGTGCGAGCCAGCTTGTTCGAACTCCTCGGTTCCACAGCGCGATAGCAGCAGCGCAGGAACTAGCCAAGCCCCCATGCCAGGTCCCGCTGGTGCTACCAAGGGTACATTGGAATCAGCTGCACTTGGTGGCAAAACTGGCGTCAACTCGACCGATTCCCGCACCATTACGGGTGGGACCAGCGGGGGCTCCACTGGCAGCACAAGCACAATTGCAGGAAATGTTACGTGTATGGCTGGTGAGTTCTTATCTTCGATCGGAAAGAACCACCTCATTGTGGGGGCGTCCATGCATGACACGACAGCGAATCTGGCCCCATTCGACGGACGATACCAGTACATTGCTGGTGGGTTCTTCGACGGCCCAGAGCCATGCGCTTCATGCGCCTCCGGCTGCACCTCAAATGGCGCGTCTTGCGCAAGCACCAATACGGCAGGCTGTGGATGGTGGGGCTGCTGGCAGTGGGATCAAGAGCCGCCCGGGCAATACATTCCCAAATTCCTGGCCATCACAGACTCCGCGACCTTCGATGGGCATGCCAATCCGCAAATCCTGATGTTCTCCTACTACCAGTTGCTGCCGGCAAGCGGCGTGACTGTAGGCGTAGCGGAAGTCCCTGCATTGAATAACCAACCACTTTTGCATCGGTATTTTGCCGACTTTCGACTTGTACTGCAAAAGATTGGCAGCCATCTTGCTCTGCTTCACATTGAACCAGACCTTTGGGGGTACGTAGAGCACTCGGGCAGCGACCCACATCTTATACCGGCCCCCGTTGCCGGGGCCAACCCGATGGATTGTCCGAACTTTGAGAACAGTGTGGCAGGCATGAGTCGTTGCCTTGTTTCGATGGTGCGCAAATATGCCCCCAATGCCAAAGTTGGGCTTCATGCCTCGGGTTGGGGCACCATCACAAATGTGCTTGCCAATACCGATCCACAACTCGACATCGCTGCCGAAGCAACAAAACTAGGGAAGTACCTAATTGCCCTTGGCGCGAGCGAATGCGATTTTGTCGCTGCGGACATGATCGACCGGGATGCAGGCTTTTACCAGAAGCAAGGCCTCAACACGTGGTGGGACGCGACGAATGTATCGTTGCCAAACTTCCACCAAGCTTTTGCCTGGGCAAAGGCGGTATCGGTCACAGTGGGCAGGCCAATCGTCTGGTGGCAAATTCCAGTTGGTAACATGTTGCAGAATGACACGCCACTGCACTATCGCGACAATCGGGTCGACTACTTGATGGCGCACCTTGACGAGGTAGTAGCGGCTAACGGTGCAGGGTTGTTTTTTGGCGCGGGAGAACTTCAACAGACTGCGCCCGAAACGGACGGTGGAAACCTGCTCGCCAAAGTGAAAGCATATTCCGCTTCTCCTGTGTCGCCTTGCCCATAAACAATTCTGCGGCTAAAGGCGGCTTCGTTGGGAGTCGCCGAACCACCGGCGCGCTCCCGGCCAAGATCCCCAGTGGACGGCGCAGTAAGGCCACCGTGGGGATCGCGCAGATGAGAGCAAGAACCGTCGCACCCAGAGCGTAACCGATTCCGGCCTGAGTTGCAGGTGAAAAGCCAAACAGCAATTGCGATAGCCCGCTTACGAGGACGAACGCCAACGTGTGCGTCGGAAAAATGATCAAAGTGTTATCCGACAGCCAGCGTGCGCCAATACTCGCTGGGAACAGCGATGCAATCAACACGGTGCTCGCGATCCCACCGAGCGACGCGACGAAGAAGAGCCATGGCGTAATTCCGTAAAGTTGCGCCTGCATGTCTACAGCGCCATTGGGCGGCCATGCTGCAAGAAAGCATAGCGCCGCCACGGCAAGCACTGCAGTGCGCCATACCCAGTCGACATTGGACAGAACCTGGACGATTGGCCCTCGCAGTTGCTGTCCGAACGCGTAAAACCCCGTAGCAACGCAGGCAACATCAAGCCCCCAAGGTAATCGAAATGGCAGGGCATTGACTTGGCGCGAAAACGCGACAGCTGTCACAGCTAGTAACCCGAAAAGCACTGTCGATACGCCCTTCGACGCAAATTTGCGCACCCCAAAGTAGTACACCATTACAAAGAGAAAGCAGGGAAAAAACCAGAGCGTGGGGTTGACGATGGAAAGGTCACTCGAGAGGCCAGTGATCAACCCTTTCAATGGTGCGTCCCAACCGACGTTAGCAAATTTTTCCGCTCGATGACCCAGCCTTGAGGTAATGATCCAGAATGACCACGCCACGAGGAAGAAGAAGACATACGGCACCAGTACACCGCGACCGCGCTTGCGCAAGAATTCGACCACACCAATGCGCAGATTCGCTTCACTGAGCAGTACGCCGGACAAGAAGAAGAACAGTGGCATATGAAACGCGAAGATGCTCCGACTGAGCCCAGCTGGCAGACCCATGGCATGTCCGAAGACTACCAATAGGATGCCGATGGCTTTCGCGTTATCGACGACTCGGCTTCGCTCTCGAAGGGTAATGTGTGAAGGTTCAACCGACAGCGTGGTGTCAAAAGTTTGGTGAGGCATGGCACACTTCCAGTTAGGGCCTAAAGCAAAGAAGCCGCTTCTCGTGGGATTCGCTCCGTGCAACAGCCATTGCGGATTGGCGTGCTCATCGTTGCACGACGCTGAGTGCCTTGAGCGCCCGACGAAGCAGCTCGGGACGCGAGGCGGAAGCGAATCGCCACAGAACGAGGCGTGTTCGAACTCGTTTCGGCGCGATTGCAACTAGTCCGCCCCAAACTGCAATAGCAAGCCGAGCCGTTAGCCCAACGCCCTGTGGGATGAAGACTGCTCGAGCGAGGTCAACTAGAACCCGCAGAGTCGAGTCCCTCTCGATCGGGTGTCGTTCGGGCAAGAGGCATAGCGAGGCGAGCCGGTACGGGAGCAATTGAAGACTCTTATGTAGAGCTGCACTTGGCAAGTCTAGCCCAACGGTTCTCGCGATTGTCTGAGCGTATTCGAAGCGCCAGCACGCACGGGCCAGATCGCGGCCGAATCGATCACTTGCCAGTTGTGACATGGCACCATCATTTCGCCCATGCACGCGATAGGACACGAGTGGCTTCGCAACAGTCACGACGTCGCCCAAGAACGGCGCCGCTGCCACACAATACGCGTCGCATGAGGGATCTCGCCCCAACAATGGAAAAATGCGAGCGAGGAAGGCTCGCGCGTAGGCATTGCCAGATCCGGGTGGCGTAGGGTACGTGCCCGTAGTCAACACCCATCGCCGAATCTCCTCAGGTTGGGGGACGATGGTGTATTGCGGGAGGACGGAACCCGTGCCCTTACCTGCTGCATCGACTACCTGCATCTGAAACTGGACCTTGCTTACTCCCGGATGCCAAACCATCGCCAGTTCCCTGACCAGTGATGGGCTCAGTGTATCGTCGGAATCGAGAAATATGACCACTTCGCCGCTCGCGCGTTCGAACCCCGCATTACAAGCAACTCGCTGCCCAGCATTCGACTGAAACAGCGAAGTGATTCGCTCTCCGTAGCCACGAATGATATCGGCGGAGTCGTCAGTCGAACCGTCGTCGACGACAATTACTTCTACCCTTGGCCAATCGAGGTTCAATGCGCTATCAATGGCATCCGCGATGAAGTCCCCATAGTTGTAGTTCGGAATCACGACGGAAATCAGCATCGGAGTGGCGTGGTCAGCCGCGGCACCATTGCACCCACTCGTTTCGTGCACGACACACGCGTTTTGCGCTTCCGCCGTCAGGCGCTCGCGAGTTCTAGGCTTGTCTGTCATGTCTGAACTCGAATCATTTTTGAACATTCAAAGGTGCAGAGCCGCGGCACGCGGCACCGTTGCAGAGCGTAGGAATTCAACCGCGCGCAAGATAGCAAGTCGATTCGAGAACCATACAGTCGCCAGGTAAGCCGCGATGCCGGTTACAACCAGTAGGACTAGCCTGAGAAAGACCAAGTCAACCGGCGGCAGTAGCCTACGCACCAAGAGGACGGCGACACACATGCAAACCGAAGCGAGTAGCGGTGACATCGCACCGCGCACTTGGTCAATGTAGCCAATGCCAGTCGCGCGTTTCAGCAGATAAGCATTCACAGGGACGGGGACCAACTCGCGAATCACCCAAATTGCCATCGCCCAAGGGAGCGTTGACCCACCAAATATCGCGATGGACGTCAGCATCACCAGCAGCTCAAATCCAACGCCAATCATCACGTCTCGCGGCCGCCCAACCGCGGCAAGCAAGGGCCGACCCAGTATCCCCGGAGCTCGCACCAAGATCAGGAGTGCCAGCACCGCAACATAACCGCTGCAGACTAGCCAAGCGCGACCAAAAAGGAGTTCAATAAGCTCAGGTGCAATCAGAGCGATTCCGACGAAACATGGGTAGAGAGTCAAGCAGGTCAATTCAAGTGCGGCGCCATATGCTCGCTTTAGCCGCGCACGGTCTGAATCCAGACGCGAAAGAACCGACAGTGCCGCCTGCGAGATTGCCGTCGCCGCAATGGCCCACAATACGTCGACAATCCTAAAGCTCAGGTTCAAGTAGCCTGCAGACTTGGCTCCAAGCGCCACACCAACAAGAATGGTAAATACCCGACCTACCGCAAAGGTCAAAAACAGTCCGCCAATCGAATAGATGCTAAAGCTTGCAACTGAACGAATCTCGGAAGTACCGAATCTCAGGCGAGGGCGAACGCTGGACATGAACCATAGAGCTAGAGAGCTAACTAGCGCGATGAGGACGTATTGCACAACGAGTCCCCACAAGCCGGCACCTAGAATCACGAAGACCATCCCCACCATTGCACCGCTGACCCGCCCGACGAGGGACCGCACTGCCAATGGTCGGAACTCGAGTCGCCGACGATGCAATGGCACGATGGTTCCACCGATCGCCGCAAACGGGAAGTACAGCGCCATTGCAGTGAGCACGCTAGCCGCCGCAGGGTAATTCACCCAACGCGCGAAGCTGGGCGCGAAAAGCGCGCAGCCTGCGAATAGGACGACGCTAATACCCATCGTAACGGTAAAGGCTGTATCGAAGTGCAACCGGCCAATACCAGGCCTTTGCACCAAGGCATCATGAAATGGCATGGTGACAAGAAGCCCGAGAAGCTCGATCAGGGCGAGCACGATAGAGAACAGACCAAAGTCGGACGGCGAAAGGTAGCGTGTGTAGACGACTAATGAACCAACCGATACCAGCGCCAGGCCTGCATTCTCTATGACACTCCAGCCAACGAGCTTCGCGGCACTGGAACGACTAACCGTCGCGCTAAGCTCCGACCATGCGTCTGTGCCATTCTCCGGGCGCGTTGACTTGAAGCCCCAAAGAGTCATGAGTGCTCCACGGTGGGTGGCCCGGTTTGCCCAAGCCAACCGTAGACATGGCGAATGCTGCCCTGAGGTACGACGCGGTGCTCGTCAGTCATTGGCAGCAGACCAACGAGCACGAGCGCCAAAACGGTTGGCTCTGGAACCATCAGATACCCACCCATGATCAACCAGCAAAGAAACAGTGCGACCCGAATGGGACTTGGCGTTCGAGAGCGCAAGAGTACGGTGATGTACAATGCCACGACCAGTACGAACCCGAACAATCCGTACTCAAACAACAGCTTGGCCCACGTGGGATCGTGAAATTCGTAGCTTTGGACTTCACGCGAGATAGTTCCGGGGCCGTGTCCGAGCCAAGGGGTCCAAACCTCGCTCCCCAATGTATCGCTGACGACGCGAAATGGTGCAATGTAGCGGATATACGCGCTACTGCGTTCCGACCCGAATTCCGCTAGACGCTGCGTTGTAAACGACAAGTTGAGGGAATTGCCGAGTACCCCAAGTACAAGGAAGCCCGCCGTCGCCAAAATCAGGACTCGGAACAGCGCCTTTCGACCAAAGGGGAAGAGCATTCCGATACACAACGCGAGGAGCCCTGTCCCAGAATAAGTGAGGAGCAACGCGAATCCGAGGGTTGCAACTCGCCACAGGCGCCGCCCGCCAGACCATTCCGCCAATAGTGCCAGCGCCAACATGAATGAGAATTCTGACGGCTCATGAAAGAAAAATCCATTCGATTTGTAGAGAGAACCTACACGGATTACGGTATTGAACCCTCCTGGACCGCGCAGCACGGGAGGTATCAGCGGTGTGAAATCGAAGAGCCAACCGGCGTGAATGAAGAATTGCGCATAGAACTGAGCAATTCCCGCAAAGGCACAGAACAGAACGATATTCTGAAATCGTTGCAGTAGCTTAGCGTTCGCGTCATGTTCGAATGCGTCAGTGCGAACGAGGAAGACTAACGGGAAGTAGATTGCCGCAAGCAAGAACAACGACGACACCGACGACCGGTCAGCGTGGCCGAAGAATGAGTTGACCCAATAGCTCGTGCATGCTGTGGTCACGCACGTAAAGTAGAGAATCAGGCGCTTCAGAGAAACCAGGAGGCAACCAAAGACTGCCGCAGTTCCCAGTAGCAGGTAGATGGCAATCAGAGCTGCATTCAAGGAGTACGCTCCGAAATTGATTCCGAAGCGAGGGAGTAGGGTTACCGAAAGCAGCACCAGGCCAAACATCCATCGCATGGCTGCAGCGCCGATCGTCTTGCATGGCTGGTTCGCACCTTGCAATTGTGCCCACCCTTCAATTCTTCCGGGCACGATCATTGTCATACGGACCGCCGCTGCCACACGCGGATGTAGGCAACTTGGAGGGTCGCCGGTAGTGCTGATTCTTCGGGCTCTCCGGGCCACTTGCCTCCCACAGCAAGATTCACCAATACATGTGCCGGCCCTGCATCGGTACCATCGTCGTGAATCCATCTATAGGGGCGCTCGCATATCAACGTCCCGTCGGCGAAATGTCGCACAACCTCTGGCGTCCACTCTACGCTGAATACGTGAAACGCGTCGGCATAATCGAACCCCGGATTGTATGCGCCATTCGGATCGAGTTTGGAGGCGCGGCTTATTGCAGGCGACTTGCCGCTACCGTGCAGGAAGTGGAAGCTGCGGCGAGTTGAATCCCGGCCATTGTTGACGATCTCGACAACGTCAATCTCCGGCGGCCAGCGACCGTCCTGGGGATTCAGCCAGAACGCGGGCCAAAGCCCGCGGTGGCGCGGCACTTTCATCCGAATCTCGAAGACTCCACACTTGCCCGTCCAACGCGAACGCAGCATACCGCTCTCAACACTTCCCGGACTTCGTCCGCCCACCGCCCGCGCCGTTAGGGAAAGCCCTTGCGACGTGAAAACATGGTTGCTATTCTCGCGATAGCGTTGCCATTCGTCATTGAGATGGTCGAGTGTGCCGTTGGCGTAAATGTAGCGCGTGTGAAACTCTTTGGAGAGGCTCGCGAAGTCGCGGATCTGGGTGGTGAAATCCCAGTTCCGGACCAAGACATAACCGCGTTCTCCGGCAATGCCATCGGGCGCGGTCGGTACAGCTGCATTGGTTCGGCAGGCCGCCGTAGCGGCGTACGGCCAAGGCGCCGCAGCCGCGGCGAGACCGGCAATGAAATTGCGACGATTCATTGAGCTCCTTCGGCGGCTTGTGCTTGCTCATAGACGGCGCGAGTAGCCTCGCCAATCGCCAGCCAATTCGCAGTAGCGCTACCGCCTGAAGGACTTGGTCTGTGTTTGATTGCACTTTCCAGCGCTGCGGCGAGCGCCAACGTATCTGCCACGGGCACGAGCGTGCCGTCGATGCCGTCACGTAGATCTTCCGCGAACACCCCAACATTGCAGGCGATGAGCCACTTCGACAGCGACTTCACCAAGAAGTAGACGCCGCTCGCGTCGACCTGGCTATATGGAAAGACGAAACAATCTGTCTCATCGAATAGGTCCGCCATTTCTTGTTCAGCGAGGCGTCGCGGCTGAAGCTCGATAGACCGCTCGATTCCTAACTCGGCAATGCGCGCACGCAAAGGCCCAAGCTCCATTCTCGGTCGACCGGCGATTACGAATCGGGCCTGCTCGCGCAGGGCCGGGGGAAGAATGGCAATCGCCTCAACAAACGACCCAATCCCTTTGTACGCCTTCAGCTCACCGAAGAGCAGGAACGTCCAACGTGGGTCGACACATGGCTTTGCACGCGAC
>Ga0302321_100003868_pt1 | contig 12923 bp, 11 predicted proteins | sample Fen_T0_1_FD_202505 | JGI IMG/M metagenome (GOLD analysis project Ga0302321, IMG submission 202505) | Peat permafrost microbial communities from Stordalen Mire near Abisko, Sweden - Fen_T0_1 | ecosystem: Environmental > Terrestrial > Soil > Wetlands > Permafrost | place: Sweden: Abisko...
TTTCGGTAGAGTTGTTATTCGAAAAATTTCCAATTAACAAAAACTGTTCACCACCCTTCGCTTGAAATTTAGAGGAAGCCTGATACCATTCATTGGTCATTGTCTCTATTTCATTAATCTTTGTAATGGTTGGATTGATCTGCAGTAAACTGTCGTGATCAACTTTTACTTCTGAATCCACCAAAGCCAATCCAATGCGGTCAATTGCATACACTGAATAGGATGATAGTCGATAATAAAATTGAAGGTTATAGAAGGCTCCCGACCTTAATGGCTCTTTCAATTTGCATTGCACATACTCGCGATAACAGTGCCTGGCCGTGCTCCAGGCATAAATGCCGGCATATCCAACACCTGAGTGGGCAAATGAAACGCCTGCCCAATTTCTTGGCACATCCATATCGCCCACGGCACATTTATTATAATAGTCAGGTGTGCCTTGGGTAGGTGAGTTCCAATTGTTCGGTCCAAAATGCTTGGGATCCGTACTAAAAGAAATTGGGCATTTTGAAAATTCTTCGAACCCTGGATTGGACACCAGGTTTTGGGCCAAACAAATACGCGCTGCAAATAGACAACAGGTTATAAAACCCTTCATTTATTCAAAGAAAGTCAACACGGATCACTTGTCCAAGAACTTTACCTCTACTCTTCGGTTGATTGCCCGTGATTCTTCTGTTCTGGCAGTCTTCAGGGGTTTTCGTTTCCCAAATCCAATGGTTTTGATTCGGGTGGCAGCTATTCCATTCTGCACTAAATAGCGGCCAACACTTTTCGCCCGATTCATAGATAGGTTGTAGTTATACACGTTATCGCCTTTATCATCCGTGTGCCCACTGAGTTCTACTTTCCATTTTGGATTTTTTTTCATGATGGAAAGTAACAAGCTGAGTTCTTCATTGGATAATGGCATCAACTCGTAACTATTAAAATCAAAATAGATGTGTTTCAGTATGTAAACTTCGTTTGGTTTCACTTCTGGTTTGCTCGCCAGGTCTTTTGATTCAGCAACTGCGACACCCATTGGTATGACCGAAACATCATCAACATAATAATAAGCTGCCTTGTTAAGCAGGGGTTCGTTGGCCTCAGAAAAGTTCAGGTGAAATTTTTTGAGTTCGTCATCGGGAGTAAAATTTCCGATGGTGATAAATTTTTCTCCGCCTTTTGCATCGTATTCAAAAGAAACGCGATTCCATTGCCCGGTATTTTTGCTAAACACAGAATCCATCACATATGTATAGGAAGGTTCCACCGTCCACACACGATCGTGCGACAAATGCTGGATCGAATCAGAAAGAAGGGCACCTATTCGATCCACACTATACTTGGAATAAACAGAAAGTCGAACGAAAAATTCTATTTTATATTTTTTTCCCTCCACTAACGAATCAATCAGTTTCGCCTGAAGGTATTCGCGGTAGTTGTTGTTGTTGACCCATGCATAAATACCCGAGTAGCCGTATCCTTTATGAGCGTGGGCAACGCCTGCCCAGTTATGCGGAACGCCGGCATTACCAAAACTACAGCGGTTAAATAAGTCGGGTGTGCCCAGCGTAGGCGAAATCCAACCGGGTGCAAAATTTTTATTAGAGCCAGGAGGATTGTAAGAACCAGGACATTGGAAGTATTCTTCAAACCCGGGATTAGGCACCAAGTTTTGTGCGAAACTCAGTTGAACACAGGCAATCCAAAAAAATATGAAACCTAACTTCATTAATTTATTTGTAATAGATCAACTCCACGCTAAACTTCGGGTCGGTTGCTCCTAGCCGATCAAACGCAGACTTAGATACTTTTATTACAGTATTACCCTCAGTATTTAAAGGGCCAACCACCCGCACAAATACCTCGCGGTTAGTAGTTTCATTCCTCACTTTCATGATGGTGCCCACTTTAGCAGTTTTATGCTGCGCTAAATATTTTCGATTGCCGTCAGTGCCTTCAATGAGTTCGGCTGCGCCTTTCTCATGGATTTCATCAGAGCCAATCACCGATTCTGAAATTTTAATATCCTGGTTAGTAGGCTTCGTCATTTGAACCGTCTGCTTTACTTCGGTGGGTAGGCTGGTGTTTTGAGAACCATACATTGGCTGAATCACGAAAATAGTTTGCCCTGGCTTTACTTCATCCGAAGTAAGGTTGTTCCATGTTTTCAATTGCTCAATCGTGGCGCCATACATTTTCGAAATTGAAAATAAAGTTTCTTTTTCAGTGACGGTATGAACTCCCCGAACGGATTTCATCTCCGGCACTTTTGCCAGTTCAGTCTTTCCATTTTTTCGAATGATCAAATCCTGTCCAACATTCAATGAATTATCCTTCAGATTATTCCACCTCTTCAGATCATCCACACTTACGTCATACAATCTTGAAATAGAGTATAGGGTTTCTTTTGTGGTTACTTTGTGTGTAATTGTTGCGTTGTCAATTTTCGGTTTCACCCTTGGCGTGTAGGGGACTTTCACGATCTGACCGACAGCAAGTCCTGCATCCACCGTCGGGTTTTCTTCGCGGATCAAAGCAACAGCCACTCCGTATTTTCTGGAAATAGAATACAAAGTCTCTTTTGGGTCCACTTGATGAATAATGAATTGCTTGCCGTTGATGGTCTCGATTCTAAGAGAATCTAAAGGTGAAGCGTAGGTAGTCAATGCAGCAAGCCACAAGCTACAAGCCACAAGCAGCTTGAAGCACGCAGCTTGAAACCTGAAACTTCCAACTTGCAATCCGAAACTTAATTTGTTCCATTCCATATTCTATCTTTATACAAAAATACGATTGATTGTGATTATGCGAAAACTACTTTTCATTGCAATTGTCCTAATTACAAACTTAGCTGCCTTTAGTCAAAAGCCATCAGGTAAGTCCAAAGTCATGGTGATGGACATTAAAGCGGAGATTGACCCGCGCATGTTGCGCTATGTGAAGCTAGCCATCGACCATGCCGAAAAAACAAAAGCCGACTTCGTGATTGTGAACATGGACACCTTTGGCGGAGGGTTAGCTGAAGCAAAGGATATTGTAAAACTAATCTTGAGTTTTAAAAAACCAGTATTGGTTTATATCAACACCAATGCAATTTCTGCGGGTGCATTCATCTCGATTGCATGCGACAGTATTTATATGTCTCCAGGGTCGAGTATCGGGGCATCATCGGTGGTGGATGGCGAGGGAAAGTTCGCCTCCGTTAAAGTTCAATCAGCGATGCGTGCATTCATGAGGTCAACTGCTGAAACCAATCACCGGAACCCGAAGATAGCAGAAAGCATGGTGGGTGTAAGTTCTTCGGATAGCACTGGCATAAATAAAGTGACTACCCTAACCACCACTGAAGCAATTGCCAATGGCTATTGCGAGGCCAGAGTCAACTCCATCGAAGAAATTTTAAAACGCAACAAGATTGAAAATTATGAACTCGACCATTTTGAATTAGGAGCAAGCGAACGGATCATTGCATTTTTTATCAATCCGTTCATCAGCGGGCTTCTCATCTTAATAATTATTGGCGGACTTTATTTTGAATTACAGACTCCCGGCGCGGTGTTCCCGATTGCCGCATCCATGCTCGCACTTATTTTCTATCTCGTTCCTTACTATTTGAATGGCCTTGCTGAATACTGGGAAGTGATTGCCCTGATGGTGGGGATTATTTTGCTCATCGCGGAAATATTTGTTATCCCTGGTTTCGGTGTGGCCGGAGTTTTAGGAATAGGTCTTACTGTTGGTTCGCTGATCCTGATCATGCTCAACAACGATTTCTTCAATTTTGAATTTGTTCCTCTTGGAGACATTGTAGTTGCCACTTTCTCCGCGATTGGCGGATTGACCGCAGGCGTTTTGCTTTTATTTTTTGGTGGTGCTAAGCTCACAGAAACAAAGGCGTTTAGAAGAATTGCACTCACCGACACACAAAAAACCTCACACGGTTATTCAGTAAATGTGAACGCCAAAGAATTAATTGGCAAAACCGGAATTGCCCACACGGTATTACGACCCAGCGGCAAAGTGCTGATCGATGACCAGGTGTACGATGCCTTCACCCGCGGTGATTATGTTCAGAAAGGCGACCCCATAGAAGTGATTGCTTCAGAAGGAATAACGCTGAAGGTGAAGGTGGTTGAATAGAAACAAATGGATTTGTGACAACTTTGGCAACAAAATTAAGGTTTGATAGCGCAAGAGGATGTTCAAATAATATTTGGCTATCTCTCTTCTTAATTTCTGTTCTCATGGGTATTAATTTTAACAGACTGCTTATACCTCAATGGTTACTAAGTCTGTTGACGTTTATGAATCTTTCTTTTGCGACATTATCGATCATCGTATACATCTACTGGACAGTTAAGTTGCGGAAAGATTTTTCATCAGATAGAAGAATTGGAGAAATATTTTATTTTATAGCACTGACACTGGCAGGATTACTAAACTACTATCTATCATCCAAAATTTTATTTCATACCGGAGAATAATAGTCCACACGAATTCTCTTGCCTTTGCAGGTGTTCTTCACCTGCCAATTAAATAGTCACACTTAATGAGTCCATGTGGATTCCCTTGGACGCTCCTTCAGTTTCTTTCTCCTAAATTCATAGCTTGAAATAAAGTTATTTATGAAACATGCTGCGAAATCAATCCGAGCTTTTATTGGAGCTATCAATTTTGATGAATCCAGGCAATTTTATAAAGAGCTAGGATTTGAAGAGTCCGTGCTATCCAAGGACATGTCCAATTTCAAGGTTACTGATAAGCTGGGGTTCTATTTACAAAATGCTTACGTGAAAGACTGGGTGGACAACACCATGCTATTTCTTGAAGTTGATGATGTGAATCGATATTGGAATGAACTTCAAAATTTAAAACTGCCTCAAAAATATAAAAACGTAAAGCTGACTTCCATTCGTGAAGAAAGTTGGGGAAAAGAATGCTTTCTGCATGACCCCTCTGGAATACTCTGGCATTTTGGAGAATTTTATTAATCACTAGTGAGCTGTCTCCTAAAAGAAATAAAGTTTCTCTTTTAAGTTTATTTGCCCTGAGGCATTTCTAACTTAGTATGAAAAATCAGTCCCATGAAAAAATATTCCTTTTGCCTCGCTTTAATAATTGTTTTTTTCTCTGCGCATGCCCAAACCAAAACCGTCGCTGAGCAACTGGGTTATCCTGCCGATAGCAAACTGCTCATCATCCATGCGGATGATCTAGGTGTATCGCATTCAGAAAATGAAGCGTCCATTTCGGCTTTACAAAATGGTTCGGTGAGTTCAGCAAGCATCATGGTTCCATGTCCCTGGTTTCCTGAGATTGCCAATTACGCTTCGCAACATCCCACAGCAGATTTGGGGCTGCACCTCACGCTAACCGCTGAGTGGAAATTATATAAATGGGGCACCGTGGTTCCAACTACTGAAGCCAGCAGCCTTTTAAACGACAAAGGATTTTTCCCCGATAACTCTGCAGAGGTTGCAACAAAAGCCAAACTCAATGAGGTAGAAAAAGAATTGCGCGGACAAGTTGAACGCGCCAAACAGTTTGGCGTTGATGTTACTCATTTTGATACTCACATGGGATCGTTACTCGCCACCACTGACTTGCTCAAAGTATATATCAAGTTAAGTCACGAGTATAAAGTGCCAGTCCTTCTTCACCGCGGATATGCCAAAGCAATGCTGAATGTTAACCTGGATGAACTCATCAACAAGAACGATGTCTTGCTCGACCAGATTTACATGGCATCTCCTGACGATTATAAAAAAGGGATGAAGAACTTTTATTCTGGAGTAATAAACTCGCTCAAACCCGGGCTAAATATTATTTTACTCCACGCTGCTTACGACAATGCGGAGATGCAAGCCGTTACGATCGATCATCCGGATTATGGTGCTGCCTGGCGCCAGGCGGATTATGATTTCTTCACCAGCGAGGATTGCAAAAAACTTTTGCGTGACCAAAAAATTCAGGTGGTTACGTGGAGAGAAATCAGGGATAAGATTGTGAGGAAGTAGTTACTTCCCACACTCCACCAACCAATCCCAAGGATAAGGAGCGTTCATCCACTTGGGAGGTTTTGCGAATTCAGAATTCCAGGCGTATTCTATTTTTTCGATCTTAGAAACTTTTAGTCCACAGCGGCTGAACACCACCTCAATTTCTTGTTGCGTGTAGTGCTTCGTGGTATGGCCATCAATAGAAACAAGCCCTTGAAGAATATCAATTTTTTTACCAGAGAACCCGGAATATTCCGAAGGATCAATATCATCGGGTCTTACTTCTTCTTTCTTATTCCAATCGATCAATCGCCAGGCAGAATAGATCATCGACTCCAGCGACGGAATAACCACCAACGCATGTCCGCCGGGCTTTAATGTTTTCTGAATGTTTTTAATAATAGAGATGTTGGTCTCCACTTCAGGCAGGATCGCCACGTTGCAACAGAAAATAAAATCAGTTTTAGAAATGCGGAGCGATTTAGTAAGGTCTGCTTGTTTCAAACTGACGTTGGTATATGGCAATGCTTTTGCCTGGTTCAATAGTTTCTGTGAAATATCCAAACCCAATACATGCTTAAATCGTGGGGCGAGGTAAAAAAAAGCCTTGCCATTGCCACAGCCAAAATCAATAGCTTCATGCTTCGGGTTGGTGTGTTTTTTAAAATACTTAGACAATACTTTCTTGGTGTCGCTTTGGAATACATCGAATATCTCCTGGTTGTAAGTGGGTGCGATGTAGTCCCAATGTTTCTCTTCATTCATGAGCAAGGGTAGTCAGTGTTTATCAAATATAAAAAACCTTAATTGATAGGTCACTTACTTCTATATTTTAGAGCAGAAAATAGTATCTTGTGAAAACGTAGAAGTTTGTTTTTTGTGATCTATAGTTAAACTCCATGCGGATTTTTCTCTGTTGGCAATTCTTACTTTGCATCCTCCTAAAAACGGAGGCTCAAGATAAATTCTCGACCAGTAATGGCGAAATTAAGTTTGCGTCCAAAGCTCAACTGGAGTTGATCAAAGCCGCTTCCAACAAACTGCAAGGAGTATTTGATCCGGCAACTAATAAATTTGCATTTCTCGTGAGTATGCAATCTTTTCAGGGTTTTAACAGTGAACTGCAACGGAAGCACTTCAATGAGAACTATATAGAGAGTGAAAAATTCCCAACGGCTAAATTCAGCGGAAAAATTATTGAGCAAGTCGATTATTCCCAAGACAATACGATGGAGGTGCGGGCTAAGGGCGAATTGGAAATCCACGGACAAAAACAAACCCGGATCATCAAAGCTAAAATCACGGTAAAAGGAAGTCAACTCATCATTGAATCTCATTTTATGGTACCCTTGTCGGATCACAGCATTACCATCCCAAAAATTGTGAGCCAAAAAATTGCCACAGAAATTGAAGTAGACATTAATTCAACACTAGCGCGCGCGGGGCAATGAAGCAGTTTCTTCGTATTTCAATTTTCGTTCTTGCGTTACAAACTAGTTTCGCTCAATCACCATTCTTTCAATCGTACTCCTTGCTCAAAAAAAATGAACCCGTTAAAGTCAATAAAATCCTTCAAGACAAGACCGGTTTCATCTGGTTCGGCACTAACAAAGGGTTGTTCAAATTTGATGGTATCCGCTACAGACGCTTTCTCGGCATCGACAAACTACCTGATGAAAATGTAACTGCGTTGGCGCAGGACTCGACAGGTCGTCTATGGGTTGGTTCCAACAATGGGAAGATTTCTATAGTAGAAAAGAATACGATCACAGCCTTCGAGCCTGTTGAGGGACTTCCGACAAAACCAATTTCCGACATTCTTTTTGATAAAGATGGTGTACTTTGGTTTTCAACTTTCAACGATGGAGTATACTATTTCATCAACAATCGCCTTTATCGATTGGACGACATAGATGGTATGCCCGATTTGTATGCCTATGATCTGGAAGAAGATGCGAGGGGGAAGATTTGGGTGGGCACTGACGGAGGAGTTGCCATTTGCTCTCGAAAAGAGAACACAGTAACTATCGATACCATCAACTACTCTAAAGGACTTCCGGATAACATCGTCAAGAAAATTCTAAGAGGAAAAGAAAACAGGATGTGGCTTGGCACCGAAGATGCCGGCGTGTTCGTCGTTGATCCAACTACGTTTAACATTAAATCAGTTCTTCCCACAAAATGGAATTACGGTACTATCGCTGATTTTTTAATTACTGATGATTGGATGTGGGTAGCAACCTCTCAGGGGTTAGCATCCATTGATTTGAGTGACTCCGTTCGCTCCGTAAAAATCCAATCTACCGAACAGGTAACTTCTTTGTTCTGCGATGCAGAAAATAGTATTTGGATTGGATCCGGAACAGGGTTGAAGAGAACATTAGGGCAGCAACTACTTTTCTTTGATCCAGAAGGCGATGCCAATGTCATTGCCGTCACACTAGACCACGCGAAAAATCTTTGGTATTCAACAGCTGAAGGCCTATTCAAAAAACAGAAAGATGGACAAATTTCAAAACCGTTGAAGGGAACTGCTTTTGTTAATAAGAATGTGATCAGTTTGTTTACCGACTCTGATGGATTTGTTTGGGCGGGATTATACGGTGAGGGAGTAATAAGGATTGATCCGCACACCAACGCAATCCGAAGTTTCTACAGAGAACTGAGCAATGGAAGTGTGCTCAACATTTCAGGAAAGAACAAAACCATTTGGCTTGCCACATTGGGTGGAGCTACCAGAATCAGAACGGATAAAAATTTTGAGATAAAAAATTATATAGAGAAAGAGGGACTTGCTACGGACTACATCTATCAAGTATTTACCGACAGTCAGGATCGCGTTTGGTTTGCTACCGATCGTGATGGCGTGGACATGCTGGATGACAAGGGTCTTCACCACTTTAAAGAAAACTTAAGTTTAAATGTAGTGTATGGTTTTGCAGAAGATTCCCTGCATCGGATATGGGCGAACGTACAAAACTCAGGGCTCTTTGTATTTGACGGAAAGAAATTTCAGCCCTTTGAAAATCAACAGCGACTTCATAACCTTAACTTCAATATTTTATCATCAAGTGGTGGTGGTGGATTGCTGACGGCCCACGACTTAGGGATCGATGTTTTCAATCCGGCAAAAAATAAGTTTCAATACTTCGATGAGGAAACCGGTATCCACAACAAGGTCGCTAATCTTAATGCAGTAACAAAAGACGGCAGAGGTGGATTGTATATTGGTACCGACCACGGGATTATGGTGTACAATGAAAGCCTTAGTAAAATTCAAGATTCACCAAGGCCGTTCATTGATAATTTTGAAGCTGATGATGAGCCAGTGGATTGGGAGAAGACCAGCGGATTGAAGTATGATCAAAACAATATCAAAATTGATTTTATAGGATTCTGGTATAAGAATCCTGGGGCGCTCGGTTTTTTGTACCAACTTGAAAATTACGATCCCGAATGGATCACCACGCATGATAATTCGGCTACGTATTCCAAATTGCCTCCGGGTGATTATATCTTCAAATTAAAAGTTTCCGACTCCAATGATTTTTCCAATGCCTTAGAGACCAAGATTCATTTTGTAATTCGACCACCATTTTGGCGTACGATCTGGTTTTATATTTTATTGCTCGTCATTTTTGGTTTCTCTGTCTATTCAATCGTTCGTTATCGCGAACGAAAACTAGTACGCGACAAGCGCGAATTAGAGGTCAAGGTAAAAGAACGTACTGAGGAAATTGAAGCGAAGACTCAAGAAATACTGGCTCAAGCTGAAGAAATCAGGGGCATTAATGAAAACCTTGAATCGCTAGTAAAAGAACGGACGATCGAATTGGAAAGAAAAAATAAAGCGTTGGAGGAGTATGCCTTCATTAACGCTCATGAACTCCGTGGACCGGTGGCCAGCATTCTAGGGCTTATCAACCTGATGCAAAAATTAAAACTTAGTGAGGACGAAAAAGTTTATCTTGAACATCTTCAGCAATCAGCAAAGAAACTTGATGCCGTAGTAAGCTCAATCACGCAAGCGATAGAGCGAGGAGACTTCACTATACCTTGAGATAATGATGTAAGAAGTAACCGCATGTTTTTATTTTTTACTCATCATCAACGAAGCCAACACCCCCTCTTTTAGTGAATAAGACGACACTCTAATCCTGTCGAATGTAAATCGATCTAGAATAAACTTGATCAGACGACACGCCACAACGATCATATCCACACGCAATTCAATCATTCCAGGAATTCGCATTCTCTCTTCGCGGTTTTTAGAAGTTAGTTCTTTGCAGATTTTTTCAAATGCATCGAGTGTAAGTGGGGTTTCAGCAGAATTTTTTAATTCGATTCCCGATTGAATGCAAAATATCTCACTCAACGTATCAAAGGTTCCTGAAGAACCAGCAAGAACTTTTGGTTTATGAGACTGGATCGCTTCAAAAAGAGGAGCAAGCCGATCTTGAAAATAATAATTAAGTTCAGCAATCTCGGTTTGAATAATAGGGTCATGTTTTTGAAATTGTTCCAGCAATCGTTGGGCGCCAATTTCAAAACTTTGCTTCCAAAAAATTTCTTCACCATTGCCGATAATAAATTCCACACTGCCTCCGCCAATGTCGATGATCAGTGATTTTTCCTTTCCCAGGTGCAAGGCAAGGTTGACTCCTTTATAAATGTAACTGGCTTCCTCATCTCCCGAAATAATTTGTGATTCAATGCCAGTAGTACTTTTGATTTTTGAAATAATCTCATTGCTATTTTTTGCATTTCGCAAAGCACTGGTTCCAAAGGCTAAAACTTTTCTAGTATGGAGTTCATCAACCTTCCTTTTAAATTCTTGTAATGCCACAATGGCCCGATCAATCGCTGCCTCGGTAATAATTCCCTCATTGATTCCTCCAACTCCAATTTTTACAGGAATCCGTTCCTCCAGCAGAATTTTAAAATCGTTATTTTCAATTTCCGCCACCAGTAGATGAAACGTGTTCGTTCCCATATCGATGATTCCAACTCTTTTCATAGTTAATTAACTAGCATGCCTCTCAATAATAATCCTAAATTCTATATTCTGCATTCTAAATTCCAAATTCTATTTCTGTTATCTTTCGGCATTGACAACACAAAAATGGAACCCAAAGACAAAGCCTTACAGGAAAAATTCGGTGAACTGAAACGCAAAAACCAGGAAGCCCTTTTGGGTGGTGGCGAAAAGCGAATCGAGCAGCAGCACGCTAAAGGCAAACTCACGGCCCGCGAGCGTGTGGAGCTGTTGTTGGATGAAGGTTCATTCGAGGAGCTGGGAAAATTTGTGATGCATCGCAGCAAAGATTTTGGCCTCGACAAAGAACATTACCTGGGTGATGGTGTGATCACCGGCTACGGCACGATTCATGGGCGGTTAGTGTATATATTCTCACAAGACTTTACCGTATTTGGTGGCTCGCTCTCAGAAACGCATGCCGAGAAGATCGTTAAGATAATGGACCTCGCCATGAAAAACGGAGCGCCTGTCATTGGGTTAAATGATTCAGGCGGTGCGCGCATTCAGGAAGGAGTAGTTTCATTAGGCGGTTATGCTGATATTTTTTATCGCAATGTGATGGCATCAGGTGTAGTACCGCAGATCTCTGCCGTCATGGGCCCCTGCGCAGGTGGCGCTGTGTACTCCCCTGCGATGACGGATTTTATTTTTATGGTTGAGAATACTTCGTTCATGTTTGTTACCGGTCCGAATGTGGTAAAGACCGTAACGCATGAGAATGTAACGGCAGAAGAATTGGGAGGAGCTTCCACGCATAGCACCAAAAGTGGAGTGACTCATTTTGCTTCTGCGAATGAAGCGGAATGCATCAATGATATCAAAAAGCTTTTTAGCTACGTCCCGCAAAATTGCGAAGACGATGTCCCGCGGTTGCCATACACACTTGGGGATGAGAAAAGGATTGTATTGAATGACATCATTCCTACTAATCCCAACCAGCCGTATGATATGCGGGAAGTGATTATCGGAATCGTGGATGAGAGTACTTTTTTTGAAGTCCACAAAAATTTTGCAGAGAATATTGTTGTTGGCTTTGCCCGATTAGCCGGAAGAAGCATAGGCATTGTGGGCAATCAACCCGCTTCTCTAGCTGGTGTCCTTGACATTCACTCAAGTGTGAAAGGTGCGCGCTTTGTTCGATTCTGCGATTCATTTAATATTCCATTGTTGGTATTGGAAGATGTTCCTGGTTTTCTCCCGGGCACCGATCAAGAATGGAATGCCATTATCACGAATGGAGCTAAATTATTGTATGCGTTTAGCGAAGCCACCGTGCCGCGCGTTACAGTGATTACCCGCAAAGCATATGGAGGTGCGTATGATGTGATGAACAGCAAGCACATCGGTGCGGATATTAATTATGCCTGGCCTACAGCAGAGATTGCCGTGATGGGAGCAAAAGGAGCTGCAGAGATAATTTTCAAAAAAGAAATTTCGGAAGCCTCAAATCCAGAAGCCAAACTCAATGAGAAGGTGGATGAATACACCAAGAAATTTGCTAACCCTTATCGAGCCGCCCATCGTGGTTACATCGATGAGGTGATCTTCCCGGACCAAACCAGGGAGAAACTGATCAAAGCATTTCAAATGCTGGAGAACAAAGTTGCCACGTTACCTAAGAAGAAGCATGGGAATATTCCTTTGTAATGAACTTCCATCACCAGGCAAAAAAACATACAAGTCGAGCAAACGGAAATTCTGATGATTTCTCCTTATAAAAATCAGACCGCATACGATTGTCACCTTTTTAAATTTGGCTTAGAACCAGTGAGGCCAAAATAAATATTGAATATTCATTTTCATCGATTTTCTTACTCCTATTGGATGGTGAAGCTGTTGTTGATTTTAAATGTTTAATGCGGCCATACATTTGTGCCACTAAATAAAATAAAAAACAA
>Ga0302321_100003870_pt1 | contig 12920 bp, 13 predicted proteins | sample Fen_T0_1_FD_202505 | JGI IMG/M metagenome (GOLD analysis project Ga0302321, IMG submission 202505) | Peat permafrost microbial communities from Stordalen Mire near Abisko, Sweden - Fen_T0_1 | ecosystem: Environmental > Terrestrial > Soil > Wetlands > Permafrost | place: Sweden: Abisko...
CCGCGATGCCGAGCATCCTCTGCGCGCTGCCGGTGAAGTCGAGGTCGCCGCGGACGTAAGCCCGGGCCAGCGAACCCAGCGCCGGCGAGGCCAGCGCTCGCAGTCCCCGCCAGGAGCGCGCGGCGATGTCGACCATCGGCTCGGTGGACAGTGGCACGCGCGCACCGTCCGGCAGGACGAGCGTGACCGGCAGATTGCGCCCGTCATAGCGGCTCGCGATGAAATGCTGAAGCGCTTCGGCCATGGTCTTGAGCCCCCCGCTGAGGTAGACGACGTCCGCTGGCAGCCCTTCGGCCACCAACACCGCATCCGGAAGTCTAGCAAGAAGTACTGCCCGATTGCACCCGGTGCCCCCGAGTTGTTTTGACATGGCGCTATCCGCTGCCTAACATCGAAGCATTTGAGACGCGGCACGCGGGCGACCGTGGCGCCGTCCAAAGCCAGTCCAATGTCGACCCCCGGCCACGCGGAAACCCCGCCACAGGCCTTTGATTCCCGGCAGTTCCGCGACGCGCTCGGGGAGTTCGCGACCGGCGTCACGATCATCTGCGCGCGCCTGGGGCAAGGCCGCTACGTCGGTCTCACGGCCAATTCCTTCAATTCGGTCTCACTCGACCCGCCGCTGGTTCTGTGGAGCCTGTCGCGGCGCTCGTTGAGCCTGCCGGCGTTTGAAGCTGCCGCGCGATACAGCGTCAATGTGCTCTCGTCAGAGCAGACGGAGCTCGCGCGCCGGTTCTCCCGGCCCCATGAGGACCGTTTCGCCGGCGTCGGCTACCGGATGGGATGGGCGGATGCGCCGCTGATCGACGGCTGCGTAGCCTGGTTCGAATGCCTGCATCACGCGCGGCATCGCGCAGGGGATCACGCGATTTTCATCGGCGAGGTTGCGACCTGCCAACGCACCGAGGGTCGCGGACTTGTCTTCCATCACGGAAACTTCGGTTCGGTGGTGCCGGTGCCGCAACCCTGAACCCGAACGGGGACCTTGCGGCGGTCAGTGCGCCTTCGGCTTCTTGGCCTGGAAGATTTCCCACATCCTGCGAAAAACAGGTCCGGGTCGACCACCGGCAAACGGCTTGCCGTCGACGGTCGTGACCGCGAGCACTTCCTTCGTCGACGACGACAGCCACATCTCGTCCGCCGCGTGTGCTTCGGCTTTTGGCACGGGTCGCACGGTCAGCGGAATTCCGGCCTCGCGCGCGAACTCCATCGTCGCGTCGTAGGTGATCCCGGGCAGGATGAGGTTGTCCTTCGGAGGCACGACAATTCCCCCGTCGACGACGATCAGCACGTTCGAAGCCGAAGCCTCGGTGAGGAAGCCGTCGCGGAACATCACGGTCTCGATCGCGCCGTGATCCGCGGCGAGCTGGCGCATGAGCACATTGCCCAGCAGCGAGATGGTCTTCAGGTCGCAGCGGTGCCAGCGGTTGTCCTCGGCCGTGACGACCGCGACGCCTTTGTCCACAATTTCGCGCGGCGGCGTGGCGAGCGGATTGCTCATCATGAATACCGTCGGCACGACATCCTTCGGGAATGTGTGGTCGCGTTTCGCCACGCCGCGGGTCACCTGGAAGTAGACGCCCTGGTCTGCGAACGGCTGACGGCCTACAAGTGCGCGCACCAGCGCTTCCCATTGCGCATCCGTGTGCGGATTGGTGAGGCCGATGCCATCGAGGCTGCGCTGCAGCCGTGCGAGATGGTGCGGCATGCGAAACGGTTCGCCCGCGTACACGGGAATCAGTTCGTAGACGCCGTCGCCGAAGATGAAGCCGCGGTCCAGCACGGACACCTTTGCCTCGCCCAGCGGGATGAATTCGCCGTTGAGGTACACAATCTGGTCGGAATCGAACATGGTCGGGAGGAGCTCCTCTGGTTTCGCCCGGCTCAAACTCTGAAGTCGCCCTTCACGAGCGCTTGAACCACAGGCGAATCGTATCCCACGCCCGGCCGATGAATCCCGCTGCCGGCACTTCCTCGAGCGCGATCAGCGGAAATTCGCCCACAGGCAGGCCTTCGAGCGCTACCTTTACCGTCCCCACGCGCTGCGCGCGCGCGATTGGCGCCACCAGCGTTTCCTGCGCCTCCATCGTCAGGGAAAGCTTGTCCGCCTTGCCCTTCTGCAATGTAAGGTAGCGGTCGGCAAGGAAACCGGCGGGCACGTCGTTGCGCGCCCCCTTCCAGACCCTGAGCGTGGAAACGGTCTTGCCGGACTGGTAGAGCTGCACGGTGTCGAAGGCCTGAAAACCCCAGTTCAGCAGCTTCAGCGCTTCGCTTGCGCGCGCGGCGTCCGAAGCGGCGCCAAGCACGACGGCCAGTACGCGCCGTTCCCCATGCTTCGCCGACGCGATCAGGCACCACCCTGCGGCATCGGTGTGCCCCGTCTTGACACCATCGACGCTGGGGTCGGTCCAGAGCAGCCGGTTGCGATTCTGCTGGCTGATGTTGTTGTAGCGGAACTCCTTTTGCGCATAGAGCGGATAGAACTCCGGGTAATCGTTGATCACCGCGCTGGCGAGTTTTGCCAGGTCAGCAGCGGTGGAATAGTGCTCCGGCGCCGACAACCCGGTGACATTGGCGAAGTGCGTATTCGCCATCCCGAGCCGGGTCGCTTCTGCGTTCATACGTGCGACGAACGCCTCTTCGCTGCCGCCGGAGAGTTCGGCCAGCGCAATCGATGCGTCGTTGCCAGACTGGGTGATCATGCCGTGCAGCAGTTCGTCCACGCTCACCGCATGCTTCGGGTCGATGAACATCCGCGAACCTTCTGCGCGCCACGCGCGCTCGGACACGGTCACCATTTGGGAAGGCTGAATCGACTTCGCGCGGAGCGCGCCGAAAACGAGGTACGCCGTCATCAGCTTGGTCAGCGATGCAGGATCCCTTCGTTGATCGGCGTTGACCGCTTCGAGCGTCTGGCCGCTCGTGACATCCACCAGCAGATGCGCGGTGGCCGCGACCGCAGGCGCGGGGATTGTCCCGGGCGCGGTGGCCGCGAGGGTCTGCGCATGGCAGGGCGCCGTACCGGCGAGCGCCGCGGCAAGGAGCGCGGCAAGAAACGGGCGTGGGAGCATGAGTAGCAGGAAAGGCTCGTCATTATACTAGGGCCTGTCTGCCACGCATCGCTTCGCGGCGAAATTCCTCGCCAACGTCGCGGACTATGGTGATCAGTGGTTGCGCGCGCGTTGCGGGTCGTCCTTCGGCGCGCTCAAGCGCACTTCCGCGTTGACCGATATTTGCTGGCGCGAGCCATCGGCCGTCTCGATCATCAGCACCAGCGGTACTCGCTCGCCGGTTCTAAGCGGGTGCGCCAGGCCGCGCAGCACCAGATGCACCGAGTCCGGCGCGAGAAGGACGGGTACCCCGGCCGGCAACGAAAGCTGCGGATAAGTCCTCGCGCTGCTTCCGGCCGCGCGTATGACGACGGTCGTCGCAAGCGCCGACTGCGCCTCCTTCAGGACCACATCTTCGGAACTGGTAAGCAACATGTAAGCCTCGGTCGCCGCCCGTTCCGGCGTCGGTCGCACCCAGGGCGCGTTGACAGTCAACGCCGCCTGCGCCGCGGTACCGATGAGCAGGAGGATTCCGGCAAACGCGCGGCAACGAACGGACGCGGCACGGGAGGGCAAGGCGCTCATCGATGTCAATGTGGCGTGAATGATCAACGCGGGCTTACCGCCAGCACGCCGATCACTTCGCCTTCGGCTTTGCCGAGCACGATCGTCATCTCGCCGGTGCGGGTCCGCAAGGGCAGGTACACCAGGTCATCGGGGGACTTGCCGGATGAACCGGTGAGTCTGGCGACTGCCTCGGCGTGTTCGGGGCTTCTCTGTGTCAATTTTGCCAAAGGCTCCCCGCGCGCGGCAGCGTCCCTGGCGGCGGTGGCATATGGAATGTAATACCGTGGATAGGCAGTGAAATCGGGGCCGCCGTCGGCCGATTCCATGCCGATTTTCAACTGCAGTCCCGGGTCGACGGGGATGCGGGCCGCGGCCAGCCGTGGCCCGGTCAGCGGCAATGATTGAAACTCCGCAAGCTTGGAGTCTTCCATGCCCTCGGTCACGACGTCATTGGCCGTCACCACGTCGAACGACCCTCGGAGGTAGACGACAAACGCCGGACGAGCCAAAGCCATCACATGGACGCCATAGATGAGCGCCGCAATCTGCAGCATGACGATGACCGCCAGGTCGTAGAACAGGCTCTTCTTCGCCGGATTGAAGACGATGAACGTCAACAAGGGGCCAAGAATGACGTCTACGCCGACCAGCAGCAGCAGCAGCGTGCCGCCGCCGGCAGCCCTGAACCAGGGACTCGGGTACCAGACCAGTAGCATTACCGCGAAGATCGCCGCCGCAACCAGTGCGCTGATTCCCAGGTGGATCAACGCCGCCTGTTGGCGATTGAACTGCGCAAGATTTTCGGGCGCAAAAGGATTCATTTCGGTACCGCCTGTCCTGGGCCGCGGGTGAAGGCAAAATCGACGTCGGGCTTGCGGCCCGCGATCACATCGGCGAGCGCGCGGCCCGAACCACACGCCATCGTCCAGCCCAAGGTGCCATGTCCCGTATCAAGGAAGAGATTGCGGTAGCGCGTGGCGCCCACCAGCGGAACGTTGGACGGCGTGGCAGGGCGCAGACCCGTCCAGAATTGCGCGCTGTCGCGTTCGCCCGCGTCGGGGAAAAGTTCGAAGGTTCGCCGCATCAGTGCCTCGCAGCGCACGAGGTTCAGATCCTTGCTGTAGCCCGACAATTCCGCGGTGCCGGCCACCCGCAGCCGGTCGCCCAGCCGCGTGAACACGATCTTCCACGCGAGGTCGGTCAGCGACACCGTCGGTGCGCCTTGATGGTCGGCGATGGCGATGGTCGCCGAGTAGCCTTTGGCCGGGTAGATGAGACAGGGCACGTGCAGAGGCTTCAACAGGAACGGACTGTAGCTGCCCAGCGCCATCACGTAAGCATCCGCGGCCAGGACTTCCTTGCGGTGATGCTCGTTGATGCAGCGCACGCCGGTCATCGCGTCGCCTTCTGCCGCAAGTGATTCGATCGCCATGCCCCAGCGGAATTTCACGCCGCAGTCCTCCGCCATGCGAGCAAGTTCCTGCGTGAAGCGCTGCGCGTCGCCGGACTCGTCGGAAATGGTGAAGATGCCCCCGGCGAGCTGCTCGCGGCAGGAAACGAGCGCGGGTTCGATCGCCACACACTCGGCGACGGTCTTCACATCGCGGTCGCAACCGAATTGGCGCATCAGCTCGGCCGACGCCACGCCCTGTGCGAATTCCTTGGTGTCGGTGTAGAAGGAGAGAATGCCTCGTTCCAGATGGTCGTATTCGATCCCTGTCTGTGCGCGCAGTTCCTTCAGGCAATCGCGCGAATACAGCGCCAGGTTCAGGCACTGGACCGTGTTGTGCCGGGTGCGGGACGGCAGGCACTCGTAGAGGAATTGCAGACCCCAGCGCCATTGCTGCGGATCCGCGCGCAGCCGGAACAGGAGCGGGGCGTCGTCACGCCCCAGCCACTGCAGGATCTTGAGCGGCGCATCGGGATTGGCCCACGGCTCCGCGTAGGACGCCGAAATCTGTCCGCCGTTCGCGAACGAGGTCTCGAGCGCCGCCCCGGGATGGCGATCGAGCACCGTGACTTCGTGGCCGTCCTGCGCCAGGTACCACGCGGCCGTGACGCCGACCACTCCCGCGCCCAGGACCAGGACGCGCATCAGGCAGTAGCCGGCGCTGATTCAGATTCCGCGTCAGCGTCAGCGTATTCGGCGAGCGGGATGCAGCTGCAGAAGAGGTTGCGGTCGCCGTACACGTTGTCGACCCGTGCCACCGGCGGCCAGTATTTCACGGCTTTTTGCGCGGCTGTGGGATAGGCCGCAGACAGCCGCGTATACGCATGCGTCCATTCGTCGGCAGAGACCGCGGCTGCCGTGTGCGGCGCGTGCTTCAACGCGTTGTCGGCGCGGTCCATCCGGCCTTCCTCGACAGCACGGATCTCCGCGCGTATCGCGATCATCGCGTCGATGAAACGATCGAGCTCAGGCAAAGGCTCGGACTCCGTCGGCTCCACCATCAGCGTGCCCGGGACGGGGAAGCTCATCGTCGGCGCATGGAAGCCGTAATCCATCAGTCGCTTCGCCACATCGTCCACCTCGATGCCCGACGTGGCCTTGAGCGGGCGCAGGTCGAGGATGCATTCGTGGGCAACGAGTCCGCCGGGACCTGAATAGAGGACCGGGTAGTGCGGCGCGAGCCGTTTTGCGATGTAGTTCGCGGCGAGAATCGCACTCTCGCTCGCCGCCTTCAGCCCTTCGCCTCCCATCATGGTCACGTACATCCACGAGATCGGCAGAATGGACGCGCTGCCGTACGGCGCGGCCGACACCGGGCCGATGGCGCGCGCCGCGCGGTCTTCGTCCGGCAGGTTGCGGTGCCCGGGAAGGAAAGGCGCCAGGTGCGCCTTGACCGCGACCGGGCCGACCCCCGGCCCGCCACCGCCGTGCGGAATGCAGAAGGTCTTGTGCAGGTTGAGGTGCGAAACGTCCGCGCCGAAATGTCCCGGTGCCGCGAGCCCGACCAGCGCGTTGAGGTTGGCGCCATCGACGTAGACCTGTCCGCCATGCGCATGCACGATTTCGCAGATCCGCTTGATGCCTGCCTCGAACACGCCATGCGTGGACGGGTACGTGATCATGATCGCCGCAAGATTGCCGGCGCAGGCGACGGCCTTCGCCTCGAGGTCGGCCATGTCCACGTTGCCTTCGGCATCGCACGCGACCACCACCACATGCATGCCGGCCATTTGCGCCGATGCGGGATTTGTGCCGTGCGCGGACGCCGGTATCAGGCACACGTTCCGATGCTGCTCGCCGCGGCCTGCGTGATACGCCTCGATCATCAGCAGACCGGCATATTCGCCCTGCGACCCGGCGTTGGGCTGCAGCGACACGGCATCGTAGCCGGTGGCCGCGCACATCATCTTCTCGAGGTCGTGGATCATCCGGTGATACCCGGCCGCCTGGGCAGCCGGCGCAAAGGGATGCAGGGCGCCGAATTCGGGCCAGGTCACGGGAATCATCTCGGATGTCGCGTTGAGCTTCATCGTGCACGAGCCCAGCGGGATCATCGAGCGGTCGAGCGCCAGATCGAGGTCGGCAAGCCGTCTCAGATAACGCAGCATCTCCGTTTCCGAACGGTGGCGCGCAAAGACAGGATGGGTCAGGAACGGGGACGCGCGCACCAGCTCGGGCGGCAGCCCATCGGTCACCGCGGAATCGTGATCTGCAACGGTGAATGGCGTGTCGTCGAAGGCGAAGATGTCCCAGATGCGCGCGATGTCTTCGCGGGTCGTCGTCTCGTCGAACGAGATCCCGAGTGTGCGGTCGTCGACTTTGCGAAAATTGAATCCGTAGGCCACACCGCCTGCGAGAATATCCCCGGTCTTGGGGCCGGTCGCCACCGTGATCGTGTCGAAGAACGCCTGCGTGGGCACGGTGTACCCCAGGCGTTCCAGGCCCTCCTTCAGGATCGCCGCCATGCGATGCACTCGTCGCGCAATCGTCGTCAGGCCCTCCGGGCCATGGTAGACGGCGTACATCGCGGCGATGACGGCCAGCAGGACCTGCGCCGTGCAGATGTTCGACGTCGCCTTCTCGCGGCGTATGTGCTGTTCGCGCGTCTGCAGCGCTAGGCGGTAGGCGGCGTTGCCGTTCGCATCCACGGTGACGCCGACCAGGCGTCCGGGCATCGAACGCTTGAACTCGTCGCGCGTCGCGAAATAGCCGGCATGGGGTCCACCGTACCCGACCGGAACTCCAAAGCGCTGCGTCGAGCCGACCACGACATCGGCGCCCCACTCGCCCGGGGGCTTGAGCAACGTCAGCGCCAGAATGTCCGCAGCGACGATCACCAATCCGCCTTGCGCATGCACGGCGTCGGCCAGCGCGCGGTCATCGCGAACTTCGCCGGTGGCTCCGGGATACTGGAGAAGGACGGCAAACGCGCCACTCGCGGCGGCGGCGGCGGCCGGGCCTACGACGACGTCGATATCGAGCGGACCGGCACGCGTGCGCACGACGTCCAGCGTTTGCGCAAACACGTCGTCCGCAACGAAGAAACGCTTGCTCCCGGCCTTGCCTGCGCGTAGCGCCAGCGTCATGGCCTCCGCCGCAGCGGTGGCTTCGTCGAGCATCGAGGCGTTGGCGATGGCCATGCCGGTCAGATCGCACACCATGGTCTGAAAATTGACCAGCGCCTCCAGCCGCCCCTGCGAGATTTCCGGCTGGTAGGGCGTGTACGCGGTGTACCACGCCGGGTTCTCGAGGATGTTGCGCAGGATGACCGGCGGCGTGTGCGTGCCGTAGTAACCCTGTCCGATGAACGACTTCAGTACCTTGTTCTGCGCGGCGATCGCGCGCAACCTCGCCAGCGCCTCCGCCTCCGGCACCGGCGCCGCGAGCTTCATCGGCGCCTGCTCACGTATCGCCGGCGGGACGATTGCATCAATCAATGCGCCGCGCGTCGCAAAGCCCAATGCGGCGAGCATCGCGGCCTGATCCTCGTCGGTCGTGCCGATGTGTCGGGCGAGAAAGGCCGAGCGATCTTCGAGCGCGCGCAAGCTTGTCGGCGCTGCGCCGGGCAGGGGTTCGATCATTTTCATTCGCGGGAAACTTTCAGGCTTCGCCGATCAATTTTTCATAGGCTGCCGCGTCGAGCATCGCGGCAAGTGCGCTGGCATCGGCGGGTTTGATCCGAAACAGCCAGGCGGCGTACGCATCGGCGTTCAGCGCCTCGGGTGCGCCTGGCAGCGCTTCATTCATGGCAACGACCTGGCCAGCGATCGGCGCATACACGTCACTTGCCGCTTTGACGGACTCCACGATGGCGCAGGCTTCGCCGGCCTTCAGTTGCCTGCCCACGGCGGGCAACTCGACGAACACAAGATCGCCCAGTGCCGCCTGCGCATGGTCGGTGATGCCGATGGTGACAGTGCCGTCGGATTCGGCGCGCAGCCACTCGTGGCTGTCAGCGTATTTGAGGTTGGCGGGTACGTTCATTCAAATGTCTCCGTTTCATGAATGCAAGACCGAAATTCCTGAACCACGAAGTTCACGAAGGACACGAAGAAAGGCAAATCCCTGACTCGAAATTCTTCGTGTTCTTCGTGCAAATGCTTTGACTTTGCCTAGTCAACGCGGTCATTGGACGAGCGCCTTGCCGTTGCGCGCGAACGGCGGTTTCACCACGCGCGCGGCGAGTTGCTTGTCGCGCACTGCCACGCGGACGATGTCGCCCGGCACCACGCCGGCGGGTAGTCGCGCGAGCGCGATCGACTTGGCCAAGGTCGGACTGAACGTACCGCTGGTGATTTCGCCATCGCCGTGCGCGGTATGCACCTTCTGGTGAGCGCGCAGCACGCCACCGGCGTCCAGCAGCAACAAGCCGGTCAACTGCGCAGCGGCGGGCTTCGCCAGCAGCGCTGCCTTGCCGACGAAATCGCGCGGACTCGCGAGGTCCACCGTCCAGGCAAGGCCCGACACAAGCGGCGACACTGCTTCGTCCATGTCCTGGCCATAGAGATTCATGCCGGCCTCGAGCCGCAGCGTGTCTCGCGCGCCCAGGCCGCACGGCGCAACACCCGCCAGGGCGAGCGCGCGCCACGTGGCTTCCGCGCGTGCGGCCGGCACCATGACTTCGAATCCGTCCTCGCCTGTGTATCCGGTGCGCGCAACGAATATTTCGCCGACGCTGTCGTTACACGCCGTTCCCATGAACGGCTTCAGAGCCGCAGTGACGGCTTCGGTGCCGTGCAGCGCCCGCCAGACCTTCGCGCGTGCATTGGGACCCTGCACGGCGATCATGGCGAGGTCTTCGCGCGGCGTGAGCGACAGTTGCGGCGCGTGTTCGGCGATCAGCTGCCGAAACCATGCGATGTCCTTCTCCGCCGTCCCGGCATTGACGACGATGCGAAAGAAGTCCTCGCGCAGGAAATAGACGATCAGGTCGTCCTGTACGCCGCCGTCCGGGGCAAGCAGGCACGAATAGAGCGCCTTGCCCGGATCCTTCAGCTTGTCGACATTGTTGGCGAGAGCGAAGCGCAGGAAGTCGCGCGCGCCCGCGCCCACGAGATCGACGGCGCGCATGTGCGACACGTCGAACATGCCCGCGTCGCGCCGCACCGCGTGGTGCTCGTCGATCTGCGAACCGTAATTGACCGGCATGTCCCAGCCACCGAAGTCGACCATGCGCGCGCCCGCGGCGCGGTGTGTGGCATTGAGCGGAGTTTGCTTGAGCACTGAAATTCTCCGGCAACGGACAACGTTAGGGCGAAGCGATACCTCCACTTCGCCCCGTCTGTCCTCTTTACCTGAGAGATTTGGAGTGGCGGGGCAGCACTGCCTGCCCCATCACCCGGTGCCCCTTCGGTGGACCCTGAGCGGCGTCAGGCAGTCTGCCTCACGTCCCCCACGGCCGCTCTCCAGATCGGCGTTGCGATGCGCGCAGTCCTCGGTACCTGAGCGATTTCGGGTATACGCCTTCGGCGGCGACGTCGCGCGGCAAATTGCCGCGACGTCACACTCTCCTGCACGAACCGGGCTGATTCTACCGGCGTCTGGCCGCCGCGGTCAAAGGCCGGGGACCGAACGGTCTTCACGCCGGGCAAAAACAGAACCGGCCGGGGTTACCCCTCGGCCGGCGTAGTCTTACGAGTAAGTCGGCGCTTACTTTTTAAGCGTCAGTATCCAGGTGACGAGATCCGTGATGTCGGCCGCCGGGGTCGCGGCGTTGGGTGGCATCGGAATCTGACCCCAGACGCCCGAGCCGCCCTCCTTCACTTTTTTCGTGAGCTTGGCGACGGCGTCCTTGTCACCCTTGTACTTGGCCGCGACTTCCACATAGGCGGGGCCGACGAGCTTCTTGTCGACGGCGTGGCAGGCGGCGCAGCCATCCTTTTTCATCATCGCTTCGGCAGCGGCATTGTCGAGCGCGGCGTGCGCAGTGCCGACGGCAAATAGCGCAGCGCCGGCGAAGGTAACTATTGCAAGTTTCATCGAGTCTCCAGTGTCGAAACGTTAAAGTGAGAGGATTCGGATCAGGTAGCGCGCCGGAATATTACCCGACGCCGGTCCAGCGCGTCTCGGCGGCGTCACGCGGCGGCGAACAGTCGCCACTCTCCGGGAACCCCTCTGGGCAGATGGGCACCACGGTCGCTGAAAATGAGGCCCGCGCCGGAAACCAGATCTTTCACCGTGCTCGAGACCAGCGTTTCGCCTGCGAGGGCCGCGGCAGCGACGCGCGCGCAGATGTGGACGGCAATGCCGCCGACATTGTCGCCGTGGAGCTCAATTTCGCCGGTGTGCACACCTGCCCGTATGTCGATGCCCAGCGGCTCTAGCGCGTTGTGAGTCGACGGCGTCCATCACTACCGCCAAGTCATCCATCCACTCTTCGAGCGTCGGCAGCATGCCGTTCGGCACGCGGTCGGACAATCCCGCTCCCCGCTTGTCGAACCAGATCGGCCTCGCAAACGACGACAACCACCCGAGGAACCGCGCCATCGTGGGCTCCTCCCACGCCAACTCGACATGGGACACTCAACCCGGCACGTAGACGAGATCGAACGGCTCCTGGCCGACGACCTGGTAGGCGATGTGCTTATCACCGTTCCGCGCAAAGCGGGTCTTGGGGGTCATGCTAGCCAGGGGATCGCGACATTGGCGCTGCGCCCGACGACGCCAGTACGCTTTCGAGTTCCGCCAGATTGTCAATCGAGGGCAGGCAATGCGTGCCGCGGCACACCCACGCGACGGCGTCCTTGGCGGGTCTTGGGCCTTTGCGCAGCGCGGATGGGGGATGCGCCACGCCAGCGATGTTGAAGACGCGCACCGAAGGCCGATAGTGCGCCTCCAGCGCCTGCTGCCAGACGCGCGCCTCGTCTACGTAGCCATCGATGATGACCGCGGCGGGAGGAGATTCGAGATCGGCCAGGGCTGCGAGCAGCGTCGAACAACCGCCAGGTGACTCGCCGAGCATCGGGCCAAATAGACGCACGCAGCGCTCGGCCGCATTGATGTATCGCGGTTCCGCAGCAAGGTGCCCGAATGCGATCAGCGCGCAGGCCGCAACACCGTTGCCCGACGGCGTGGCATTGTCGGGTCCAGGCTTGGTGCGATGGAACAGTTGTTCGTGATCGTGGCTGGTGAAGAAGAATCCGCCGCGTTCGGCGTCCTCGAAGTGGGCGAGCAACGCGTCTGCCAGTTCCGTGGCCCAGCCAAAGTCCTCCACCCGGAATCGCGTCTGCATCAATTCGACGAGTGCCGCCAGCAGGAACGCATAGTCGTCGAGATAACCGTTCAGATCGGCGTGATCGCCGAAGCGCGTCGCAAGCAAGCGTCCATCGCGCCAGACGGTGCGCGAAAGCCGATCGGCCGCCGCAATGGCCAGTTCGGCCCAGCGCGGCTCGTCCTGCGCCCGCGCGGCGCGCGCCAGCCCCGAAACGGCAAGAGCGTTCCAGGACGTGAGGATCTTGTCGTCCCGTCCGGGCCTGACCCTCTGCTCGCGCGCGGCAAAGAGCGCCGCCTGGGCGCCGGCGACACGCGTTCGCGCATCGGGAAGGGAAATGTCGAGTCGCGCGGCGACCTTTTCCAGCGGTTCGATCACGCGCAGGTGCCACGCGTTGCCTTCGAAGTTCGGCGGGCGGTCGAGTCCGAAATACGGTTCGGCCACCGCCCATTCCTCCGCGGAGACGAGCGCGCGCACCTGGTCCTGAGACCACACATAGAATTTGCCCTCCTCGCCTTCGCTGTCGGCGTCGAGGCTCGAGTAGAACGCCCCGTCCGCGTCACGCATTTCGCGCACCAGCCAGCCGACGATGCCGCGCGCCACATCCGCGAACCGCGCGTCGCCCGTCACGCGCGCCAGGTCC
>Ga0302321_100003871_pt1 | contig 12920 bp, 7 predicted proteins | sample Fen_T0_1_FD_202505 | JGI IMG/M metagenome (GOLD analysis project Ga0302321, IMG submission 202505) | Peat permafrost microbial communities from Stordalen Mire near Abisko, Sweden - Fen_T0_1 | ecosystem: Environmental > Terrestrial > Soil > Wetlands > Permafrost | place: Sweden: Abisko...
TGCCGGAAGACCGCGCCGCGTGCGATGTGGCCGGTATGAATGGTTTTGTGGCAAAACCCGTTCGACAAAAAGAACTGCGACAGGCGCTGGAACGCTGGCTGAAGGCTGCGGCGCCGGTCTGACGAAAGGGGGGTGTCTTGAATGAGGTGCGGCGGGGGTTTTATGCCGGAAAAGAGACTGAAACGCAGGAGATTTTGCGTTGTGGATTTATGAACCTTTGCCGCAGGGGATGACGGGTAGACTAATTCTAATTCTATTAATTATTAATGATTAGAAAGATAAATATGCCGCCAGCGGGTTAAGGTTTTTGAAGCATCGTGAGTATGTAGAAACTTTACGATTTGCACCGCAGGTAAACTGAGCTCAGTTCTGCGAGGAACCCCTCTTGAGCCATGTTTTCTAAACGCATCTCTTTGCTCTGTTGTTTTCTGTCCGGTTTCGGCTTCGTTTCGGCCACAGAGCCGATCAGTCCGATACCGCCACAAGCGACGCTGCGCATCGCCGCAGTGCAGGTGCGGGTTGCGCCCGATCATCGGGATTGGTCCTATAAGGTGGGTGAGGCGGCAAAGTTTAAAATTACCGTCACGGCGGACAATGAGTCGATCGAAAATGTCACGATCAACTATGTGGTCGGACCGGAAATGATGCCAGCGGCGAGCAAGACCGTTCAGGTGCCGCTGGAGGGTTTGGTGGTCGATGGTGGTTCGATGACCGTGCCGGGTTTTCTTCGTTTGACTGCGACTGCGGACGTGGCGGGACGGGTTGCCCGTGGCGTCGGGACGGCTGCGTTTTCTCCAGAGAAGATTATGCCCACTCAAACTGAGCCGGCGGATTTTGATGCGTTCTGGCAGTCGGGGAAAAGCGAGTTGGCGGCTCTGCCGATCGAGCCGCGCCTGACGTTGTTGCCTGATGCCTGCACGGACAAGGTAAACGTTTACCATGTGAGTTTCCGGACGGTCGGGCCGAACTGGACGACATCACCAGCTCGTGTTTATGGCATCTTGTGCGAGCCGAAGGCGCCAGGGCGTTATCCTGCGATCCTGCGTGTGCCGGGTGCGGGAATACGCCCGTATTTTGGTGACAAAGGTCTCGCTGCGCGCGGGGTCATCACGCTTGAAATCGGTGTTCACGGTGTGCCGGTAAATATGCAGCAGGAAGTTTATGATGCGCTTTTTGCCGGGCCGCTGTGTTACTACTGGCTCTTCAATATCGATAACCGTGACACCTTTTATTACCGCCGCATTTATCTGAGCTGCGTGCGTGCGAACGACTTTCTCACCAGCCGCGAGATGTGGGATGGCAAAAATCTTTTGGTGATGGGGGCTAGTCAGGGAGGGCAGTTGTCGGTTGTCACGGCGGCGCTTGATTCGCGTGTGACGGGGCTGTCGGTGACGCATCCTGCTTTCTGTGACGTCACGGGCGATCTGAACGGGCGGCCGGGTGGTTGGCCGCGGCCTTTCCAACCGGATGCGACGACTGGTAAAATTTCGATTAACGCGACGCCAGCCAAGATTGGGACCACTGCCTATTATGACACGGTCAACTTTGCACGCCGCATAAAGGTGCCCGGTTTTTATACTTGGGGTTATAATGACGACGTCTGCGCGCCGACTTCGATCTACGCCGCCTATAATTTGATCAGCGCGCCGAAGGAACTGGGGCTGACTTTAGAGCTGGCTCACAGTTATACACCTGAGCAGGGCGAGGCGATTAATAACTGGGTGGTGAAGTTCCTCGGGCTCAAGTGAGTCAAGGCGGCACCTGACTATCCGACCTAAACTCTAGGAGAAATATATTATGGCCAGCTACGGACACTTTGACGACAACGCACGGGAATACGTTATCACGCGCCCGGACACACCGAAGCCGTGGAGCAATTATCTGGGTTCGACCGAATACGGTGCGATTATCACTAATCATGCTGGTGGGTATTCTTTTTATAAGAGTGGGGCTACCGGCCGTTTTCTCCGGATGCGTTTCAACAGCATGCCGCTGGATCAGCCCGGGCGGTATTTCTATCTTCGCGACAACGAAGGTGGCGATTTCTGGAGCACGGCGTGGCAGCCGGTTGCTAAACCGCTTGATAGCTACAAGAGCACCTGCCGCCACGGCACGGCCTACACGGTGATCACGTCCAGCTACGCGGCTATTGAAACGGAGGCGACGTACTTTGTCCCGCTCGGCCAGACGTTTGAATACTGGCGGCTGAAGGTGACCAACACGTCGGAGCGCACGCGCAAACTCTCGCTCTTCACGTATTGTGAGTTCGCTAACCTTTGGGACACTTTCCAGGATCTGATCAACCTGCAGTATTCGCAGTTCATCACGCGGGCCTCAATGGACGACGGCATTCTCGGAATCGCCTGCAACCCGCACTACGATTTTGACGGTAAGGATTTGACAGGTTGTGCCCGCACCTGGATGACGCTGACAGGCGCGCCGCTGGCTGGTTACGAAACGGTTCGGGAACGTTTCTTGGGCAGCTACGGCGGTTATGCGGCACCTGAAGCCGTGGTGAAGGGCAGTTGCTCCAACTTCCTGGCCGAAGGCGATAACACCTGCGGCAGTCTCCAAGCCGACCTCACGCTTGCGCCTGGTGAAACCCGGGAAGTCATCGTGCTCCTCGGTATCGGAACTCCTGATACACATGGCCGCAGCACGATCGCTACGTTTGGCAATTCGGTGCGCTGCGAACAGGAGTTGCAGAAATTGAAAGCCGCGTGGCACGCCCCGCTCGCATCACTTCAGGTCAAGACTCCGGATAAGGAGTTCGATCACATGATCAACGTCTGGAACGCCTACAACACGCTCATCACATTCGCGTGGTCGCGTTCTGCTTCGCTTATCTACAACGGCGAACGCGACGGCCTCGGTTTCCGCGACACGGTGCAGGACATGCTCGGCGCCATTCCGCTCCTGCGCGAAGGCGTGAAGCCACGGTTGGAGTTGATGCTGACCGGCCAGCTCGCCAACGGCGGCGCCATCCCGGTGATCAAACCGTTTTCCCACCGGCCCGGAAAAGAAAAAGCGCCGCCCGACGAGGAATATCGCAGTGACGATTGCCTATGGTTTTTCAACGCCATTCCGGCCTATGTGGCCGAAATAGGCGATATCGCCTTTTACCGTAAAGTCCTTCCCTACGCCGATCAGGGCGAGGCGTCCGTCTTTGCGCATTTACGCCGGGCGTTGGAGTTCAATCTCACCCGCACCGGTCGCAACGGCCTGCCTTGCGGTCTCGCGGCCGACTGGAACGACTGCATTCGCCTTGGGTATCAAGGTGAAAGCGTGTTCGTGGCTTTTCAGGTGCGACTCGGCCTTGATGTTTATGCTGGCATTGCCGACCTGCTCGGCGAAACCAAAGAAGCGGCCTGGGCCCGCGCCGAACTTGTTGCCATCGATGCGAAGATTCAAAAAGTTTGTTGGGATGGCGAATGGTTTATCTGGGCCATCGGTCAGGATGGCTCCGTTTACGGTACCAAGAATTTCGCCGAGGGTCAGGTGTATATGAACACGCAGGTGTGGGCGGTGATGAGTGGCGCGGCTACTCGTGAGCAGGCAGTCAAGGCGTTGATGAGCACCAAGGAAAAACTTGCGACACCCTACGGCGTGATGTTGTGCGCGCCGCCGTTTATTAAAGCCGATCGCGAGATTATGCGCGCCACGTTGTTCAACTCGGGCATCAAGGAAAACGCCGGAATCTTTTCGCACACCCAAAGCTGGGGCGTGATCGCCGAGTGCATGCAGGGCAATGGCGACCAAGCCTACGAGTATTACCGCGCTTTTCTTCCTTCGGCCTACAACGACCGCGCGGAGATCCGGCAGATTGAGCCTTATGTTCACTGCCAGACGACGTACTCAAAATTTAATCGCAACGAAGGCGCTTCACGCGTCCCGTGGCTCTCCGGCACGGCATCATGGGCTTACTACAGTGCGACCCACTGGATTCTCGGTGTGCGGCCCGAGGTCGACGGTCTTCGGATCGACCCGTGCCTGCCGAAACACTGGCCAGGTTTCAGCATGAGCCGCCACTTCCGTGGTAAAAACATCCAGATCGAAGTGCGCAATCCCGCCGGGGTCACCCGTGGTGTAAAGCAGCTCTTTATCGATGACGAACTATTATCAAGCGGCCAAGTGATTCCCGCCTCACGGCTTCGGGAGGGCAGCCGGATCGTCGCCATCCTCGGCTGACTTTCTTCCATCAAATAGCATGAATCCAAGTGCTGCCCGGTCCTACGCCGTTCGCATCGAAGCCGAACTCACCCAAAACATTCTTCCGTTTTGGATGAGGGAGGTGGTTGATCAAAAACGAGGCACGTTTCTGGGTGAACTCTCCAATACTCTGGTGGTTGATCCAACGGCCGCTCGGGGCGCGTTGCTGAGTACGCGCATCCTTTGGACTTACTCGGCCGCTTATCGCAAATACAACAACCCTGCCTATCTCGAAATGGCCCGGCGGGCTTACGATGATCTGGAAAAGAACTTCAGGGATCCTCAATACGGCGGGTACTTCTGGTCGGTCGCCGCCGACGGCACGCCGCTGCAAACGCGGAAGCAGATTTACGGTCAGGCTTTCGCGATTTACGCGCTGTCAGAATATCATCGGGCCACGGGGCAGGCCGAACCGCTCGATAAGGCTATTGAGATTTTCTACTTACTCGAAAAGAAGGCGAAGGACCCTCAGGCGGGCGGATACCTCGAAGCCTTTTCTCGTGAATGGCAGCCCATCGAGGATTTGCGTTTGAGCGCGGAAGATCAGAACGAGCCAAAATCGCAAAATACGCATCTGCACGTGATGGAAGCGTTCACGAATCTCATGCGCGTGTGGCCGCAGGTCGAACTCAAGAAGAGCCAGGCCGATTTGATCGCCATCATGGTGGACAAGATTCTCGATCCGGCGACGCATCACTTAAATCTGTTTTTCGCCATGGACTGGACGCCACGATCGGATGCCGTTTCCTTCGGGCACGATATCGAGGCGAGCTGGCTTCTGATGGAGGCTGCGGAAATTCTGGGCGACAAAAACCTGTTGGAGCGCCTAAAGCCGATCATTCTGAAAATGGCTGATGTTACCCTGGCTGAAGGCATCGATAGTGATGGCGCGCTGTACAATGAAGGACGTGCGGGCAAGATTACCGATTTTAACAAGGAATGGTGGCCCCAGGCCGAGGCCGTCGTTGGATTTCTGAACGCTTATCAATATAGCAAAGATCAACGTTATTTGGATGCCGCCTTGCTTTGCTGGGATTTTATCGAGTCGTCCCTCGTTGATATTGTCCATGGCGAATGGTTTCGTGGCGTGACGAGAGACGGTATCGTGCTCCAGGATCAGCCCAAGGTGAGTTTCTGGAAATGCCCGTATCATAACGGCCGCACCTGTCTCGAAGCGGCCACCCGATTGCGCACGATTGCCGTATCCGGCCACCACAACTAATTTTGTTACCCATGAAAAAGAAGAGTTTCCCCGCGAAGAAGAATCCCGTAGCGACCGCCAACACGCGCGCTTTCGCAGCTCGGGTCAAAACCGTTCGTTCCGCTCACGAGGCCTTTCTCAAACGCAAAAACCCGATTGAGACTTCTTGGGAAAATGGCGTCTACGAGCGTTTCAAATTCCCGGTTCTCACTGCTCACCACGTTCCGTTGGAGTGGCGCTACGACTTCAATCCGGCGACCAATCCGTTTTTCATGGAGCGGCTCGGCGTGGGTGGCGCTTACAACCCCGGCGCGTTCTTCTGGAAGGGCAAGGCTCACTTGGTCGCGCGCGTCGAAGGCGCGGATCGCAAGAGCTTCTTCGCCATCGCCGAATCGAAAAACGGCGTGGATAACTTCCGTTTCTGGGATGAACCCTGCGACATTCCTGAGATGCCGGGCGAAACCAATCTTTATGATATGCGTGTGACCTTCCATCAGGATGGTTGGATCTACGGCGTATTCTGCTCGGAGTCGAAGAATCCTGACGCCGCTCCCGGCGATCTTTCGTCCGCCGTCGCTCAGGCCGGCATGGTTCGCACCAAGGATTTCAAGAAATGGGAACGTCTCCCAAACCTCAAGACACCTGCCTCGCAACAGCGCAACGTGGTCCTTCATCCTGAGTTCGTCGACGGCCAGTATGCGTTTTACACCCGTCCGATGGATGGCTTCATCGATGTTGGTTCTGGCGGCGGTATCGGCTGGACGCTCTGCAAGGACGTTACCACCGGCGTCACAGGTCCGGAAAAGATCATTGATTCGCGTGCCTACCATACGATCAAGGAAGTCAAGAACGGTCAGGGTCCAGCTCCGATTAAAACCGACAAGGGCTGGCTCCACCTTGCCCACGGCGTGCGTGGCTGCGCGGCCGGTTTGCGCTACACGATGTACATGTTCATGACCTCGCTCGCGGATCCTTCCAAGGTGATCGCCCGCCCGGGCGGCCATATTGTTTCGCCCCATTATTCTGAGCGGGTGGGCGATGTCTCCAACGTTACCTTTACCAACGGGTGGGTCGAGTTGCCCGACAAGCAGCGCACGGTGATCATGTATTACGGTGGTTCGGATACGCGTTGTTACGCGGCGCGCACCACGGTCGCCCAACTTGTCGATTGGTGTCTCGCCACGCCTGAGGACGGTTTGACCACGCGAAAATGCGTCGATCAACGCCTCGCCCTCATCCGCGCGAACCGTGCCTTCGGCGGCTAATTTCGGAAAGCGGTCTCAATTTACGCGCAACCAGTCTCCTACCCATCATGGCGCCGACCAGCTAATCTAGCTGCGAGTTTCCCCAAATCACCCCGCACGCTCGGATATCCATTTATCTCAATTGTTATGAAGCTAGACATTATCGGCCCAGCTATACCGAACATCCCCTGGCAGCCAAAGCCAGCGGGCAACCCAGACGTCGTCTGGCGTTTTGATGCCAACCCGGTGATCGGTCGCCGGCCGTTGCCGAAAGTCACCGGTATTTATAACAGCGCGGTCGTCGCGTTCGAGGGAAAGTTCATCGGTGTGTTTCGCACGGAGGGCATGGATCGCGTGCCGCATCTGCATGTGGGCCGCAGTCCGGACGGCATTAAGTGGACGTTTGAGCCCAAGCCGATCGAGTTCAAATGCGATGACCCGGAAGTGCTCCGTCACGAATACGCCTACGATCCGCGCGTCACTTTGGTCGATGGCGTGTATTACGTTACCTGGTGCAACGGCTATCATGGCCCAACCATTGGCATCGCCAAAACGACTGATTTTGTTAACTTCGAGCAGATCGAAAACGCGTTTCTTCCTTACAACCGAAACGGCGTGCTCTTTCCCCGCAAGGTGAACGGCAAATATCTCATGCTCAGTCGTCCGAGCGACACCGGTCACACGCCCTTTGGCGACATCTTCGTCAGCGAAAGTCCCGATATGGTCTATTGGGGCAAACACCGTCACATCATGGGGCGCGGCTGGCCTTGGTTCCAAGGCACCAAGATCGGCGCAGGTCCGTCGCCCATCGAGACCAACGAAGGCTGGTTGCTCTTTTATCACGGCGTCACCGGCACGTGTAACGGCTTTGTCTATTCGATGAGCGCGATGCTGCTCGATCTGAAAAATCCCTCGAAAGTAATCGCGTCGGCCAACCAGGCGCTCCTGTGCCCTGAGGCACCGTACGAGCTCGCGGGCTTTGTCCCTGGCGTCTGTTTCCCGGTCGGTTGTTTGTGCGACGCGGCGACGGGTCGCATTGCGATTTACTATGGCGCGGCCGACACCGTTTCCGCCTTGTGCTTCTGTCAGGCCGAGGAAGTTATTCAGTTCATCAAGGACAATCCCTTGAAGCGTTAAGGCGGCGCATTCCGCCTTCGCCATGCGCGTTTTTCCGCTCGCCGCTGCTGGATGGCAATTTCGCGATACTCAACGCGGAGCCATTTGGCGGGCAGCGGTTGTTCCGGGTTGTGTGCATGACGATCTGAAGCGGCACGGATTAATCCCCGATCCGTTTTGGGCCAATAACGAGGCCGGCCTGCAATGGATCGAGGAGACCGATTGGGAATATCGAGCTAGTTTTTCAGTTCCGGCGGAACTGGCCGCCGAGAAGCACGTGGAGCTGGTGGCCGATGGACTCGACACGGTGGCGACGGTGTTGCTCAACGGGCACGAAGTGGCCCGCACGGAGAACATGTTTATTGGTTATAGTTGGGAGGTAAAACCGTTTCTTCGGCGTGGCACCAATGAGCTGATCATCCGCTTCGAAAGCGCGATGAAGTACATCCGCAGTCACCGCCCGGAACATCGGCCGCGCGAGATGAACGATCCGGTGGGAGGCTGCACAACCATCCGTAAACAGCAGTGCCAGTTCGGCTGGGACTGGGGCCCGCGCTTCGTGACGGCAGGTATCTGGCGCGACATCCGGCTGGAAGGTTGGAGCAATAACCAATTAAAAGGATTTTCTGTCCGCCAGGAACATTTCGAAGGCGGCCGCGTTGAACTTTCGCTTAAACCGGATCTAGCGAAACCCGATCCAGCGGCCATCTGCCACTGGCGTCTGGCGCTCGGTCACATCGCCGTGGCGGAAGGGCAGGGGAGTAAGATTGTGGTCGAGCATCCGCAGCTGTGGTGGCCGAATGGACAGGGGGCGCAGCCGCTCTACCGCTTTGAGGTCGAGGTGGTGGGCGCCGATGGCACCGCGATCGGAATTTGGGCGCAACGACTGGGTTTGCGCACGGTGAAGCTGGACCGGCATACCGACGCGTGGGGCGAATCTTTTCAGTTTGTTGTCAACGGGCGGCCGGTCTTCGCGAAGGGCGCCAATTGGATTCCGGCGAATAGTTTTGTCGCCGGCTTGAAGCGCGCCGATTACGAACGCGATCTGACGAGTGCAGCGCAGGCGCACATGAACATGATTCGGGTCTGGGGTGGCGGCGTTTACGAGAGCGAAGATTTTTACGACATCTGCGATGAGCGGGGACTGTTGGTTTGGCAGGATTTCATGTTTGCCTGCACGCCGTATCCCGGTGACGCCGCGTTTGCCGCGAGCGTCCGCGCCGAGGCGGAATACCAGGTTCGGCGTTTGCGCAACCGTGCCTGCCTCGCGCTCTGGTGTGGAAACAACGAGGTCTTTGGTTGCAACGGTGCCGATCTAACCGCCAACAAACAAAAACTGGCCGATTACGAGGTGATTTTCCACGACACGCTGCCAGCTGTCGTCGCGGCGCACGACGGCGTCACCGATTATTGGCCGAGTTCGCCCTGGCGCGGCGATCACGACACCGGCAACGCCGCAGGTGCAGCGCGGGGCGACACTCATTTTTGGGATGTCTGGCACGGGCGTCATCCGGTGAAGGATTACGAGAAGCATGACTTTCGGTTTGTATCCGAATTTGGGATGCAGAGCTTCAATTCACCCGCGACGCAGGCCACCTTTTGCCCGCCTGACGATGGCAATGTTTTCGGTCCGACGATGGAAAACCATCAGAAGAATCGCTTCGGAAACCAGATCATCCTCGACTACGTTTCGCGGCGGTACCGTTTTCCAAAAGACCAGGATGCATTGCTGTATTTGTCGCAGCTCAACCAGGCCTATTGCATGCAGACGGGGGTTGAGCACTGGCGTCGTAACATGCCGCGTTGCATGGGTGCGCTTTACTGGCAGCTCAACGATTGTTGGCCGGTGGCTTCATGGAGCTCGCTGGAGTTTACCGGCCGCTGGAAGGCGTTGCATCATGTGGCCCGCCGGTTTTTCGCGCCGGCGCTGGTCTGTGCGCATGTGCCCGGCCAGGAAACCGACTCGATTGGTAATTACCGCAAGTCAACGGTTCGGGAAGTGCATCTTTACACGGTCTGCGACGCTCCGCTGGCGAAGCCTGGGCTGCTGCGGTGGGACCTGTTTCACCTCGATGGACGCCGTCTAAAGCGAGGTCAGCTAAAGGTCACCTTGCGGCCCGGTGAGAGTGTGAAACAAAAGACCCTCGATCTAACTGCTCCGCTGGCCAGTCACGGTCGTGAAACGCTCTTTTTACGTATTGCTCTTGAGGTGAGTGAGCAGCGGGTCAGCGAAGACACCATTTTTCTTACACCTCCGCGTTTCCTTGCTTTGCCGAAAGCGCGAACGACTGTTTCGGTACAAATGGCATCACCGACACGCACTGCGCTGACGTTTACATCCACGGCTTTTCAGCATCGGTTTTGTTTTGATCTGCGCGAGCTGGCCCATCGCAGCAGTGATAATTTCTTTGAACTTTATTCCCGCGAGCCGAAGACGATCACGGTGGATTTGTCACAGCCGCAGACGGCAGCCCAGGTGCGCCGTGCGCTGACCTGGCAATCGCTCGCCGACACGTATTGAAATTTCCAGTACAACCTTCAATTAATCCCAAAACCACAGTCATCACGACCATGCCCCAGCCATCACCCATCCCTACCTCCACTTCCGCCGAAGACCGGGTGCCGATCAGCCAGAAACTCGGTTACGGCCTCGGCACATTTTTCGATATGTGGGGCCACTGGCTCTACCCGACGATCGCGTTTCAGATTTTCGGCATTTATCTGGGAACGTCGCCGTTTCTCATTGGCTGGGCGGTGATCCTGAACCGGATCTTTGACGCGGTTTCAGATCCGGTGTTTGGCTGGCTTTCTGATAACACCCGTTCGCGCTGGGGCCGCCGTCGACCGTACATGCTGGTGGGTGCGGTGCTGGCCGGTGTCGGCTTGCCGTTTGTGCTGGCGGTGGCGCCCGGTTGGCAGCCCCATAATTATTTTTGGTTCATGCTGTTGTCATCGGCGATTTACCTGCCGATCGTAAGTTGTTTCAATATGCCGTATCAGAGTCTGGGCAACGAGCTCACGCCGGACTACCACGAGCGCACGAGCGTATTTGCATTCAAGAATGCGTTGCAGAAGATCCCGGAGCTGGGGCTGTTTTTCTTTGGGCGCTTTTTCTCAATGGCCGTGTGGGTCGGCGCGGATAACAGCAATCTCGGTGAGCGCTTGCGGGCTCTTTTCACGACTGTTGATGCCTGGCGCACCGCGCCGGACGGCGCCAAGGTCAACTTGTTGCTCGGCGCACAAGTCTATCTTGCGCTTTGCGGGTTGATCATGGTGGTGGCAGGACTTGCCTGTGTGTTTCTCGTGCGCGAGCGCTATTACAGCCGACTTGTCGCTGGCAAACAGTATAAGATTTCGATCAAGGAAACGCTCTGGCAGACGTTGCGTTGCCGGCCATTTCTCATTCAGAAAGTCATGGACATGGGCTACAACATGGGCCTGAGCATGGTGAGTACGCTGGGCCTGTCGGTGACGTTTTACTATGTTTGTGGCGGCAACAAGTCCGAGGGCAACTGGTGGAATTTCTGGATGGGTGTTTCTGGCATGGTGCTTGGTTTTGTCGGTATTCCGGTGTTTGCATTTCTTGCCCGCCGGCTCGGCAAGCGGCAGGCCATGATGTGCGTGTTGGGCTGTGCGACCGTGATCTTTGTCGGTACGTGGTGGCTTTATACACCGGCGGTGGTCTGGTTGCAGATTTTTGCGTCCGGCTTGATCGCGTTCGCGAGCGCGGGGTACTGGATGATCTCAGGCTCGATCGGAGCAGACGTGATGGACTACGACGAACTTGAGGGCGGCAGCCGGCGCGAAGGTTCGTTCGTGGCTTGTGGTTCGTGGATCAACAAAGTTGCCATGGCGGTTGGAGCGGGCGTGTCATTTTTTATTCTTGGATGGATCGGCTTCGACTCAAATGTCGATCAGCAGACGCCGCACACGATTTTCATGATTCGTTTCCTGCTCGCGGCGATCCCGATTGTTGGACTGACGTTCTCCATGTTCGCCCTCACGTATTTTCCGCTGACGCAGGAAAAGATGGCCGAGATCCGTGCGAAACTGGAAGCACGGCGTGGCAAGGTTTGAGCGGTGGAGGAGAATTTGAGCGCGCGGAATAGCCCGTCTGTTCCGCGCTCTTGCTTCATTGAAGACTCTTGAACAGGTTTCGCCCGTGAGACCCCAAGTACTCCTCGTCTTCATGACCCGGTTTGAGGAATGCACTGCGATGCTCAAGGGCATCTCGCAGTATGAGCGTTCCCACCAGCCTTGGGCTGCATTTCTCGACGACGAGGCGCGGGCAGAAACCGATCCGCAATGGTTGCGCAAAAAGAAATGGCACGGCGTGATCAGCCGGCACACAACGCCTGCCTTGGTACAAAATTGCGCCGAACTGGGTTTGCCGCTCGTCGACCTCAATGACACACAGCCTTTTCCCGGTGTGGCGAAGATCCGGCCCGATAATGTCGGCATGGGCCATTTGGGAGCCGAACATTTCATCGAACGCGGATTTAGGCACTTCGGCTATTGCGGCTTTATCAACGAAGGTTGGTCACGCGAACGGCGCGATGGTTTTGTCGAAGGGCTCAGTCTCGCCGGGCACGCTTGTGACGTTTTTGATGTTGAGTATCCGGGCGGATTAACTCCGCTCTGGGATGCCAAACAAATCACGGTGATCAGCGCCTGGCTGCGCCGTTTGCCCAAGCCTGTCGCCATCATGGCCTGCTCCGACATGCGTGCGCTTCAGGTGATCGCTGCCGCTCAAGCCGCCGATCTTCTCGTGCCTGAAGAAGTGGCGGTGCTCGGTGCCAACAACGACACCATACGCTGTGATCTCGCCTATCCTCCGCTGTCGAGCGTGGCGCCGAATGCCTTCCAGTCCGGCTACCATGCTGCCGAACTATTGGATATGCTCATGAAGAAGGGCAAGTCCGGCGCGACGTCCGCCCCGGTGGACATACGCATCGAGGCGTCGGGTGTGACCGCCCGGCATTCGACCGATGTACTTGCCATCGACAATAAAAATGTGGCGGCCGCGCTGAGCTTCATCCGTGAGCATGCCTGCCACGGCATTTCGGTGGAACAGGTGCTGAAGCCGGCTTTTTCCTCAAGGAGTCAGTTAGAGAAAAAGTTTCGACGGTATTTGGGGCGTTCGCCGCAGG
>Ga0302321_100003875_pt1 | contig 12914 bp, 6 predicted proteins | sample Fen_T0_1_FD_202505 | JGI IMG/M metagenome (GOLD analysis project Ga0302321, IMG submission 202505) | Peat permafrost microbial communities from Stordalen Mire near Abisko, Sweden - Fen_T0_1 | ecosystem: Environmental > Terrestrial > Soil > Wetlands > Permafrost | place: Sweden: Abisko...
GGCTTCGAAATAGTCTACGACTGCCCCCAGCCGACGCCGATGATGCTGACGCTCAACGTGCACTTCACGCGCGTGTCGGACCTGGTGGGCCGCGACGACCTGCAATTCGATCCGGCAATTCCGGTGTCGAGCTATCGCGACACCTTCGGCAACTGGTGCACGCGCATTGTCGCGCCGCGAGGGCGCCTGCGCATCGGCGCCGATGCGATTGTCAACGATTCCGGCTTGCCTGACGTCGTCGTGCCCCAGGCGCAGCAGGTCCCGGTGCAGAACCTGCCGGACGATTCGCTGCTGTTCCTGCTGGGAAGCCGCTATTGCGAGACCGATCGCCTTTCCGAGACGGCCTGGAGTCTCTTCGGCAACGGGCCAACGGGGTGGGGGCGGGTCCAGGCGATCTGTGATTTCGTGCACAACCACATCACGTTCGGCTACGAGCATGCCCGCATGACGCGGACGGCGTTCGAAGCCTTCTACGACAAAACCGGCGTCTGCCGCGACTATGCGCACCTGGCGGTCGCATTGTGCCGCTGCATGAACATCCCTGCGCGCTACTGCACCGGCTACCTGGGCGACATCGGCACGCCGCCGCCGTGGGGCACGATGGATTTCGCGGCGTGGTTCGAAGCCTATCTCGATGGACAGTGGTACACGTTCGACCCGCGCAACAATATTCCGCGCATCGGACGGGTGCTGATCGCGCGCGGCCGCGACGCGGCCGACGTCGCGCTGAGCAACGCGTTCGGCCTCAACACGCTGGTGAGCTTCAAGGTGTGGACCGACGAGGTCGTCGCATGACAAATCGGCGCGGGTTCATTGGCGCGGCGGCAGGGTGCCTGGCGTTGCTGCCGTTGCCCATCGGCGCCCAGCCCGCGCGCAAGGTCGTACGCATTGGCTGGCTGACGCCGTCATTCATCGAAAGCCAGGCGCGCAATTTTCGCGACGCCATGCGGGCGTTGGGCTACGTCGAGGGCCAGGCTTACACGATCGAAGTCCGTACTGCCGACAACGTCCTCGGCCGCCTGCCCACGCTCGCTGCCGAACTGGTGAACCTGAAGGTGGACCTCATCGTCGCCGTGAGTCCGCCGGCGATTCTGGCAGCCAGGCAGGCAAGCGACACCGTTCCCATAGTTATGGCGTTCTGGGGAGGCGGGGGTCTGGTCGAGTCGGGCCTGGTCGCGAACCTGGCGCGTCCCGGGGGCAATGTGACCGGCGTCTCGATGCTGGCGGTCGAACTGGAAGCCAAGCGACTGGAGTACCTGCTCCAGGCGCTGCCCAAGGCGCGAATCATCGGGGTCCTCGATCCGGGACATGGCGACCCCTACAATGAGTTGAAGGCCGTCGCGACGCGCAGCGACGTGCAGCTGCGCTTCGCGGCCGTCGGCCCGGGAAGCGACGCGTATTCGCGCGCTTTCGACGCGCTGAAGGAAGCGCGCGTCGATGGCGTGCTCGTCCCGTCCTCGCCGCGCCTCTTCCAGGATTCACGGCTCATCATCGACCTCGCGGCGGCGCGGCGCATTCCGGCAATCTACGAGTGGCCGGACATGGCCGATGCCGGCGGGCTGATGGCGTACGGGCCGACATTCGCCGAGCTGGACTCGCGCGTGGTCTCGTTCGTGCACCGGATACTCACCGGCGCCAAGCCCGCGGTCCTTGCCATCGAGCAGCCAAGCAAGTTCGAACTGGTGGTCAATCTCGTGACAGCCAAAGCGCTTGGATTCACGTTTCCGCCGTCGCTGCTGTTGCGGGCGGATCGCGTCATCGGCGGATAGGGCGCGCAGCCCTCAAATTGCGCCGGACCCGGACTGTCTATGACATTCGGGTAAAGCGTCGAATCCGCGCGGAAGATTCCGCCGCCGCGCTGTGGAATATTCACCCGCCGAACGGCGAACAGCCGGTCCATTGAAAGCTACAGTCGCGATGCCTTTCGTCGTCGCAGCGTGCCGTGAACTCGTTGCTTCATTCTCGAATATGCCAACGGCATGAGCACGCGTGATGGCACTTGCGGACTACAATGCTGACCCGCCGATATACCGCTACTGCGATTGCTGATCTTGCCGGTATTGACTTCTATGTAAGGCAGCGTAAAAAGGTGGCTCGCTGGACTACGACGAATCCGCGGAGCGCAGGCACAACCTGTCGCTGCGGCCCGGATTCCGGAAAAATCAACGATTCTGGGGAGAAGTACATGATTGGTATGCGCAGGTGGGTTGGGTTTCTGATGGCGTTCGTGTTGGCGGCGTTTGCGCTGCCGGCCTTGGCGCATGGCGACGACACAATCAATCTGGTCATGGGCGTTGCCGGACCCAACAAGCTGACGGCGTCGGTCAAGCACAACGACTACGGCGACCAAATGAAGTCGCTGAAGATTCCGTTCGGCACCAATATTCAGGGCGTGACGGTCGCGAGCGTCTCGATCAGCCCCAACCCGCCGTCAACGTTACCCACGGTATCGGTGACCGGGTCCGGCGCGACCGGCCTCATTTCAATCGCCTCGGGCATGACCCTCAAGTACGGGCAGACGCTTAGCCTGACCCTCAACATCACGCCCTCCGGCTCCGCGAGTTGCGGTTCCTCGACCTCGACGTGGACCGCCACCGGCTGGGACAGCAGCAATTTCAACGGCGAAAAATATCCACTTAAGTCAACCGGCAATGTTCTCACGGCGACCGTCAATGGTGCATGCACGCTGACCTACAGCGCAGGCACGGGTGGCACCATCAGCGGCATCTCGCCGCAGGCGGTGGCCTACGGCGGGTCGGGCTCGACGGTGACTGCGGTGCAGGACACCGGATACTCGTTCGTAAACTGGAGCGACGGCGTCACGACAGCCGCGCGCACGGATACCAACGTGATCGCCAGCAAGTCGGTGACCGCCAACTTCGCGATCAACACCTATACGCTCACCTACAACGCCGGCACCGGTGGCACGATCAGCGGAACGACGCCGCAGACGGTGAATTACAACGCATCCGGCTCGCCGGTGACCGCGGTGCCCGCGACTGGGTATTCGTTCGCCAGTTGGAGCGACGGCGTCACTACCGCCGCGCGGACGGACACCGGCGTCACGGCCAGCAAGACGGTGACGGCGACCTTCGTGCTCAACACGTCACAGATCTCGTCGTCGAAGACGAGCGCCGTGGTCGGGCCGAATGCGACGACGCCGGGACCCTCGTTCTCGGTCACGGTCAAGTTGATCCCGGCTCCGGCCGACGGCACGCAAGTCACGCTGTCAGCGACGGGCGCGACCTGCCCTTCGCTGGGACCAGCGTCCGCGCTCGCGGCGACGACGACCGGCGGCTCGGCGCCGTTCCTGAACTTGGCCTTTACCGGCGCGGCGGGCACCTGCACGCTGACCGGCAAGGCCACCGGGTATCCCGACGCCGTGCTTACGCCTTTCGTGGTCTACGCGGCCGGCGATCTCAATTGCAACAGCGCCAGCTACCCGACAAGCGCCGGAACGGGAGCGACCGACGGCCCGCTTGATCCGGACGCGGACGCGGCGTTTGTCGGTGACCCATTGAGCTGGGGGCTGCGTCGCTACACCAATCTGAATGCGGTCGATTGCACTGGAAACCCTGTCAATTACACGCTGACCACCGGAATTGATCCCGGCAATGGCAAGCCAGCTACTAACATGACGTACGACAAGGGGAACCCGCCGCAGGAAGGCAACTTCAAGTACGTCATCGTCTGGCCGTCGCAGCCGATTTCCGCGTGGCCGGAACTCCGTCCGGAAGTTGCTTGGGTGATTGTCGGCGGCGTGCCGCAATACGTTCCAGGCCTCGCGTGCCTCAGCGACAATCCGCTGAATGCGCCGTCGGCGATCATGCCGAACATCCCCGACGTGCCGCCGTTCACGGGTAACGCCGACTACCCGCCGAACACGCCGGCGAAGATGTGCATCGCGCAAGTCGGATGGACGCCGGTCGGCGGTGGTCTGGTGCAGTTCTGGACGAAGGTGATCGACCAGAGTGACGGCTTCGTCAGGCAGCCGTAACGCATCGCTTAGCCTGTGCAGCAAGGAGCGGCCCCGCGGGGCCGCTTCGCATTCCTGGGCTCTAGGTGGGAGGCGGCGGCACGGGCAACACGGCGCGGACCTTGAGCCGTGTGAGCAGCGCGCGGCTCTCGTTCACCATCTCGAGCGGAGGCTCCACACCTTCCAGCCGGTCGACCTCGATCAACGACAACTGGGTCAGCGTGGCCTCGAACAACTCCTTGCGCTCGCGTGCTGCCGCTAGGCTCGCCTCCAGCGCATCCCGGCTGCTCCACAGGTCGCCCTGCCTCAACAATGCGTGCGCCTGCACGCGCTCCAGCAGCGCCACGACGCGGGCGACGCCGTTGGACTCGCTTGCGCGGCTCAGCAGGCCGCGGACAAGATCGAGCGCGGCGTCGACATTGCCGGCCGCAACGTGGCACTCCGCGATACGGGCTTCGACAGCGGGAACCTGCTCCTCGGCGCCGACATGCTGGAAGTTCGAGCGTGCCTCCTCGAGACGCTGCAGCGCTTCGTCGAAGCGACCCAGACAAAGCGAGACGCGGCCGAGGTACAGAAAGCACGCGGCGAGGTAATAGCGATGCTGCGACGCCTTCCACAGGGGCAGCGTGTCGAGGAGCAGCGCCTCGGCCTCGGCCCATTCGCCGCGGTCGATCAGGATCTCGGCGACGTTGACCCGCGCCAGCGCGGCGCCGACGGTATCCCCGATCTTGACGGCTTCATCGCGGCTTCGCTCGTAGTACGACGTGGCCTCGTCCCACTCTCCCGCCCATTGGCACAGCACGCCGAGGGTCGACAGGACACCCTCCTGCATGACCAGGTTGCCTGACCTCTGGTACGCCTCGAGCGACCGGTGCATCAGTTCCTGCCCGCCCTCCCTGCCGAGTTCGCCGTGCGCCCACCCCATCACGTAGTAGGCGTCGGCGAGCGCGGCCGCGTCGTCGATCGCCGTGGCCTCGGCCGCAGTCCGTTCGGCCCACTCGAGAGCATCGGTCGTCCGGCCCTCGAACTGCAGCACCATCGCGCACCACGCGCCCGAGCGCGCGATCTGCCGCGCGGCGTCCGGGCCTTCCATGCCCTGAAGGGCGGCACGCGCCTGCTCGGCCAGGTGGCGCGCCTGTTCATAATTGCCGAGCTTTGCTTCGACGTGCGAGAGTTTGTCCAGCAGCTCCGCTCCCTTGAGCACCTCCCCGGCGAACAGCCCGCGCGCCGCGGTGAACGCCTCGGATGACTTCTGGAACTCGCCCGCGCGGTACCACGCGTCGCCCAGCGCCTCGCGCACGACGGCGTCGTCGCGGGCGGTGAGGTCCTCGATTTGCCGTCCGGCCTCGATGGCGCGTGTATAGAAGCCCGCAGCTTCGACGTTGGCATAGACGGCCTCCGCGCGGCGCGCCGCGGCGATCGCGTAGCGCCGCGCTTCGGGATAGGCGCCAGCTTCGAGGTAATGCAGTGAAAGCATCCCGCTCGCTTCCTCGGGAAAATCCAACTCCCGCTCGATTTGCGCGGCAATCGCGCCGTGCAGTTGCCGCCGGAGCTTGAACGATAGCCCCTCGTAGGCCGAGTCTCGCAGCAGCGTGTGGCGGAAGCGCAGGTACCCGTCGGGCTCCTCTTCGAACAACTCGTGCAGCCGGGCGAGCGCGGCCTCGCCGGGCGGGGGACCATCCTCGTCGGAGTAGAGCCACACGATCATTCGCGGGTGGAACGTGAGGCCGAAGACCGCCAGACGGCGGACCAGCGCGCGATCTTCAGGCGCCAGCGTGTCGATGCGCGTCATCGTCGCCGCTTCGGCGGACTCCGGCAGGTCCGCCGCGCTGCCGGACTCGATGGCCGAGCGCAGCAGGTCGCGCAGGAACTGAGGGTTTCCTCCCGACCGCTGCGCGACGACGTCGAGAACGTGCGGTGGCAGCGGACTTTGCACGGTCGCGAGTTGGGCCAGGCGCAGCGCATCCTGTGGCGCAATCGGTTTGAGATCGATCCGGACCATCTCGGGCGTTTCCGCCGCTTCGAAACCGGTACTGATTGGACGTCGCGCAACGGCAAACAGCCATGGCTTAGGTGCGAGTCCCGCCGTCAAGTGCGCCAATAGTTCCGCGGAGGCCCTGTCCATGTGGTGCGCGTCGTCGATCTCGACCAGCAACTTGTCGGGTACCATCGACTCCAGGAACGCCGCAACGGTTTCGTGCAGTTTCGTGCGGCGATTCGCGTCGGCCAGCAGCTCGACTTCCGGCGTGGGCTCGAATTCGACGTCGAACACGGCGCCGAGCAGCGGCAACCACGGTGCGAGCGCGGGGACGCGCGCCGCGACCTCGGCGCGCACGCGCTCCATGACGTCCGCCTCGGGGGTTTCCCTTCCGAATTCGAGCATCTCCCGCAGCAGTTCACGCCACAGGACGTAAGGGATCGACGCCGTGTAGGCTTCGCATGTGGCGCGGAGCTTCTGGAACCCCGCCACGGCGTCGCGCAGCGCTTCGAGCAGCCGCGTCTTGCCGATACCCGAATCGCCGACGAGTTCGATCAGGCGCCCCGACCCCGACCGCGCGCTCGTGAAGGCTTTCCGGATCACGCCGAGTTCGACGTTGCGGCCAGTCAGCGGCAGCTTCTGCAGCGTCACTTGCCTGGCTCTCGATCCCTTGGCGCGACCCACCGACCAGGCCTGGACTGGCTCGGTCTTGCCCTTCACGGCGAAAGGCTCGAGCTGAGTGGTATCAAATAGCGTATTGGAGCGTTCGAGCACGTCGCCCGTCGCGTATATCAGCCCCGGTTCCGCCTTGCTCATTACCCGCGCCGTCAGGTTCACGGCATCGCCCATCACGGTATAGGTGCGGCGATAGTCGGGGCCGATGTCGCCGGCGAAGACCGAGCCGCGGTGGACGCCGATGCGGATCGGAAGCGCAACCTTGCCATCGACGATTCTGCGCAGCGCGAGGAGCATGTTCTCCTCGTCGTCACCGGTGACCTTGGGCGCTCCCGCCGTCAGGATCAACTTGCCGCCGTCGGAATCGACGTCGGAGCCCAGGAACGCGACGTCGTGCTCCTCGGTGGCGGCTTCGACCGCGCTCACCAGCTGGTGCAGCGCGGTGGCAGCGGCCACGGGCCCCTCTTTCTCGATCAGCGCGTCCATCCCTTCATAGCGGATGAAGGCGATCGTCACCGGTCGATGCTCGGACGTTCCGCCACCCGCAAGCACGTGGGCGCGAATCGCGGGCGACAGGCAGCGCACCAGCGGCTCCGGCGCCATCTTCGGGCGGGGAATGTACGGAAGCTTTGCATCGTGGCCGGGCGGTTCGTGCTGCAGCAGGACGCCCGGCCCCTTGGCGACACCTAGGCATTCGGCCGGGAGGAACGCTGCCGTTTCCGGGCTGACGATAATTTCTCCGGCCTCGGCCGTGTGTTCCATCGCGACGGTGCGGGTCCATGCCGGACCGGTAGGAAGCATTTCGAGGTGCGAGGTGCCCACGGCAAAGAAGTGAAAGCTTCCCGAATGCACGCCCTGCGCCATGCGCAGCGTGACCTTCGCGTCGGGCAGCTCGATCCGGCCCACTTCGGCGAGCGTTCGGCGCATCTCCACCGTGGCCGCGCACGCGCGCGCCGCGTGACCGTCGCCGTGGAACCAAAGCAGCAGCGCGTCGCCGCCGAACTTGAGCAGGCTGGCGCCGTTTTCGTAGGCAACCTTCAGGATCGACGCGAAGCAGCCGCCGATCGTGTCGGTGATGTGTTCCGCACCTTCGCGGCCCTTGCGCGCGAGCTGCTCGGAAAGCGCCGTGAAGCCGGAGACGTCGGCGAACACGGCCGTGCCTTCGGCAATCCAGAATGGCGAGTCCGGATCGTCGATCAGGTGATGCTGGAGGATGCGCGCCAGGTACGGGACCGCGCGTTCGGCGTTGGATTCGGGCGGAGGCATGTCGAGTTCGGGATCCGGCAGTTCCGGATGCCCCGCATGTTACCGCGCCGGGGAGGAATGAAAACGGCCTGCCACCGGGCAGGCCGCAATGCGTCAAGAGGAATCAGCGCCTGGAGCGGTCGGTGAGAGTCCCGTCCCACCGACCCACCGACAGGTGTTGGTGCCGGGCCCGGCGCCGCAAGTGAGCCGGAGACTTCATAGTGTGCGCAGGAAGGCCACCAGATCCGCCTTCTCCTGCGCCGTCAGGCGGATGTCGAAGCGCTGGTTGTAGAAGTCCACCACGGCATCGAAATCGGCGGCGAAGCCGTTGTGGAAGTACGGCGCACGGGCGGCCAGGCCGCGCAGTATGGGTCCTTTGAACCGGCCGATGTCCTTCCATTTTCCCGTGATCATTGCGCGCCCCGGGTCCGTGGTCTCGATCAGGGCGCCCGTCGTCTTGTTGCGCAACTGGTAGAGCGGCATGTCCGGAGTGCGCCGGGACGAATCCGTGAGGCCGATGTCGAGTGGCGCGGGGATTGAATGGTTTCCGCTGTTGGGCGTGTCATGACACGTCGTGCACGTGCCTTGAAGGAGGGGCACGCTCAGGTCGTCGTTCAGCCCCTTTACGCCCTCAATGCTTATCGGCTTGGTGTTGAACAGTGCCTGACCCCGTGCAACGGCCCTTCGCGCATCAACCGCGCGCCCGTCGTCACCGTGCCCCCCCGGCAAATTGGTCCAACTGTCGTATAGCGTGAATACGGTCGACGTGAACGGCGCGCCCGACTTGTAGTCGCCGGACACGACGTCGTTGATCCCGAAGTGGAACGCTTGATTCACCAGGAGGTGCGGGCCGCCTTGCGCGCCCAGCGCGCCCAGGAACAGCGCCTTCGAATCGAACACTTGCGCCGTGAACAGGCCCATTTCGAACTGCACGATCGAATCGCGCTGCGCCTGTGTCAGCGGCTGTGCCGCCTTGGCGTGCCCGGTCGTTGCGCTGTTCGACTGGTCGGCCAGATCGAAGTGAAGCGACGCAAAGCACTTCGTGGTGCCGATGATGCAATCGGTCGAGGCGGGATCCTGGAAGGTCTCGCGCGCGTCCCACATCGTGGTACTCAGGAACCTGAGATTGGTGGTCGGCAACGGCCGCCGGAACAGTGACAATTCGGTGGCCGACGCGTAGTCGTAAGGGTCATCGACGCCGGTCAGCTCGAATTCGGCGGTGTCGGAGATGCCGATGCCGATCCGTATCAGCCCTTTGGTCAGCAGCATGCTGTAGGCGGCTCGCCGGGCGGCGAGGGTGGACACGTCCGCGTTGGGAGAATTCGAGCCATCATTCAATCGGAAAATCGGATCGGTTCCCTTGGTCGCGTCGAACCTTGCCTGAATGTGATGGGGCGTGACTGTCCAGCCATCGTTCGCCTGGTGACAGGTGTCGCAGCTGCGACCGTTCGTTCCAAGCTTCTGGAAGAACGGGTTGCTGCGATCGATCCGGCCCGCCGTATTGAATGTCGCGGAAAGACCGCTGGGATTGGGGAACACCAGCAGAGGTCCTTGTTGCTGGTCGTCGTGCTGATCCTCGGCGCCGATGCCTTGTGATGCCAGCAGTGCAGCGGCCAGTATGGACACCGCGAACAGCCTTGATTTGATCTTCATGGATTCCTCCTGGGAGAACTCATGTGGATACGGCCTGCTCACCGCGCCTCATGGCGGCCGGAGCGCGAAGGCGCTCGATCCTGTCGACGAGGTCAGCTGACAACGGGACGGCCGACTCGAGAACCATGCGCCGCCGTGCCTGCGGGGTCGCGTGCGCGCCGCAGTTGAAGCGGACCCACGTGGTCGCCTCGATAATCTGGCCGTGGCCGTCGATGAAATCCGCGACCCATAGCACGCCATTGCGCAGGAAGATCGCGACTTCGCGGCGCTCGCTGTGACGGAGCAACTGGCCTTGCATGCAATGCGAAGCGCCTTGTTCGGGGGAAATCCTCAACGCCTCTCCTTCGGCAGCGACCCTCTGCAACACGGATATGGCCGACCGAAACGGAGCCAGCGGTCGAGCCGCGTCGTAGCGGGATTGCTATGCTAGTGTCATGAACGCATACTAATGGCGCCCGCAACGAAAGTCCTGAAGAAACTCCGAAGAATTGGCAAAACCTGATTCACGCCGGCAGCGCCTGTCTGCCGGTGCGGCCGTTGCAGGACTGCAGGCGCGTCCACGAGTGATTTCGGAGCTATTGGCATGAGCCCGGTCTATCAGATAGGTCCGTTTCGGCTCGACCCGAATGCCGGAGTGCTGACTCATACGGGGCAGCCGATGGCTTTGGGTGCGCGCGCGGTCGCCGTGCTGACCACACTTGTCCTTCGCCCCAACGAATATGTGCAGAAATCCGACATCCTGGACGCTGCGTGGCCCGGTGTCGTCGTCGAAGATAGCAACCTCTCGGTCCAGATCTCGTCGATCCGGCGGGTGCTCGCCCGGGCCCCGGAGGGCGAGCATTGGGTCGAGACGCTTTCCCGAAGGGGCTATCGCTTTGTCGGACCCGTCAGCGAAATCAATGACGATCAGCGTCCGGACGCTCCTGGCGGCGGCCCGATTACGAATTTGCCCGAGCCGTTGACATCGTTCATCGGCCGCGAACGGGAGTTGGTCGAGATCAAGCGGTTGTTGCCGGATACCCGGCTGTTGATGCTTGTCGGCATCGGCGGCATTGGCAAGACCCGGCTTGCGCTGCAGGCAGCCGCTGAAGTGATGGCGGCGTACCGCGATGGCGTCTGGCTGGTGAGCCTGGCTCCGTTGGCTGACCCGGCGTTGGTTCCAAGCGCGGTAGCGCAAGTGCTTGGCGTGCGCGAGGCAGCGGGGAAGCCGCTCATCGAATCCCTGTGCAGGCAGGTCAAGGGACGGCAGTTGCTGTTGGTGCTGGACAACTGCGAGCACGTTCTGAAGGCATGCACGCAACTGGCCGACGCCATGCTCCGCGGTGCGGCGGACCTGACCATCATCGCAACCAGCCGCGAGCCGTTGCACGTGGCCGGTGAGAAGTCCTATCCACTGGTCCCGTTGTCGCTGCCCGATCCGACGGCGAAAGTGGAGAGCCTCATTCAGTCCGAGGCCGTCCAGCTCTTCGTTGCGAGAGCCCGGGAGCAGCTGCCGGACTTTGCGTTGACCGCGGTGCGTGCACCCGTGGTCGCCGAGCTATGCATCCACCTCGACGGCATTCCCCTTGCGCTGGAGTTGGCAGCCGCCCGCATACGGACGCTGTCGATCGAGCAACTCAACGCGCGACTGCATGACCGTTTCAAGCTGCTCACAAGTGGTAGCGGCAGCGCGCCACCGCGCCAGAGGACCCTGCGCGCGACCCTCGACTGGAGCTATGACCTGCTTACCGAGCAGCAGCGCGTGGTGCTCGGGAGGGCAGGGGTTTTCGCCGGCGGGTTCAGCCTCGAAGCCGCCTCCGCAGTTGCGGCGGATGGCGCGATCGATCAATTTGCGGTGATCGACCTGCTGTCGCAACTCGTCGAACGTTCGCTGGTCGTTGCCGACACGAACCTTGCGGACGCGCGGTACCGATTGCTCGAGACCACGCGCGCCTATGCGCTGGAGAAGCTCGCCGAATCCGGTGAGACCGACGCAATCGAGCGACGGCACGCGCAGTACTTCCACGAACTGTTCGAAAGCGCGTTTGCCCACTGGCTTCGCATGTCGGATGCGGAATGGCATGCCATCTATGTGCCGGAACTCGACAACGTTCGCTCCGCGCTCGAGTGGTCGCTCGGGGCCACAGGAGATCAGGCGATCGCCGTCGGACTCGCCGGTGCCTCGGGACCATTGTGGACATCGCTCTCGCTCTACGGTGAGGGCGTGAAGCGTCTCGAGGCGGCCGTGGCGCGGTCCCAACAGGACACATCCGCGTCGGACCAGGCGCGCCTTTGGCTGTGGCTGGGTCTGCTGTCGGAGCCCGCTGAACCGACGAAGGCGCTGGTGGCCTTCGAGCACGCGATCAGGCTTTACCAAGGACTGGACGATTCGCTGGGGCTGGGCCTGTCGAAAGTCTGGATCGCGCGAGTGTTGGCCATGTTGGGTCGACTCGAAACGTCCGCTGCCGCACTTGCCGAGGCGTGGCCCGCGCTAGAACTCGCGGGACTGCCCAAGGTGCTTGGCTTCTACTTCGCCAACTCAGGCTTTCTGAAAATGCAGATGGACGATCCGCACACTGCCCGTGCGCATCGGCAAAAGGCGTTGTCCTTGTACCGCGAGGCGGGAAGTACATTTGCGGTAGCGGCATCACTGAACAATCTTGCTACCGTGGATTGGGCGCTTGGCGATCTGGATGCCGCCGAAGCATCCTTTCGCGAAGCCGCGGCGATGCACCGCGCGTCGGGACAGCGCGGCCCCCTCGGATTCACGCTCGCCAACCTCGCGGGTGTCCTCACCGCGCGCGGCGAGGTCGTCGATGCTCTGGCCGTCGCGCGCGAAAGCGTGCCAATGCTGAGCAATAGCGGCAATGCCTGGGTCTTCATGCATCATCTCGCGCTGCGAGCCGCGCTCGCGGGCCAGCTCGAGCATGCGGCACGACTCTCAGGCTATGCCAGCGCGGTCTTTGCAGCCAAGGAATGCACACTGCAGCAGGATGATGCGCACGCGCACGCGCGGCTGCACGCGCTGTTGCGTGAGGGACTTCCGACTGACCGGCTAGAGCGCCTGCTCGCCGAAGGCGCAAAGTTGAGCGAAGACGAAGCCTGCCGGCTGGCGCTTCAGTAGCAGCTCTGTGTCCGAGCCAGCCATGCGAAGCCGCGACGCGGAGTCGACACTGGCTGGATTCGCCGTTGTGGGCACTTGCTCCAAGGCTGGTGTCCGCCAATTGCCGTCAAAGGCACAATCCTCCAAGATGACGAGCCCGGCTGGGGCTTCGCGCGCGACAGCCGGTCCGGCGGCATGACCACATTCGACGTGGAAGGGGGGCAACATGGGGGAGACGACGACTTTGCGGTGTGCGGCCGATGGTGTCGGCAAGGAGTCGAGGGCAGTCGCGGCGCGGAAGGGCA
>Ga0302321_100003876_pt1 | contig 12910 bp, 17 predicted proteins | sample Fen_T0_1_FD_202505 | JGI IMG/M metagenome (GOLD analysis project Ga0302321, IMG submission 202505) | Peat permafrost microbial communities from Stordalen Mire near Abisko, Sweden - Fen_T0_1 | ecosystem: Environmental > Terrestrial > Soil > Wetlands > Permafrost | place: Sweden: Abisko...
GGCGAGCTTCTTTTCAGCGATGGTCTTACCCGCACGATAACGCTTGGCATCCAGAATCAAGTCCAAAATACGGGCATCTTTCACATCAGCAAATTCTTGGGCTGAGAAGCCATAGGTTTCAGTCACAAAGTTCTGCATATCGCCTAGGGCTGCTTTGAACTTCTTTGTGTCCTGCCACTCAGGGTGTTTCTCTATAGCTTGTTGAACCTGCTCTTGTATATAGGCTTGCGTCTTTTGACCAAACTCTTGTTGATACTTTTCAGTTTCCTGCTGTTTAACCGTTTCCGTGGCGGTCTTGATCTTCTGGATCTCATCCACGCGGATATTGTAATCCTGCACCAGTGCGGCATATTCGCCAGGATTTTGAAACCTGAGGTTGTTCCAGTCTATGCCTTGATATTCCTTAACCAAAGAGTTCTCAAGATAGCTGGTTAACGCCTCGGCATCCTTAATCTTGGTGCCATATTCCTGCAATAATCGGGGCTTGTCTACTTCATAAAATTGTTTCTTTTCTTCCGCCAGGGCTTTGCTTTTCTGGGTGTTCGACTTGTTGTTTTGGTAGCCTGCGATTAAATCAGCGGCGGGAACAACATCAACTTTACCATCCACCTTGATCTTGAAACCGGCAAAATCGCCCTCATCATCGAGAATAATCTTATCTTCAGGTACGCCCAGCACCTTTGACCAGGTGGTATCAGTTTCGGACTCATCAGCTTCATCAGGTTCAGATTCATCAATCTCAACCCCTGAATCCTCATCGCCTTCGTCATCCTCACCGTAATCTGAATCATCGCTTAGGTCTTCAACCGGCTCTGCTTCAGCTTTAGATTCGGGTAATTTAGGCTTGGCTTTCTTCTCAGGTTGCGGATTATCATTTTCCATCAACAACGCGCTGATCTGATCTGTTACACTTCCGGTCGCCGCTGGGGTAGAATCGGTAGTGACATTAATTTCATTACTCATTTACATATCCTTATAAAATTGTTCTTCAGCCAGTCTATACCCTTCAAGACGCCAAATTTTTCTACGGGCATCATCAAAGGCTAACTTATCACCAATCTCTTTGTCATAATTCTTGGGACTGACACAGGCTGACTCACCAATCACATGATTACCATTTTGTACTGTAATAACACAGATTGTTAAGGTACCTTTATAAAAGTATGTGGTTTCTTTAATCTTGCTATCAATAATTTCTGGTGTAAGTCTTGGTGCATCAAGACCTTTTACCTTAATTTCGTTTTCCAATTCTTGTTCGTTCATTTATTCACCCTTTTTAGTTGTTGGTCATAGGCCAATCTGTCTTGCAACATTTGCATTTGCTTCTTATGACTCACTTTAGTCTTACCTGATACCACATCCTGGTAATCTTTTAGCATCTTACGGGACTTATCATCACGTTCAAGTATTGGTGTAACCATATCATTCACCTTTAAAATGTATGCAGCCAAACATATCGCCTACTTCAAAACGTCCGCCTTCCTGATAGCTGTAAACCAACATGTCGTTTTTTTCTTCCTCAGTAAAACCAAAATCTTCTGATAGCTTTTCGTTTTCACAAAAATGCTTAACATTGTATAGGCAGTCTTTACAGTACATCATTCACCTTTTAGTTGCTTACGAGCCAAAACGCCGGTCTGTATATCCTGATTAATGGCGTAGTCTATCGCTGTCAAGGCGTTAATTCTGGCATGAATTAAGGGATATTCTTCAGGCTTGGCATTCTTGAACTCATCAAACAGTTGGTTGCCTTGTGTATTAATATAGGGCATTACCCAAAGCGAATAAGCCTTGGCGGCTTTCTCACCGATATGTATTTCCCTTTCCAACTGGTCGTTGCGTTCCATATTGTTCATTGCTTGTAACTCGCCATTGCCTGATAAAAAATACGATCCACCTTGCTTTCTTCATCATCCAGATAATGCTCAAACACAGTGATATTACCCAGCGGGAAATAGCCATCATTCATCGCCTCAACAACACGCCTTGCCAGAGCGCCTAACTCCACGCTTTCTATCACCAGATAATCATTCATGATTGCAGCCTTGGATAGATAATTTTACCTCTGTACCAAACGCGTTCGATAAATCGGTTTGGGCCAAAGCCTATTGCTATGATGTTGTATAGCTGAAACCATAATCGCCCTGTCCAACAGCGGTTAATTTTAATAAATTTCATATTTTCACCTTATTCATTAGTCTGTTTCCCCTTCGCCTTCAGCCATATCAACGGTTTCTTCTGCGCCTTGCACCAGCTTCTGATTAGCCAGGAAATTAGCATCCTCATCCGCCTTGGCGGTGGCTTCAATGCCGGTCAGCTTAATCGCTGCATCGAGCAGCATTTTCTCTTTGTCGAGGTCATCTTTATGCTTTATGGTAATGGCATCAAGCAGCATCCTTTGTTTCTGTAACTGTAATTCAAGGCTGGCAATTTCAGCTTGAGAGGTCGCTTTGTCCATTTCCCGCTGATGTTTACCTAATTCAACCTGTCCTTTGAGCTGCACGTTTGCCATCTGCGACTCGGCTGCTGTAGTTGCAGACTTGGCTAATTCTGCCTGTTGCCGCATCTGTTCCATAGTCATCTGATCTTGTTTCTGACTGGCTTGTTGTGCAGATTGTTGCGCCTGTTGCGCCGCTTGTTGTCCTTCAGGGCTGGCAGGATCAACAAAATATCGGGTAGCGCCATTAAGGCCACTAAACTTGCATAAATCATCCAAAGCACTGTACACCTTACCTGGACTGCACATATAGCTTAAGGGCGTTTGTGCGAGTTCTTTCTGCATCATCGTTATCTGGGTAACAGCGGCTAACTGTTTGGCGTGATCGCCTGAACCAGTACCAACGCGCACCGTGGTTTTAGTGCGTGGTCGCCATGAACTGGGGTTGACTTTGACCCATTCGCCTTTAAATTTAAAATCCTGAGCGGTGTCGATGTGTTTTACCGCCAAGTCACGAATCTTGGTACACAGTGGTTTAAGGCCCGTTTCGGCTATAACCCGTATGATGAGCCCCACCAGTTCTTCTTTCGCCGTCATCAAGCGTTCTACGCCCTCAGAACCGACCTTATTACCAATATTCTGCGGGGTGGCCGTGCCTTCTGCAGAAACACCGACACGCCCTGATTTCACCTCATCGAGATACTTCATCATCACAAAGCCGGTGTCACCAATCATTGGCGTTGCTAGTGGAGCAATGGCATCAATACGCTTGGCCCTGATAATGCCACCCGGACGACTAACCAGCATGTCGTCAATCGTAACCTGCCCTTCAACAATGATATTGCGCTGGTTATTTTGTAGATACAAGTTGTCCATGATGTTACGTAACAGCGCGGTTTTGTTGTCCTGAATCTGTTTCAGCCGGTCATAAATTGATAACCCCTTAAACTTGTGGCTCATGATAATCGCCGTACACGCTACCCAAGGCGAATAATCGACTTCTTCCTTCGATAAAACCACACTGGGCGGCATTGAGTTGCCGACCGTGATCTTTTGGGGTGTGGCTACCCCGTCCCCGTCCATATCCAGCTTTAAGAAACACTCGCACACGTCCACCAGTTTTGATGAACTGTCCTCCACAAACGTGGCTGGAATAAGCGTGTTCTCACGTTGAGCCCCAAAGCGGTACGATGAGCGTAACAGGTCAGCCTCTGCCAGATTCTGCACCACTTCAGGGTCATAGCCTTCCTCGATTAAATCAGATACCGACTTAGTGACAATGTGGCAAGTAAAACGGGCCTTATCCAGATTTATGGAATTGTGCTGATTGCTAACGCGAAACTGTTCAGGAGGCACAGCATCAACACATATTTTTCCGTTGTTGTTAGTGATTTTAATTTTTGCATTAAAGAATGAAAGCGGCTGTCCATCGAAAGTAAATTCTTGTATCTCGGATAATTTAAGGACTTCAACTTTGGGGTCTGATACCAGCATCTGCAACTGATCTTGGCTTAAGCCGGTATATTCCTCGGTGCGAACATCTTCCTCGTTTTCGTAATAGACTTTTAGAATGCCGTTACGCTGCATCAGGGCATCTTTGACGAACTGATGAATCAGGATAAACCCATCATTTTGTTTCATCAGAATATCATAGACGAACTCGCTTTCCAGTTCGGCCTGTTTCTCGTCATCAGGGCTAACAGGGTCGAAGATCACCACCTCGTTATTCTGGGTAAACGACTTCATCACCTGCGGGATAATCCACTCAATGGCATCTGCGACATCGGTTGAGACCAACGCGCTGCGGCCTTCCTGTTCGTTGCCGGTGGGATTGCCTAGGTAGTAGTTAAGCGGGTCGATGAGGTCAGCGGGCGTCTGCACCGTGACATTCGCCATGCTTAACTCGTTGGCGATAATGGCAAGGATGTCCTCGTCAGTGAGTTTATTTTTCTTTGCCATTACTGCCCCTAATCGAACGGGTTAGTGATAAAACGTAAGGTTCACGCCGCCGGTTCTTCAACAGGCGCTGCATCAGGGACAATGTCGTCCAAACTTTGCGCAACATTTTGTAAATCAGTCAATGAGGCCACTTGTTCAGGCGTTAAGTCTTGATCGGCCAGTTGTGCAGTCAACGCGTTAACCGCGTCTTGCAAGGCGGCAATCTTGGCGATAATTTCCGCTTCGACCTTGTTGAGCTGTCCGGTTATTGACTGATTTATTTGTAAAAGCTCGTTTATTTTCATGATAATAATTTCCTGTGTTGGGTGGTAAAAGTGATGATGGACATGAGTAGTAGACATTGTTTCTAAATCTTCCCATGTTATGGGTGTGTGCTTCATTAGGGTGTTAACAGCCTTTTTTACCGGGCTTGCCAGGCATTGGAGGCTTTTTCTTATCTTTAGCCATGATTGCATTCCTATAGTTTGTTGATGATCTTGTTTAGTTGCGTGGATAGGTTCCCGACATTGGCCTTTGCTGCCAGCTTCTGTTCAGGCGTAATGATAGGCACATCGGGATAAGGATAACCCGACGCCTTGAGCTTGGTCAGGTTGTCGATGACCACAGTCACCAGGTCATTGGCTTTTGATTTAGTGGCATTGGCTGCGGTAACAATCGCGTAAATCTCGGTGGGCAGAATGGATGCTGAAACCAGATTATTGTAGGCCACCAAGTCCGCCGCCAACGCTGTTTTAACCGCGTTCAGTTCAGTAATGAAGGTGTCTATATTGGTGGTGGCTGGCATCGCTTATCCCCAAAATGGTGTAAGGACAATTCGCGAATTGTCCCTACCATCGTATTTTCTACCGTTTTTATAAAAAATCAATCATTATCGACGCATTTAGCGACACGTTTAGGGATTTTCTAAACAATTCCAAGATTATGGCGTGAATAGTCTATCGGTCGGTGGTATTGCGGATCTGGCCATTGTAAAGATAAGGTATATTTCTTGCCTGTATCTGAGTTAGTTCCTTCTTCTTCTGTAATCCTTGCTAACGCGTCTAGTGCGTCATCATGCAATGGAACGGGGAACGGTATTAATTCAGACTCTATAAAATCATGAATTAAATCCCTCGTTTTACCTTCATAATCAGTCACTATATGCTTTCGTGGTAAATAAATAGAACCATTTTCAAATAGGGGAACCAAGCGTTTTATTCTGTCAATTTTTGAAGTTGGGCCTGCCACTTCAATAATTTCAAACCGATAATTTTGTTTTTCCTGTATCAGTTTTATATAAGCAATATCCGACTGCATTCCATATTGCTCATACCTAACCTCTAAAGGATGATATTTTCTATGTAAATCAATCAACCGCTTTGCTCTTTCAGTTAAATTAATTCGATCCCTTACTTCTGGTATGCAGTAATAATTTTTATCTTCCGCCAATCCAACTGCCCATATTGAGGTATAGTCATTGTGCTTGCGCTTACCGTTCGCTGCATCCACTAACAGATACCAATTAGCGTTTGATGGTGCTTGACCATTAAAATACCTTAGCCATTCCCTGCTAAAGCCTTGTGAACTGTCGGCCACGGGATTCTGCAACATCTGACAACTAAACACGAAGCTACCAAAATCCCTTCGCTTTTCGTCCAGCAATTCTTGCGATAAAAAAACCGGCTCCCCGAATGACGTACCATCATGAGTAGCGGGGTGTATTCTTGGTGTTGCCGTGCCTCTTTCCATAATTGTTTTGTAAGTATCAGAGAAGTGATACCGTGTCCCTATAAACCTTCTTTTACCACCTTGTGCGCCTAAGTTATAACTAAGTGCCAAAGACTCTGTTGTTTTCTCGATCATTTCAGGGGTTGTCACTGACTCCTTGGTAACAATGTCATCGTAAACCAACAAACTAAAATGCTTTCCTGTGGGCTGTCCATCGACAACGCCCCACGCTTCGACGGTGCTTTCTTTCGGGTTGCCTTTGCGTTTTACAACAATACCGTCATCCTCGCTCCATTTAAGAGCTTCTTTGCTTGGATTTCTGTATAAAATATCTGGGAACCAGTCTTGTAACTGCTTATTTAATTCAAGCTCCCGTTTAATCTGCCTTAAAAAAGCCTTGGCTATGGGCCTTGTGTGGCTGAATATACCGATTGTTATTTCTGGATTTTTTAATATCTCTTGGATCGTTAAGGCAAATGTTATCAAACTTGACTTGTAATGTTCACGCGCCCATAAATCGAGCATTGAATCCGGGTTATTTTGTACTTCCACGCAGCGGTCAAACAACCAATCATTTTCAGCATCACTTCTATCCAAGCCATAACGGAATAGAAAATATAAGTCAGTTTTGCATAGCTCCTGCAAAATTTTGAGCGTATTTTCCGATTGTCTGGCTTTTAATATAAAAGCAGGGTAATCATATCGGGTTGTCAGCATCAGAATTTAATACCTTCATCGTTTCGTCAATCCAGTCCTTTGCGCTGAAATTAGGGTCGGTTTTGGGATGGTTTTGAGCATTGATATTATTAACCTGCACATCTGGCATCTTTCCGAATACGGTTTCTTTACCTTCCCGTAAAGTTGACTGTATGGTTTTATGGTCAATAAAGGGTATTTCCTGCTTGGCTTTATATTTTTGTTGAACTTGATCCATCATTATTTTGCAATGATGTACTGAAGAATCGTTAAAAAATGCCAGCATCTTTATTTGTTTATCGGCCTCATCATTAATAAGTGTACGAAGTGTCCCAGGCAACGTCCCAATTTCCGCCTCAACCTTAACCTTATCTGCAATACAGTGTCCCACGCTACCCTTTATGATTCCTCTCTTTTTAGCTTCCCTGTCTACAGTGCTTTTAGGTATTCCTGTCAGCTTTTCACATTCCCTTGAACTTTTCCCTATAGCGAATAAATTTAGTGCGTCCTCAATAGTTTTAGCCATAGATCACCCCACCATCGCCCCCGTGCCAAAAACCCCAAAAATAGTTAATACAAACAGCACAAACACCACCACGATCAACAAGGTCGCCAGACATTTAGACATTTCAGAAATAATTGTGTTCACATCCACTTACGTACCATTTCCGCATTTTCGATATCTTCAACGATCAATTTAAAGACATTTTCCGACATAAAGCGCTTTAAGTCATGTTCGCCGCACACATTAAATTTCACGGCGGTCACCGTAATTTTGTCATTTTGGAAGATATACTCCACCACCAGATTGTAGTTGTATAAAACCATCGCATGTTGATGGATGAGCTTGTCCGGTTTCATGGCAAGTAGTCAATCCTCATCGGTGTAATAATCCTCACGCCGTTCGTTGTGCCTGCGCGTAAAAAGCTGGCTTTTAACCCAGTCTTTGGTGCGAGCTTCTTCACAGTCCGTGCAAATGTAATCGTCTTGACGGGCGGTGTGAATTTTTCGCTCTATACCCACTGTGTGTTTACCGTAGCGGCAATAAAATTCTTTAGCCATTATTATCAATGCCTTGAATATAAATATTTACCGTGTTGGTAAATAAAACTTTACTGCTCATGTTGGTGACACCTGTGGATTTTGCTTGATTTACGGTCAATGGGCATCCTTGGCATACAGCGCTTGTCGTCGCACTCGGCGCAAATGTAGTGATTCAGGTACTTTGAGGGCAAGCGGGTTATCTCCGTTTTCCATTCTCGACAGTGGCAACAATAAAACTGCGGTTTCATGATAGAGGCAGAATCCGCGTCATCCGTTAAATTCATGACTCACCCAACCCAACATACCACCCACCACCTAAACGTGCCTTAAATCGCATTTTTAACGCCTTCCTGTTCAAATCGTAGCTTAACGATAAGCCGTTTTGCCGCTGCTATAGTTTCCAGCAGCTGGTAATAGTCCGCCAGTTCCACCCCGCCCAACTGCTTGCCGGTGTAGCGGTCGCATTTGAGCTGATCGGCCCAGCTCACCAGGTCGACGAGCATCCTGATGATGTCACCCTCGCTTGGGTTTGCATAGGTGGCTTTGGTCATCAGCACACCGTAAGAATCAGGTTAACCATGAGGCCCCGAATGTTCACGCCTGAGCATATTCCGTTACCGTCCGCATCGAACAGCCACCAGCCGCTATTTTGCCGTGCTATCGTGCAGCCATCCAGTAAGCGCTGTTCGAGTAGATCAAACACCGGGTATAAATCGGGTTGTTTATCGGTTGCATAGGGGGCTTTGGGTTCGGTCATGGGTTGTAGTAATCGTTATATTCTTGTTTTGCTTTTGCCAGCAATTTAAGGTCTTTCAATCTTTGTTTATTTTTTCTATTTGTCGAGATGCTGCTTTTTAAATAATTTGAAAAAGGTTGTTTTGATGTGAATAGGTTGTGCAAGAAACCCTCCATATCAATATCTTCAACAAACTCGATTAAATAATCTGTTTCGCATCTTTTCAATGCTGATGTAAAAACATCAATAAAAAATTCATCGGTAAATTCCCGCCACTCTTTATTTGTTACGGGTGATGTCATGGTTTTATTCATTTCTTCCATCATCTTGTCATAATCATCCCTGCTTAATCCGCAACTAGAAAAAGTCTCTCTATCTCTAACAGGTATTGCGTAATACTCTGCAAGGGTCATTGGTATATCAAGAATTTCTTCAGTACTCATGTCGTACCAAACATCACCTTCTTTAATCATGGAAGGAATAGGCACGGCATATCCAGCCAAGATAGCAGCGTTCAGCTTTTCCTCTTGCTCAAGCCCTTTTTTTTGTGCAACATCAAAATCAACTTTAACAAATGTACTTTTTGTTTTCATAATTTACTCAAATTTAAATTGTCTTGAATTGACATGAATTGGCAATTTATAAATGCCAATTTAATTCTTTATAACTTATTAATTATTATAATAATAATTCTATATATAATTGAATTGGCAAATTGGCAGGCATACACACCCCTTGGGATTTTATATCCGTTTTTATCCGAGGGTGTGTTAGGTCTCTTGTCAATTTACAAATTATCCATTTTTACTTTTAAATTCAAAGTGTTGAATTGGCATTTTTTCTCTGCCAATTCATGCCAATTTAAAATAATACCTATTTCAATCAATAAGTTATAATAAATGAATTGGCATTCCATAATAATTAATTTGCCAATTCAATTAAGGGTTTAGCGCAAAAAACGCCATTCTTGGTTTACCGGGTTTGCCTTCCCGGGTGTTCTTTGCCACAACCAACTCAGCCTTAACCAGCGATTGCAGCACTTCTGCCAGTTCCCTGTCTTTCCACTTTGAAAACGGTGTTTTCCTGTGCATATCCCTTTCTGTTACCCCGGCCATATCAGAACGAATAGCCAGTAATATTTCCTGTTTCATTTTTTGGTAGATAGAACCGGATAGGTTTTCCCTGATGTCGGTAACAGTGAGAGAAGATAATTTATCCAAATAACAAATGGCTGACTTGGAAGAATCTTCCAAAATCATGCTTGAAAAGGGATTTTTAGCTAACTCAACCATCATCCCCATACGGCCTGACAGTTCCCCCCAACGGCCAGCCGTGCCTTCTATGCCTTCACTTTGAAGATCGCCCATTAACGACACCATCTTTTCTGAAAACGCATTGTATAAGCGTTCAGCCTTGGCATTCATATCAAGCTCTATAATTTCACCTGTTATGATAGGGTTAAAATGAAACGTATTAACTGGGTCTTGTTCAGACACACGGTCATTAATGTCTTTAGACCATTTGATAATGGAAGCCGGGACATTAACTTTGCGTAAGCGTCTGGGAGCCACACGGGGCATATCGCTTTTATAGGTTATGAAGCGACCAAACAACCCGTCACGGATCATATTAATGGTTAGGTTGTCATAGAACGTGGACGGCGTTGTCATGGCCTGTATGGTTATAGCGGGACATTGAATAGTGATACTTTCATCGGCGTTCTTTAAGCCGCCCATCGTTGAGTAGTTCTTTGATCGTACCAAGCCATCCAGTCGCCCAAAGCACTCTATTAACTGGGCGATTGCGGTACGTGCCACATGGTTGGTTTTGTTATTGGAGGCTTCCAGGTACATGCCAAACTCATCAATCACCGTGATGTGGGCAGGTTTGTTGTTTAAGGTCGAGATAACCGCACCAGCAGACGTGTAACCATCGCCTGCCAGTAAATGCTCCATTTTGCAGGCTCTTAAAACATCTTCCGTAACATGTTTGATATGTTCTTTACCGCAAGCGGTGGAGGCTATATTTAAGAAATACAGGCTGGTAAAATCACCAAACACCGTTTTAAAGCGACGTCCTAACAGCACAGAGACAATACCAAAAGCGCATTGCTTGGCAAATATAGGTTGTGGGATCTTGGCCGTGTCGTTGTAATACTGTTCAATATCGCCCAATACACCTGGGAGTCTATCTAAGTTTAGGGATTCATCCGTTTTGGAATAGCCATAAAAAGGATTTTCTTCAGTATCAACAGGTTCATCATCAACTTGGGTAAACAATGTCTCAATATCAACGTCCAGCTCTGGCATTGCGCAGGTATTAATCCAGCCTGCGTCTTGAGCCAGCTTAAAAAGTGATAGCTTGGTTAAGCCGCCGCTTTTACGCTTAAAGCTGTTCCAAGTCCTAAGCTGATCCTTATAAGAATACTTGGAAGATGATGCCGACCATTCGTTCCATAAATCAAACCCAAGCCCACACCCTGCATAACTATGCAAAGCCATGCCGACATTTAGCCAGGTATCACGTTCATCAGAATCTATAAAAAAGAGGGCGGTGCGTAACTCTGTTTCCTGCGCATCAGACAGTGACTCAAGACGTGCTTCATCCATTAAAACCGAAGCATTGCGTGTTAAATCTCTGATCCAATCGGGGAGAGATGAAGGAATAGCGCCTTGCAATGGATCGCTTGAGGCTTCCCAAGCATAACTGCCGCCGCTTGAGTGGTTGGACGGTTCAAGAATAATATAGCCGTTACATTTAACGTCTATACCCTTTAAACTTTTTCCCAGTTTTCCGGGTAATGTTTGATTAGGAGGAAGCTTAAAAACACGATGTTCGCCGCCGCCCCCCGTAAATTGCAACACATCGGAATTAAGGGGGCCATGTTTGGCTTCGACTATTTCTATGTCATAAAGACCGCCATTGCGGGGATCAATATCAATAGCGCACAAGCCCGACGAGGCTAGGTGTGCGGCAATGTTCGCGTTAGGGAATCGTGTCCACCACTTTTTAATAGTATCAGGATTTATTGTTGCGTCATCTTGCCCTTTGGGGGCGGCTAATCCTAATGGATGCTTGCCTATCTTGTGTAGCTTTTCATCCATTTCAGGATTGCCACAAGCACACGATCCATCATCATTAACATTCCACACCGGAAACACATGCCAGCCCAGCGCCGCATAGCGTAGCGCAAAGCTAAGTTTTGTTTCAGTACCCGTGTTGGCGACTAAGCGCATAACCGCCCGTAACCCGCGAATAACCTACGCCCGCACTCAGCTATAAATGACTTAATTCTCATTTATTTTGAGTCCCAAGGCTTCCGCGACTATCCTGACATTTAATTCCTTATCTTCGACGTGTTTCATCAGCACATGGAAGGCATACGTTGAGAGGGTCATGTTATCCATCTCTGCCAGGCCCAGCAGCTTCGACCGGAAGTCATCGGGGACGGTAAAGGAAATGGTGGCATCGCGTTTGCAGTTAATCATAATGATTGGCCAAAAAAAGCCCGCACACAGAGGATAGTGACGGGTTGAAAGTGGGTAGGACGAGAGTTTGGGGAGGGTTGGGTCATGGTTAGTCGTTAGGCATCAGGGCGTAACTCATTATAAATATGGGGGGCAAAACAAGAGGGGTGTTGTGTCCCATCAACAGCATCACTTAACCCATTGGCGGTTGTAATAGTAGGTAATGCCTCGCCTCTTAAATATTTACCGATAGCGCCCTGTGTTATGCCTGCTTTTTTAGCAAGCGCATCCTGGGTGCCACAATGCGAGATTGCAATGATTACTGATTTACGGACTTCTTCTTTAATTTCTGATTTTTTCATAAGCGGGGATAATACTCCCGTACTTGAAAAAGTCAATACTAATGTACTTAGTGTAGGAAATACTTTTGTATTATCGTATTCAACTATGAAATATGGTGAACGCTTAAAAGCTGCTAGAGAACATGCCGGGTTATCTCAGGAGGAGTTAGTGCGCCTATCGGGGGTAAAGCAGGGGACTATCTCAAAAATTGAAAGAGGGGATCAAAATTTTTCAGGGTTTGACGCAAAACTTGCCCATTGCCTGGGTGTCAATGCGTTATGGCTGTCTGAGGGGAATGTTAAGTATGCCCCAGACTGGCTTATTGGAAGCGACAAGACAACGAATAAAAAAACTTTTTATTCTAAATTTGATTCTTTATCAATCGACCAAAAGAAAGAGGTTGAGAACTTTTTAGACTTCATTTTGAATAATGTTACTAGCGGAAAAAACCAAGAAAAAGACAAAAAAGTCTTGACAAATCAAGAGGTTGAAGATATTCGGGGGGGGGGGGTAAATGATGTA
>Ga0302321_100003877_pt1 | contig 12908 bp, 12 predicted proteins | sample Fen_T0_1_FD_202505 | JGI IMG/M metagenome (GOLD analysis project Ga0302321, IMG submission 202505) | Peat permafrost microbial communities from Stordalen Mire near Abisko, Sweden - Fen_T0_1 | ecosystem: Environmental > Terrestrial > Soil > Wetlands > Permafrost | place: Sweden: Abisko...
CCGCTGACACGCGAGTTCCTGGCCCGGACGCACGGCACCGGCGCACACGTCCACGCGTCGCCTGCTCCCTGACCCGGCCCAGGGGCGGGGCCGGCGAAGCGGCGCGGGGTCGGGCCGGGGCGCCGCGTATCATCGCGCCATGGCCTTGCTGACCCGGTCCGACGTCGAGCACGTCGCCCTTCTCGCCCGGCTCGGGCTCACCGGGGAGGAGCTCGCCCGGCTCGAGGGCGAGCTCAACCACATCCTGGACCAGTACCAGAAGCTGGCGCGGTTGGACACGGATGCGATCCCGCCGATGGCCCAGGTCATCGAGCTGGACAACATCCTGCGCGAGGATGTGGCGGGCCCGTCGCTGGGTGCGGACGCGGTCCTCGCCAACGCACCGGAGCGAGACGGCGACTTCTTCATCGTCCCCGCGATCCTGGGCGGCGGGTGATCGGGCGATGACGACCGACCTGACCACGCTGTTCGCGCACGAGCTGGCCGACCGCCTCCGCGCGGGTGACGTCACCTCGAGCGAGATCACGGCCGCGCATCTCGCGCGGGCGCGCATGACGGACCGCGGCCTCCATGCCTGGCTGACGATCGACGACGACCGGGCGATGGAGGAGGCCGACGCCGCCGATGCGCGCCTGGCCGCCGCCCGCGTCGAGGGGCAGGCCGCCGTGGGTGCCCTCCACCCGCTGCTCGGCATCCCGGTGGCGCTCAAGGACCTCGTCTCGCTGAAAGGCGGCCAGTGCACGGCCGGCTCCCGGATCCTCGAGGGGTACCGCGCGCCCTTCGACGCCCACGTCACCGAGCGCCTCCGGGACGCCGGTGCGGTGATCCTGGGCAAGACCAACATGGACGAGTTCGCGATGGGCTCCTCCACGGAGCACTCGGCGTACGGGCCCACCGGCAACCCCTGGGACCTCGGCCGGGTTCCCGGCGGGTCCAGCGGCGGGTCGGCGGCATCGGTGGCCGCATACCAGGTGCCGGTCTCCATCGGCACGGACACGGGCGGCTCCATCCGCCAGCCGGCCGGGTTCTGCGGGATCGTGGGCGCCCGGCCGACGTATGGGCGCGTGAGCCGCTACGGGATCGTGGCGTTCGCCAGCTCCCTGGACCAGATCGGGCCGTTCGGGCGGGATGCGCGGGATGCCGCCGCGCTGCTCCACGCGGTCTCGGGCCGCGACGAGCGGGACTCGACGTCCGCGCCGATCCCCGTGCCGGACGACCTCCTGCGCCTGCCTGACTCGGATGACGAGGCCGCCTCCTGGCTCCGCGGGAAGCGGTTGGGGCTGCCGAAGGAGTACTTCGTCGAGGGGATGGAGCCGGGCGTGGCTTCACGGGTCCGCGAGGCGGCGGCCGCGCTCGAGGCCGCCGGCGCGACGGTCGAGGAGGTCAGCCTCCCGCACACCGACTACGGCCTGGCCGCGTACTACATCGTCGCCCCCGCGGAGGCATCCTCGAACCTCGCCCGCTACGACGGCGTGCGGTTCGGGTACAGCGTCCGCGGCGGGGAGGACTACATCGCGGACTATCTCGCCACGCGGGGCGGAGGCTTCGGGCCCGAGGTCAAGCGCCGGATCATGCTCGGCACGTACGCGCTGTCGGCCGGCTACTACGACGCGTACTACCTCAAGGCGCAGAAGGCACGGACGCTGATCAGGCGGGACTTCGACCTGCTCTGGGCGGCCGGTTTCGACGCCCTGGTCGCGCCGGTGTCGCCGACGGTCGCGTTTGCGTTCGGCACCCGGCTGGCGGACCCCGTGCAGATGTACCTCGCCGACGCCTGCACGCTGCCGGTCAACATGGCGGGCCTGCCGGGGATGTCGATCCCGTGCGGGCTCTCGGACGGGCTGCCGGTGGGCCTGCAGCTGATCGGCGCGCCGTGGTCCGAGGCGGCGCTGTTCCGTGCCGCGCGCGCCTACGAGGGCGTGACCGCCGATGCCGGGTGGCGCACCGTGCGGCCACGGGACCTCGCCCTGCTGATGGACCCGGCGATGCGGACGCCCGCGGAACGCGCGGCCGCCGGGGACTGACCGGAGACGAGGGAGGGCAGCGACCCGGGCGATCGGGGTGCGACGAGCGCTGACGACCACCGGCCGCGCCCCTTGGCGTCGCGCCTCGGAGCTCCGCGCGATGCCGTACCCTGCAACCCATGACGACCGATCCCACCCCGCGCGCGCCCCTCGCCGAGCGTGCGCTCGCGCGGCGCGTGATCGCCGTGCCGCCGTCCGGCATCCGCCGCTTCTTCGACATCCTGGCGACGATGACCGACGTGATCAGCCTCGGGGTGGGGGAGCCGGACTTCGACACGCCGCGGGAGATCGTGGAGGCCGGCGTCGAAAGCCTCCGCGAGGGCCGGACGCACTACACGTCCAACTTCGGCACGATCGAGCTCCGCCGCGCGCTCTCCGCCCATCTCGAGCGGCTGTACGGCGTCCACTACGACCCCAACACCGAGGTCCTGATCACGATCGGCGCCTCGGAGGCGGTGGACCTGGCGCTCCGCGCCACCTGCGACCCGGGCGACGAGGTCATCCTCCACGAGCCGTCCTACGTGTCCTACGTGCCGGCAATCGTCTTCGCGGGCGGCACGGTCGTCCCGGTCGCCACGCGTTTCGAGGACGACTTCGCGCTGGACCCGGCGGCCGTCGAGGCCGCGGTCACGCCACGTACCAAGGCGCTGTTCCTGGGCTACCCGGCGAACCCCACCGGCGCCGTCCTCGACGATGCCGTGCAGGACGAGCTGGCCCGCATCGCCCGCGACCACGACCTGCTCGTCTACAGCGACGAGATCTACGACCGCCTCGCCTACGGCACCTACCGCCACCGTGCGTTCAGCTCGCTTCCCGGGATGCGCGAGCGGACGATCCTGATGGGCGGGTTCTCGAAGGCATACGCGATGACCGGCTGGCGCGTGGGCTGGATGTGCGCCCCGGCGCCGATCCTCGAGGGGATCGTCAAGGTCCACCAGTACGGGATCATGTCCGCCCCGACGGTCGCCCAGGACGCCGCGCTGGCCGCGATCCAGGGCGGGGAGCCCGCCGTGGCCGCGATGGTCGCCGAGTACGACCGCCGCCGCCGCCTCCTGGTGGACGGCCTCAACCGCATCGGGCTGCCGACCTTCGAGCCCCGCGGTGCCTTCTACGCCTTCCCGCAGATCAGCTCCACCGGCCTCTCCTCGGACGAGTTCACGGAGCGGCTGCTGCGCGAGGAGCGGGTCGCGGTGGTGCCCGGGAACGCCTTCGGGCCATCCGGCGAGGGCCACGTGCGGATGTGCTACGCCACCGCCTACGAGAAGATCGAGGAGGCGCTGGTGCGGATCGAGCGGTTCGTGGACAAGGTCCGGGCCGAGCGCCCCTGACCGGTCGCACCTCTCGGGCGCAAGGCGAGCACACGGCGTCGTGAACTTCGCCCCTTCCACGGGGGCCGAACGGCGCGTAGGATTCCGCGATCCGGGGCGCGCACGAGACACGGGCCGCCGCCTCCGGGTCTCGACGGAGGTGCGTCATGACCCGAGCGCTGGTCGTCCACCACGACATCGACCTGGCGGACCAGGAGGTCGAGTCCCTCCGGCGGTTCGGCTACCAGGTCGAGCAGTGCAGCGGTCCGACCGCGAACACCTGTCCCGTCCTGAACGGTGGTCGCTGCCAGCTGGCCGAGGACTCCGACGTGCTCGTCTACGACGCCTGGGCGGACGGCGACAGCGACGGCTCCACCCAGCTGATCAAGGATCTCCGCAGGGTCCACCCGCAGGTGCCCATCGTGCTCACCTTCCCGGGGATCGGGATGGAGGGCTTCGACGACGAGCCGACGCACGGCGTGGTGCCGCTGCTCGGCCAGCCGACGGGGGCACGTTTGCACGAGGCGATCCAGCGGGCGATCGCGCAGCTGAAGGCCGCCGACGGGTAGGGCCGGCGGCAGCCGGTAGAGCCTGGGGGCGGCCGGTCGGGAAGCCGACGAGCAGCGCGGGCAGCGGGCGTGCGAAACTGCCCGCGTGACCGGTGCGGTTCTCATGTTCTCGGGCGTGTTCTCCGTCGTCTGCGGGTCGTGGCGGGGCTATCTCGCGGCGCGCCGGGCGGTCCTCCCGCTCGTGCGCGAGGGTGATCCGACCCGGACGCTGATCGATGCGACCCGACCGCTCCACGAACGATCGCGCGTGCGTCTGGTGGCGCGGAACGTCGGGGTCTCGCTGCTCTGGCTCGGAGTCGCGATGTACGGGCTCTACCTGGCGACCGTCGGCATGGCGGTCTGGGCATGACGGCGGCGACCGCGGACCGCGTCGCGAGCGTGATGGAGCGCTACGAGGCGGTCATCGGGATCGAGGTCCACTGCCAGCTGCGCACGGCGTCCAAGATGTTCTGCGGCTGTTCCACGGCCTACGACGGGGCGGCGCCCAACACGCACACCTGCCCCGTCTGCCTGGCGCTGCCCGGGACCCTGCCGGTCATCAACCGGCGCGCGGTGGAGTTCGTGATCTCGACCGGGCTGGCCATCGATGCCACCATCCCGGGCCGCACGCAGTGGGAGCGGAAGAACTACTTCTACCCGGACCTGCCGAAGGGCTACCAGATCAGCCAGTACGCGATCCCGCTGGCCGCGGCCGGGCGGCTGGTGATCGAGACCTCGGCCGGCCCGTTCACGGTGCCGATCACCCGCGCGCACCTCGAGGAGGACACGGCGAAGCTTGTGCACGGGGATGCCGCCGGGGCAGCGGGTCCTCGCACGACGCTGGTGGACTTCAACCGTGCGGGCACTCCGCTCATGGAGATCGTCACCGAACCCGACATCCGCACCGCCGAGCAGGCGCGCCGGTACGCGGAGGAGCTGCAGCTGCTCCTGCGCGCCATCGGGGCCAGCCACGCGGACATGGAGCGCGGCCAGATGCGGGTCGAGGCGAACGTGTCGCTCCGGCCGCGCGGGACCCAGCCGTTCGGGACGCGGGTCGAGGTCAAGAACATGAACTCGTTCCGCGCGGTGGAGCGGGCGATCGACTTCGAGATCGAGCGCCAGGCCGCGGCCCTGGACGCCGGCGAGCCCCTGGTGATGGAGACCCGGGGCTGGGACGACGCCAGGCAGGCCACCTACCGGATGCGGGCCAAGGAGACCTCGGACGACTATCGCTACTTCCCGGATCCGGACCTGCCTCCGCTCCGCGTCGACGCGTCGTGGATCGACGGCGTCCGCGCCAGCCTGCCGGAGCTGCCGGCCGCGCGCCGCGCGCGGTACGTGGGGCTGGGCCTGGGCGCGTACGACGCCTCGGTGATCGTGGCCGATCCCGCGATGACGACGGCGTTCGAGGCGGTCTCGGCCGCGGGCACCGCGCCCGCGAAGGAGATCGCGAACTTCGTGACGGGCGCCCACGCGCGGGCCGCCAAGGTAAACGGGCTGAACGAGTCGGGGACGGCGGGGGCATCCACGCCGGCGGGCATCGCGACCCTGCTCTCTGCCATCGCCTCGGGGCAGGTCTCCCGGCCGACGGGACGGGACCTGCTGGACCGCCACCTGGCGGATGGCACGGCGGCGGACGAGCTGCTCGCCTCGGCCGGTCCGGGTCCCATCTCGGACGACGCATCACTCCTGGCGCTCGTCGATGCGGTCATCGCCGCCAACCCGGGGGCCGTCGCGGACCACCGGGCGGGGAAGGCCGTGGCGGGCTTCTTCGTCGGCCAGGTCATGAAGGCCACCGGCGGCGCGGCGGACGCGGCTCGCGCCCGCGCGCTGGTCCACGAGCGCCTCGACGGGGGAGGGTGACGCGATGAGCCTCCCCGGGCTGGTGCTCCTGCTGGTCGGAGCCGCCCTCATCGTCCTCGGCACGGTGCGAGCCCGCGAGCCGTACCGCCGCTACATGGAGCTGCGCGAGCAGGACGCCAACATCGCCCGCTATGAGGCTTGGCGAGGGGGAGTGCGTACCGACCCCAAGACGGGTTCGTCGGCGGCGATGCAGGTCCTGCGCCGCAGGGCGCAGATCGGCGGGCTGATCGTCATTGCCGGTGTGGTCCTCGTCTGCCTGGGCTTCATCGTCCGCTAGGCTTTGCGCGCGGCCGGTCCGATCATCGCCGCTGCAGCCGGCCGACCTCGATCGACGTGCAGCGGTCCATCACGACCGGAATCCCGGCGTCGGCCGCGATCCGGGCAGCCTCCCAGCTCACGATGCCGACCTGCAGCCACAGGCAGCCTGCTCCGACGGCCACGGCCTCGCGCGCGTGCCCGGGGCATGCGTCCGCGTTGCGAAACACGTCGACGATGTCCGCCGGCCCCTCGGCCGCCACCGCGGACGCGAGGTCCGGGTAGCACCGCCGGCCCAGGACCTCTTCCTCGAGCGGGTTGACCGGCACGACGTCGTACCCGGAGCGGAGCAGCGACGCCATGACGCCGTGCGACGGGCGGGCGGGCCGCGACGACGCTCCGATGATCGCGATCCGGCGGGCCTGCCGGAGCACCAGGGCGATGCCGGCGTCATCCAGGACGGGCACCGGAGCCCGTCCCTCGTGGAGATCTGTGAGCGCCCGCACACGGTCGAGGTCGGCTCGTCTGCGGAACCGTGCGTCGTCGGGTCCGGCATCGGGCTTGGTGGCGGACTCGGGGTCCGTCTGTTCCAAGGCGGAGACCTCGGCTGTGTCACGCGGGCCGTGCGGCAGGCCCTCCGTGGACCCTCGAATCATTGCACGGGCATCCCGACCCCGTGCATACTCTGTCCAGCCGCGAGGGTCCCTGGCCTCCACCGGACGCAGGGAGTCGCGACCCGTGACATTCAGAGGGCGGAGCCAACGCGCCCGCAGTTCCTGGTGATGCGAGACCGGTCTGGCTCGCGCGCCACAGCACGAGGAGAAGCAACTTGCGGACCAGCAGCCGGCTCGTCGCCTTGATCGGCGTCGCGTCGTTCGTCTTTGCCGCCTGTGGCGGATCGACCGCCACCACTGCCCCGACGGCGGCCCCGACGGCCGCCCCGACGGCCGCCCCGGTCGCAACCCCGGCCCCCACGGCCGCCGCGAGCGCCGCGAGCGCAGCCCCGACCGCCACCCCCGCCCCGAGCGTGGCGCAGGCGAACCTCAAGATCGGTGTCGTCACCGACATCGGGACCCTGAACGACAAGGGCTACAACGAGTACAGCTTCAAGGGCGCCCAGGACGGCGCCGCGCTGATCGGTTCGGCCGCGCCGCAGTCGACCGTGCCCAAGGATGCCTCGGAGTACGCGGCCGACATCCAGGCGTTCGTCAGTCAGAACTACGACGTCATCGTCACCGTCGGGTTCAACCTGACGTCCGATACCGTCAAGGCCGCCAAGGCGAACCCGAACATCCACTTCATTGGTGTCGACCAGTCGCCCGTGTGCGTTGACCCTCAGGGCAATCCGGACGCGACGTTCGCCTGCAAGGGTGACCCGAAGACGCTCCTCCCGAACTACTCCTCGCTGTATTACCAGGAGGACCAGGCGGGCTACCTTGCCGGCATCGTCGCGGCGTACGCGTCCAAGAACAACAGCATCGGCGCCATCGGCGGCACCACGCTGTGCGCCCCGTGCGTGCGCTACATCCAGGGCTACGAGCTCGGCGCCAAGTCCATCAAGCCGGACATCAAGGTCTCGAGCTCCTACGTCACGAGCGACTTCTCCGCGGCCGCGTTCAACGATCCGGCCGGCGGCAAGGCCTTCGCCCAGACCTTCATCAAGGCCAACAACCCCGACGTCCTGTTCGCGGTCGCCGGCAAGACCGGCAACGGCGTGCTCCAGGCCGCCTGCGCCGCCAACATCTACGGGGTGGGCGTCGACGTCGACCAGTGGGTCTCGCTCGGCTCACCCGACAACTCGTGCCTCATCACGAGCGCCGAGAAGCACGTCCAGTCGACCGTGAGCCAGGCCATCCAGGGCATCGCTGCCAAGACGATCGTCCCCGGCGACGACCTGTTCAACGCCGCCAACGACGGCATCGGTTCCGCACCGTTCCATGACAAGGCAAGCATGTTCGGCCCCGAGGTCCAGGCAGCCCTGGACAAGGCCCTGGCCGGCATGAAGGCAGGGACTCTCCAGACCTGCCCGGCCACGGGTTGCGGCGTCTACTCGAAGTAGCCCGCCTACCGCGCACCTGAACCAGGGACGGGTCGGCCGCTTGCGGTCGGCCCGTCTCGCATACCCCTCCTGAACGGAGCCTCCATGACCGATCCGACGGCCGTGATCGTCGCCCCGGCGCTCGAGATGCGAGGCATCACGAAGCGCTACCCGGGCGTCGTCGCGAACGACGGGATCAACCTGGAGGTCCGGCCCGGCGAGATCCACGCGCTCCTCGGGGAGAACGGCGCCGGCAAGACCACCCTCATGAACGTCCTGTACGGGCTCGCGACACCCGACGAGGGCGAGATCCTGCTCGACGGCTCGTCCGTCAGGATCGCCGGGCCGTCCGACGCGATCGCCCGCGGCATCAGCATGGTCCACCAGCACTTCATGCTGGTCCCGGTCCTCACGGTGGCCGAGAACATCCTCCTGGGCGAGGAGACGATGGCCAACCGCATCTTCTTGGACCGGAAGGAGGCTCACCGCAGGATCGTCGACCTTGGGCGCCGGTTCGGGTTCGAGATCGATCCCGAGGCGAAGGTCGCGTCCCTGTCCGTGGGCTGGCAGCAGCGCGTCGAGATCCTCAAGGCGCTGTACCGCAACGCGCGGATCCTCGTCCTGGACGAGCCGACCGCGGTGTTGACGCCGCAGGAGACGGACGAGATCTTCGCGGTGCTCCGGCGCCTCGCGGCCGAGGGCCACAGCATCGTCTTCATCAGCCACAAGCTGTACGAGGTCCTCGAGATCGCCGACCGGATCACGGTCATCCGGCGCGGCAGGGTCGTCGGCGAGCGCAAGCCGGCCGAGACCGACGAGGACGACCTCGCGGAGCTGATGGTGGGGCGCGAGGTACAGCTGGTCGTGGACCGGGGAACATCCCACCCCGGCGGCACGGTGCTCAGCGTGGCCGGCCTCCAGGCGAACGACGACCGGGGCCACCCGATGCTCCGCGGCGTGGACCTGGAGGTCAGGGCGGGCGAGATCTTCGGCATCGCCGGGGTCGCCGGCAATGGCCAGGACGAGCTGGTGGAATCGATCATCGGCCTGCGCAAGCCGGTGGCGGGAACAGTCTCCCTGGACGGCGTCGACGTGACCGGGCACACCCCGCGCGAGATGAACGAGGCCCAGGTCGCCTACGTGCCGGCCGACCGGCACCGGTTCGGGCTGGTCCTGTCGTTCCCGCTCTCCGACAACCTGGTCCTGACCAGCTACTACCGCCAGCCGTATGCGCGAGGGCTCGTCCGCAACCCGGCCACGATCCAGCGTGACGCGGCGTCTGCCGTGGAGCGCTTCGACATCCGGACGCCATCGACCGAGGTCAACGCCGGGACGCTGTCCGGGGGCAACCAGCAGAAGGCGGTCGTCGCCCGGGAGTTCGACCGTGACCTCAAGCTGCTGATCCTCGACCAGCCGACCCGCGGCCTGGACGTCGGCAGCATCGAGTTCATCCACCGCCAGGTCATCGCGAAACGGGACGCCGGCACGGCAGTGCTGCTGGTGTCCGCGGAGCTCGACGAGGTGCTGGAGCTGTCCGACCGGATCGGGGTCATGTACGAGGGCCGGGTCGTGGCGGTGATGGATGGCCCGACTGCGGACAAGAACGCGGTCGGGTTGCTCATGGCAACCGGCGGCGAGGATCGGGACCCCGACCGAATGGCCTCGTCGGAGGTGGTCGCATGAGCGGCGCGGCTCGCACCGCCACCGGCCGCTCGCGCGGCGGGTGGGCCCGGTTCTGGGGGGCCGCGGCGCTCCCGCTGGCCGTCGTCGTGCTCTCCGTGGCGGTGGGTGCGGCGATCATCCTCGTCTCCGAGCTCCTCGTGCCCGGCCACGAGTTCAACCCGTGGCTGCCGCTCATCGCCTACGAGGCGCTGATCGAGGGCGCCATCGGCAGCCCCAACGCGATCGTCTCGACGCTGGTCAACACCACGCCGCTGGTGTTCGGCGGCCTGGCAGTCGGCTTCGCGTTCAAGGCCGGACTGTTCAACATCGGCGTCCAGGGCCAGTTCCTGATGGGGGCGCTGGGCGCCGTCATCGTCGGCGTCTGGGTGTCGGCCCTGCCACCGATCGTGGCGATCCCGCTGGCGACGCTCGCGGGCATCGCCGCCGGCGCCGCATGGGGGTTCATCCCCGGATTCCTCAAGGCGGTCTCGGGTGCGCACGAGGTCGTCAGCACGATCATGATGAACTACATCGCGGTGGCCATCCTCGCCGCGGCCGTCAGCGGACCGCTCAAGGTGCCGAAGTCGCCGTCGCCCGTCACCTACGACGTCGGCAACGCCGCGTTCCCGATCATCATCCCGCCGATCGGCCACCTCGGGATCCCGCTCGCCGTGCTCGCGGCGTTCTTCGTCTACTGGCTCCTGCTCCGCACGACGTGGGGCTTCCAGGTGCGGACCGTGGGGGCCAACAGCGACGCGGCCCGGTACGCGGGCATGCGGCCGCGGCTGGTCACGATCGCCACGATGTCGTTCAGCGGCGCGCTGGGCGGCATGGCCGGGTCGTGCGTGCTGCTCGGCGTCACCCACACGATGACCTCGAGCTTCGGGACGACGGTCGGCTTCGACTCGATCGCCGTCGCGCTGCTGGCCCGGTCGAACCCGCTGTTGACGCTCCTGTCCGCGCTGCTGTTCGGCTCGATGCGCGCCGGTGCCGGTCTCATGCAGATCCGGGCCGAGATCCCGGTGGAGCTCGTGGACGTGCTCCAGGCGGTGATCCTGCTGTTCCTGGTGCTGGCCCCGGTCCTCCGCCGCCTGCTGCGGATCAGGCCGCCGGCCGGCGCCGCGGAGGCCTCCGCGACCCCGAACGCGACACCGCAGCCCGGTGCGGTCATCTGATGGACATCACCCCGATCGCCAACGCCCTGTATGGTCTCCCGCTGATCGGGATCCTGTTCCAGGCCGTGGGCTTCCTGGTCGCGGTCATCCCGCCCAACTCGCCGAACATCATGAACGCGGCTGCACCGCTCGCCCTGGCGGCGCTGTGCGGCGTGTTCTGCGAGCGGTCGGGCATCGTCAACATCGGCATCGAGGGGACGATGCTCGCGAGCGCGTTCACGGCATGGGTCGTCGGCGTCGCGATCAACCCCATGTTCGGGAGCCCGACGCCCGGCCCCGTGTTCGGGGCCACCCTCCCGCTCGTGATCTGCGTCGTCGCCGCCGTCGTCGTCGCGATGCTGATCTCGGCGCTCCACGCCTACCTGACGATCTCGCTCCGGGCGGACCAGATCATCAGCGGCACGATCATCAACATCGCGGCGTTCGGCGTGACCGCCTATCTCGACCAGCTGATCTCGAAGTCGTCTCCGGCCGGCGCGGGGAACTTCGCCGCCTACGTGCCGCCGACCTGGCTGACGGAGCTGCCGGTCGTGGGCTGGATCTTCGCGATGTTCCTCAACCTGGGGCCGATCGCGATGTCCACCATCGTGATCATGCTCGGCGCCCAGATCTGGCTGTTCCGCAGCCGCTGGGGTCTCCGGACTCGCGCTGTCGGGGAGCACCCGCGGGCGGCCGAGACGGTCGGCATCGACGTGATCAGGCTGCGCTACCACAACGTGATCATCGGGGGCATCTTCGCCGGTCTCGCCGGGGCGTGGCTGAGCATCGAGGCGACGAACTCGTTCCAGATCGGGATGACCACCGGCCGCGGGTTCATCGCCCTGGCGGCGATGATCATGGGCCGCTGGACGCCGCTCGGCGCTCTCGGCGCGTCGATCGTGTTCGCGCTGTTCATCCAGATCAGCCAGCTGATCAAGATCGCGCCGCCCGGCGGCGATCTCGGGGCGATCATGGGTTCCGTGCCGTCCCAGGCCTGGGACGCGCTCCCGTACCTGCTCACGATGGTGATCCTCGCCGGCGTCGTCGGGCGCAGCATCCCGCCCGCGGCCGACGGGCAGCCGTACGAGCGAGAAGCGGCGGCGTGACCGCGAGCGGCGCCGTCGATCCCTACGCCGCCACCCCGCTCGAGCTCGGCTTCGACCCCTCTGATCCCGGGTTCATCGCCGATCCGTACCCGGCCTACGCGCGGCTCCGAGCGGACCACCCGCTGCTGTGGAACCCGGCGACCAGCCAGTGGATCGTCTCGCGCTTCACCGATGTCAGCGCGCTCCTGCGCGACCGGCGCCTCGGGCGCACATACCTCCACGTCGCCACGGACGCGGAGATGGGGCACGAGACGCCACCCGAGTTCCAGGACCCGTTCTGGCGGCTGGTCCAGAGCGGGATGCTGGATCGTGAGCCGCCGGACCACACCCGCCTCCGGCGCCTGGTCAGCAAGGCGTTCACGCCGGCCACGGTGGAGGGCCTGCGGCCGCGGATCGAGGCGATCGTGGACGGCCTGCTGGCGGCCGCGATCGCGAAGGGCGAGTTCGACCTCATTTCGGACGTCGCGGAGCCGCTGCCGGTCACGGTCATCGCGGAGCTGCTGGGCGTGCCCGAAGCCGATCGCCACCTGCTGCGGCCGTGGTCGTCGGACATCTGCCTGATGTACGAGCTGAACCCGCCGGAGGAGAGCCAGCGACGCTCCGTGGCCGCGAGCGTGGCGTTCGGCGACTACCTGCGCGACCTCGCCCGGCAGCGGCGCGCCCATCCGGGCGACGACCTGATCTCGGGGCTGGCACAGGTCGTCGACGCCGGCGACGTCCTGACCGAGGACGAGCTCGTCGGCACCTGCGCCCTGCTGCTGAACGCGGGCCACGAGGCATCGGTCAACGGGACCGGCAATGCGTGGTGGACGCTGTTCCGCCACCCGGAGGCGCTGGCTAGGCTTCGTGCGGACCGATCGCTCGTCCCGACGGCCCTCGAGGAGCTGCTCCGCTTCGACACGCCCCTGCCCATGTTCGAGCGCTGGGTGCTCGAGGACATCGAGCTCCACG
>Ga0302321_100003879_pt1 | contig 12907 bp, 11 predicted proteins | sample Fen_T0_1_FD_202505 | JGI IMG/M metagenome (GOLD analysis project Ga0302321, IMG submission 202505) | Peat permafrost microbial communities from Stordalen Mire near Abisko, Sweden - Fen_T0_1 | ecosystem: Environmental > Terrestrial > Soil > Wetlands > Permafrost | place: Sweden: Abisko...
CTTTTCGCGCTAAAGCGAATCAAGGCTTACGTTGATGCGTGTCAATCCTGCATCGGCTAGCGCCCCGGCCTGCTGTTTTAAGAGGATGCCGTTTGTCGTAAGGCTCAGGCTGTGGAGACCTTCGATCTGCTTGAGTTGGCGTACCAGTTCTGGCACATCTCTGCGTACTAATGGCTCGCCGCCCGTCAGGCGGATCTGCTCGATGCCAATACCCACTGCAATGCGTGAGATACGCTCGATCTCCTCATAGGAAAGAATTTCACTTTTCTTCAGCCATGGAAGCCCTTCGGCGGGCATGCAATAAGTACAGCGAAAGTTGCACTTGTCGGTGACTGAGATACGCATGCTTTTAATACGACGCCCATAACTATCTGTCAGAAGTTCCATGACTTGACCTCTTTATGTATGATTCCGGACAATAAAAGTTAGTTTCTATACTATAACATATTTCTCTGTTTTGTATCATTGATGTATTCTCTATAAATTTATCAAAGGCGTGCGTATGTTTATTGAAAAAAAGCAGAGGCCCGAACGCTCTGTTTATAGCGAGGGCCTCTGCTCTTCTGTTTTAATTGGCTAGATTATGCGTCGTAATAGAGCGCGAATTCGATTGGGGCAGGTCGCAGGCGAACAATATCGGACTGATCACTTTTGAGTTCGATATATTTCTCAAGAAGATCGCTTGTAAAGACCCCGCCTTCGAGCAAGAAGGCATGATCGTTTTCTAACGCCTTCAGGGATTCGTCCAACGAGCCAGGCACGGAGCTGATCTCGCTCAACTCTTCTGCTGTCATGCTGTACAGGTCGCGGTCAACCGGGCCATACCCATTCTTTACTGGATCGATCTCGCGGCGGATACCATCGAGGCCAGCCATCAAGAGAGCTGAGAACAAGAGGTAAGGGTTAGCTGTCGGGTCTGGCGAGCGGAACTCAATGCGCTTTGCCTTCGCATTCTCGGTCAGCGGGATACGGACAGCTGCGCTACGGTTGCCTTTTGAGAAGACCAGATTGACAGGAGCTTCGAAACCAGGCACCAGGCGTTTGTAGCTATTTGTTGATGGTGCTGCGAGTGCCATGAGTGCGGGTGCGTGTGTAAGTATGCCACCGATGTAGTAATGGGCGAGCTGTGAGATACCTGCATAGCCGTCGGGATCATAGAAAAGTGGCTTTTCTGATTTCCACAGGCTCTGATGGGTATGCATGCCGGAGCCATTGTCGCCGAAAACAGGTTTTGGCATGAAGGTTGCAGATTTGCCATACTTACGTGCGGTGTTTTTAACCACATATTTGTACAGAAGCATTTTATCGGCGGTCTCAACGAGTGTGCCAAAGCGGTAGTCGATTTCAGACTGACCGGCAGCACCGACTTCATGGTGATGGGCTTCAACCTCGATACCTAAAGCTTCGAGGGTAAGGACCATCTCAGTACGTATATCTTGATACGTATCGCTTGGAGCAACCGGGAAATAGCCACCTTTAACATTCATCAAATGCCCAAGGCTGCTTTTGCCATCGCTGCCTGCGCTGTTCCACTGAGATTCAACCGAGTCGACTTCAAGATACTGTTTATTATCGGTAGAGGCATAGCGGACGTTGTCAAAGACGTAGAACTCTGCTTCAGGACCAAAGAAGGCAGTATCGGCGATACCGCTGCTGCGTAAATATTCTGCTGCTTTCTGGGCTACATAGCGAGGATCACGGCTGTAAGGTTTCTGGTTGCCGGCAGGACCAGGATGCATAATGTTACATGTGAGGCTCAAAGTAGGAACAGCGGTGAATGGATCGAGGAATGCTGTATTTGCATCGGGGATAACGAGCATGTCGCTTTCATTGATGCTCTGGAAGCCACGTATGCTGGAACCATCAAATGGTATCCCTTCCGTGAAAGTATCTTCCGTTAAGACATGCGTGGGCACGCTAAAGTGCTGCCAGGTGCCTGGTAGGTCGGTGAATTTAACGTCTACTATTTTGACACCGTTTTCCTTAACGAGCTTCAGGACTTCCTCTGGGGTCATCTGTTATATCTCCTCTTAACATGTTATCCTCGCGCCGTTGCAAGAAATGGGGCGGACGTTGCCTGGTAATGCCTTGGCAATTTTCTGTTGTAGTTAAACTTTCTCGATTTATACCTGAGAAAGTTCATGCCTGCATCTATAATATGACGTTTATGGTGGAGCATACTACAGTCAGTTTATCTGAAAGTTGCCACTGTTTTATTGTGCATTCTGCCCAGTTTTTGCACAAACTCTCCCCTACTTTTTATGAGTGAGCTGCAGATTACGGTTGCGAAAAAGTGGAAATGACAGGGAAAAGCGCCACATATGTTCTAACTAAACGTAAACTCTGCTATTATCTGCTCTATTTTTACACTATTTATTATTAGTATGCTGGCTGTGAAGAACAGCAGGCTCTGCTATTCTCTTTATAATGTTCGAGAGAATGTATGTCATCGATGGTATCTACATCAAGCGCCAGCCTTGGACTTGTATAAATCGTATAATCCAGATTTTGCCGTTTCGCTTCAGCCTGATAGTGCAGAGAGCTATTGACACCAAAGAGATAGGGAATTACCAATGGTGGGCGAGTGAGTAGTGCATTTGTGCCTGTGCCATCTGATGATGAAGCCAGGACGATAGTATGCCGTTTGGACTGCTCGATCATACCATCAATGTCGTCTCTCTGTAGCAGAGGGAGATCCGCAGAAATAGTGAGGAGAGCATCGGTGCCATCGGCTATTTCCCTGCTTGCGGCAGCCGTAAGTGCGGGATTGTGCCCTGCTCGTTCCTCGATAAGCGCTTTTGCGCCCCACAATTGGGCATACTCCAGCACGTTGTTATCGGCGCTAACAACGGCCACATGTGAGAAGGCGTGACTCTCTTGTAACACATCCAGGACATGATGCAGCATAGCGAGCATAAGTTGTGCCCTTTGCTCTGGTGTCATGTGTGCGGCGAGTCGGCTTTTTGCTTCATGCAGAGATTTCACAGGAACAAGTGCTGTATATTTCAATTGATGTCCTATTTAAGAGCGAGATAGCAGTAAAATGGTGCTATCTCGCTACTTGTTCTATCTTTAGCTGATTAAAAGTCCAATCCTGCTGCGCGCAAGACCGTGCGTGCCAGTTCTGCTTTCGCTGCGCTATCGCGCATAATCGTATTGGTAGTAACCGTTGGAATGCCCAGGTTTTCCACTTCTTCTGCTAGTTGTGCATCTTGCTCGTCGATCACCATTACATCCAGGAAATCACGATAGCAGCGTGCGACACCAACAGCCGAGACATCTATCTGCATACCACGCATCAATTTGTCTGCCGGCCCTTTAATCGGAGCGCCACCTACAATTGGGCTGACTGCAACAATCATCCCACTGGTCTCATGCAACACGTCATGTATCCCAGGCACAGACAGGATACTGCCAATACTAACAATCGGGTTGCTGGGAGCAATCAGAATAGCGTCTGCCTGTTTGAGTGCATCAAGCACGCCAGGGGCTGGTTTTGCTTCTTTTGCTCCAACGAAGACAACACCCTGCACTTCATCAGAACAACGTCGTTTGACCAGATATTCCTCAAAATGTATCAGTCCGACAGGTGTCTGAATGTGCGTGGCAATTGGCTGGTCGCTCATTGGTAGTATACGAAGTTGTAGGCCAAGACGCTGGCGCAGATCTTCAGTTATTTCACTAAATGTCTTCCCTTGTCGCAACAGATTTGTGCGGTGAATATGTGTTGCGATATCGCGATCACCCAACATAAACCAGTCTTCGTTGCCATAGCTGGTCAACTGTTTCATAGTATGATATGTGTCGTCGCGAATGCCCCAGCCATTTTTTTCGTCGACAATGCCGGCCAGCGTATACATGACAATATCTATATCAGGTGAGACGTGCAGGCCGTAGAAATCGCAGTCGTCACCAGTATTGGCAATTACCACCAGTTGATCCTGGGGTATTACCTGGACAACTCCTTGTAAAAAGCGAGCTGCCCCAACTCCTCCTGCAAGAACAACAATCATAAAAAACCTCAATCAAAACGAACAATTAAACGCTCTAAAGGGAGCCGTGCGCGCCGCTTGGGATCAGCGGCGGCATAGCCGACCGTGATCAATGCCTGAGGAATAAGCTGTGTATCCAACTCAAGGGCCGCACAGACCACTTCTGGACAGAAGAGAGGGGCACACATCCACCCGCTATCTAATCCTAAATCGTAGGCCGTCAAGAGCATGTTTTGAATGGCCGCTCCGATACTCTGAACCGCCATTGTTTTTTCATCTGCTTGCCGCTGAGCGTCGGGATAGTGATCCAGATCCTCCAGGTAGAGGCAAGGGATGATAAGTGCGGGTGCGCATAGAATGCGTTGGCGCGACTTTTCCAGTCGTACAGCGACAATCTCAGCTGGTTGCTCATCCATTTCCAGGTTCTGTTGCCAGGTCTCGCCCATCTGATCTGCTAACCGTCGTTTGAGTTCAGGTTTGGTCAGGACAACGAAGCGCCATGGTTGACGGCCATGGGGTGAAGGGGCCCAGCGTGCGGCCTCCAGTATCTGCTCAATCTGCTCACGCGCTACGGGACGTTCCTGATATTGGCGTACGCTTCTACGACTACGCATGAGTGTGGGTAGATCCGCGACACGTTGTGGTCTCGTGTTATGCAAGTTTTCAGGATGGACCAGCCCTGACTCAGTCGTAGAGTTCGCTGTGACTTCTTTCATGAAAATTTTAACCTGACTAGCGGAACATATCGGTTGCACTATCGCGTATAAGCGCGCGGGCATCGCCCTCAACCGGTGTATAATTGTAGCCGCGAATAAGTGCGACAGGCACACGATCTACTTTGCCCATGACCAGTTCAGCGGCTGCGGCCAACTCATCTGCGATTGCGATGATGCTAGCGCGTAACTCATAACCATAGGGATCTAATTGTCCCCGATAATCAGTGAGCGCTTGCATGCCAGCCACGCCGATGGCCATATTCACCTGCCCATTGCGCCAGGGGCGGCCCCAGGTGTCCGAAATAATGACGGCGATGTCGATTGCGGAATCTTCTTTTTGTAGCAGCTGCTGTAAGCGTGTACGTAATAGTTGTGCTGATTTGTCGGAATCGACGGGGAGCAATGCGAGTTGATCGGCCCCATCGATGTTAGATTCGTCAACGCCAGCGTTGGCACAGATGAAACCATGCTGCGTTTCACTAATCAGGACGCCGTGGTCCATGCGCACGATACGCTTACTTTCGCGTAGAACCACCTCAACGTGGCGTGGATCTTTATTACCCTGCTCTGCAATCATGCGTGCAAAGGGTGATGGTTCTATCTCGTCAAGCCTGACGGTGCGCCCTTCAGCCTTTGAGATGATCTTCTGTGTGACAACAAGAATGTCTCCCTGTTGGAAGGCAAGATTCTGCTGCTGTAGTGCATCGTAAATAAGTGTGCCCAGGTCAGTACCTTTGGGAATTTCACCAATGCCAGTGATCGGTATAATGCGTAGTTCTGTGCTCATTGCTCCTCCTCGTGCTGTCATTATATCGCCTGCTCAGAGCCAGTGCCAAACCTCTAGAGGCAAGCGACTATCAATCTGTGTTATTCTGAAACGTAAAGGTTCCCATATTCGAGATATATGTAGTAAGGAGCAAGGCTTCCTTGCAACATATTGTACTTACAGACTTTCACGTATTTTTATATCTTTTAGGAAGGCGAAAAAAAAGATGTTTAAAGCACTGGGGCGCTTGTTATTGGCGACAATATTCATTTCTGGTGGGGCGAATACTTTTATGAATCCCGATGGACGTGCTAAGAAAGTTGAGGATGCGGGCATCCCGCTACCGCGTCAGGCAACTATTCTCAATGGAGCGATTATGGTGATTGCTGGTGTTGCTCTTGCAATTGGTTTGTTGCCAAAGGTTGCTGCAACAGCACTGATTGGTAGCCTGCTTCCAACTACATATGTTGGTCATCCATATTGGAACGAGGAAAATCCTGGGAATCGTGCGGGCCAACAAACGCATTTTTTGAAAAACCTCTCATTGATAGGTGCGCTGCTCGTTGTTATCTCCGAAAAAGGGGAGTAAGCATCGAATGTTTTGTTAACTTTGTAGCTCTTGCGCTGGTAAAGTACATTGTGACATACTATAAGGCAAGAAACCTTCGGGGCAGGGTGTAATTCCCGACCGGCGGTAAAGTATATAGTTTTCTATGTACTGAGCCCGCGAGTCTAAGATCGGTTCTTTGTTGATATCGATTTATGACAGATTCGGTGCGATTCCGAAGCCGACGGTATAGTCCGGATGGGAGAAGGTTATTGCGCGGTTCGCCATAGGCTATCATAAGCAATGTGATAGCTGGTAGCGCTGCATCTATTGTATGCGTTATCTTTTTATGGTACCCTCTCATCTCCCTTACGTGTCCCCCTGGGTTAGTTGAATTGATGCCACTCTATGCTTTGCAAGGAGTCATCAATATAGCTATGGCCGAGGGATAGTCATGAATGTATCAACTTCTCTAGCAGAACGCACCTCATTCGAGGAATATGAGCGTTTTGATGTGCAAGAAACCTCCTCATCAGGAGGAGAACGCCGCTTGCAGAACGGTAAAACGAGTCTGTTCTATCGTTTGTTCACACTTCTTCCTCCTTTTGCACTTGGGGCCATGTTATTGGTTGCCTGGTATATTGCTACAAGCTCTGGCCGTATTAATAGCCTGATCTTGCCTGCGCCTGCGGATGTTTTTTCCAGTTTGATGGATGGCCTGAGGTCTGGTCTTTACTGGGAACATACGCTGATTACGGTTCAGGAAAGCCTGTTTGGGTTTTTACTGGCTGTGGCGATTGCATTACCACTGGGGTATGGAGTTGCAAAATCGCGCCTGTTAGCATACACACTGCAGCCGTATCTGGCGGCAGGTCAGGCCGTTCCTGCCATTGTTATTGCTCCATTTCTTTACCTCTGGTTTGGGATTGGCACGCTCTCCGTAATCGTTGTATGTATGCTCGTCGTACTTTTTCCAATGGTGATCAATACTGTATTGGGCATTCAGACGATTGAGCGTGAGTTGCTTGAGGCTGCGCGACTTGAAGGAGCTGTTGGCTGGTCAATGCTGACGCAGATTGAATTTCCTCTTGCATTGCCTGCTATTCTGGCGGCTGTGCGTACCGGATTGACTCTTTCAATCACTGGCGCGATTGTGGGAGAGTTTTTCTGTAATCCAGATCATGGCCTTGGCGCCCTGGTGCATATCGCACTGAACCAATATAACATGGCGTTTATGTTTGCAACTGTTATTGTACTTGCCGTGTTAGCTGCACTCTATTTTGGTGCAACATGGTTCCTACTGAAGCTGGCTGAGGTTGTGTACTAAAACGACACCTCTGGTATTATCTATTATTCGAATGGAGAAACATACTGCGATGTCTATTCGTCATCGTTCATCTATCATGCTCTCTTTGGCTGTACTTTTCGTTGTCATGCTAGCCGCCTGTGGTGGGCAAACAGAGACAACGGGAAGTAGCGTCTCAACAGCTGTTAAGCCTTTAAAGGATATTTCGATTGGGCTCGGCTACAATCCCGATATCCAGTTTGCGCCGTTTTATCTGGCGAAGAGTAAGGGCTATTATCAGAATGCGGGTTTAAATGTTACCTTCCACCATGGCATTGTGCCTGATCTGATTGGGACGATGGTAGCGGGGAAAAGCACATTTGTGTTTGCCAGCGGCGATGAGATGCTCGTGGCTCTGGACAAAAATAAGGGTCTGAAGATTTTGGATGTGGCCACAATCTTTCAAAAATACCCTGTAAGTTTAATTGTGCCTGCAGATTCGCCAATCAAGACGCTGGCTGATGTGAAGGGCCATTCGATAGGTGAGCCTGGCCCCTTCGGTTCGACGCATACAGGCTTATTGGCGTTGCTCTATAACGCGCACCTCTCACCTTCAGATGTCAAAATACAGTCTATTGGCTTCAATCAGGTCTCGGCCTTGATTACGCATAAAGTTGATGCCGTCATAGGGTATTCAAACAATGAGCCATTGCAACTTGAGCGCAATGGTTTCAAAGTGCGTACGTTCCCCGTTTCGGATTATCAACCACTGGTCTCCAATGGGATCATTACGACGCAAGATATGTATAGCAATCAAGCGCAAACGGTGCGTGATTTTGTGCAGGCGACACTTAAGGGGCTACAAGATGTGATTGCGAATCCTGCAGCTGGCGTTGATGCAAGCAAAGATCAGGTACCGGGCTTAAATACAGCTCAGGCCACTGATGTGCTTAAAGCCACGATTCCCCTCTGGCAAGGCAAGGGGCAGCCTGGCTATAACGATAGTGCGGCATGGGATGCGACTGAAAAGTTTCTGGTGGCGCAGAAGATGATCACGGCTCAACCAAATCTTGCGCAACTTTATACCAACAAGGCTCTTGCCTGACCTGAAAAAGAGAGGGAGCAGAGAAAGGACCACAAGTAGCGGTCCTTTCTCTGCTCCCTCTCTTTTCTTATCTTAGTAACCATTGTATGTGTAGAGCACAGTATTTTTAAATGTAACATCAGCCCCTGGTGCTACAACGAGGCCAAAGTTTCCGCTCGTGTTGCCGAAATCGCTGTTAGCTCTTTGGCTTTCCTTTATGCCGTTGATATATAAGTTAAAGGTATCACCAGAGGCTACAACGTCAATAGTGATTGTACCTTCAATTTTTGCTTGCAGCGAGATTTCAGTGAGGTTGTTTATTTTATTGTTATCGTAGTAATTAGCGGCCCACACCTTAGCTACTGGATCGATGATGAAGGCATACCTGGTACCTGGCTGGTTATAGAAAACGATACCAAAAGCACCGTGTGAGTTGGGTTTTAAGGTCGCTTGTGTCTGCACAACATATTTATTGGGCATACTTTGATTGCCAGGCAGAGCACTCAGGTAAGTACCGGCGAGCTGGTCGCCATTGGAGCCAGTATTGGTGAGCTCCAATGCGTCATTGCCGCAGGCAAGATGGGCGCTGCCCAAATTTTCCCACTGAGCATGTTGTGTATCACAATCTTTTCCGGGTCTGGCTGTACCATAGATCTTTGATCCCACTCCTGCAACTCCGGGGTAAGGACCTGGAAGTGGTGTATCGGCACCAGCGGTGGGCTGCACCGGAGGGATGCTCGTTTTGGTTGCCAGATCATTTATAGCTTTCTGGGTTGCTTTTGCAATTGTTGCTTGCCCACTATGATTACTATTCGCCGATTGGCCTTGTATATAGGCGGCCATGCCTCCACCAAGGATAACAAGGACAAGAGCGATGCCCCCAATGATCATCCATATTGGTCGTCTGCCACCCCGAGATCGCACTGGTGGAGCCTGTGTGAACTGAGCAATTTGGGCTTGCTGACTCTGTTGTTGAACTGGTGGTTCTTTGTGTATGTATTCTGGTTGCTTAGTAGAATGCTCTCCTTGCTGCGCTTTGAGGAGTTTTGCAGGCGTTGGGGCGTCGGCAACAGTAGCATCCGTATATGCAGAGAAGTCGGGTTCCGATGTTTGCAATGCTTGTATATGTTCTTGTTGTTTGACTGATAGATGTGCAGGCTCTTCGGTTTCTTTACTATGAGCGCCATCTTTCATAAGCATGGTAGATAGCGCGGCGGCCTGCTCATTGGCCTCTGATGTTTTATAGCTGGCTTGAGTGGGCATCTCATCTTCATTGGTGTATTTTTCCGGTTCGTTCGTTGTGCTGATAAGGAGAGGTGGTTCTGTTGAATCGCGTTGTGAAGATGGTTTCGCCGCCGTATTTTGTAAGGCTTCCATTGGGCTCTGTGAGGTCTCCGTTACAGCCTGGCGTAATGCCTGCGCGAAGGCACCTGCGCTATGGTAGCGTTGTGCAGGTTTCTTTGCGATAGCCTTCATTATAACGGCTTCGACATTGGGGTGTATTGATGGATTGAAACGTGAGGGCGGCGGTGGCTCTTCCAACGCGTGCTTGATAGCGACGGCTACTGGTGAGGTACCTGAGAAAGGTACACGACCTGCAAGCATTTGGTAGAGCATGACGCCAAGAGAATAAATATCGGTATGATAATCGATTGGATCGCCGGTCCCTTGTTCTGGGGAGAGATATTCGGGTGTGCCAATGATCGTGCCGATGCTGGTGAGGTGCCCATTGCCCTCACTTTCAGTGACATCTTTCAGCACTTTTGCCAGACCGAAATCGGCCAGCAGGACGCGTCCATCGGCGTGGAAGAGAATGTTGCCGGGTTTGAGGTCGCGGTGCACAATGCTTTGAGCGTGTGCACTATCCAGAGCTGCAGATGTTTGTTCGATAATAGGCACAACTTCTTCCGGTGAAAGCGTCCCGCGTTTTTCCAAGACATCGCGCAATGTCCCACCAGTTACATATGGCATGACAAGATATGCAGTGTCGCCTTGCTCTCCGTATTCGTATACTGGCATGATATTGATATGATCCAGGGCCGCAATGGCGTCAGCTTCGCGACGGAAACGCGCCAGGAACTCCACTCTGTGTTTTTGTTCAAACACGATACCTGGTAAAACTACCTTGACTGCCACCGTTCGTCGTGGACGTGATTGTTGCGCTAAATAAACTGCACCCATACCACCGCGCCCGATGAGACGCTTGAGTGTACATGTTCCGAGCGCTTTTCCGAGTAACTCGCTGCTGTCAGTTGCCACGCTCGTCAATCCTCTCACTGAAATATATCAAAATTCTAGTGTTTTTCATCTGTAAGATCTCTTGTTACAATATTTATGCCATTTGTATACACTATCACAGTTTCCTTTCATGTGTCATCAAATGATGTCGTTGATAGGAAAGGTGACGCTAGTGGCGGTTGCATCTTCATTATAATGGACATTTCATTGTCGTCAACTATTGTACCGGACTAAATAGCTTGTACAATAGTAAGGAGTAGAGGATGTAAAAGAGAGAGAAAAACCGGGAAGATTTTTCTTCTTATATACATCTTACTCTGGTGGTTCTGTATGAATCGTTACATTGCTCAAGTTTGGATAGGCGCGTCTAAGTGCACGTTTGATCTGCTCTGCCCCGACATGTACCTGGCTAAGTGGTGCGTGAGCATCAAAAATTGTATGTAGAACGACATCGAGTTCGAGTGAACTCTTGTTCCCTTTTAAATCAACTGTCACCCTACCTGGCCTATAGAGACGTATATCGTGAGCGCTCCCGTTGCCTGCAATGCCGTCGGCGATTCTGCGTATATTATTAGCGATTTCTGTATACTGGTTGGTAACTTCCTGGCGTTTCGCGACATTTGTACTAGGAGCTTCCAGGTGGGTGGTGATACGTCTTAAGTGCCTATTACTTTGAAGTATTGCTTGTTCTAGCTGTGTGGCGACGGCATGTGCCTCGCCTAGATCCATATCTTTCTGTACTTCAAGGTCAAAATCGGCTTCAAGCTGGCCTTTTACATCGCGTATGTGAATATCATGAGCATGGACGCCATGTAAGTCTGCCAGGTAGTAAATCTGCTCGGTAATCGTTTCGCTTGGCGCTGCAATGGGTTCGACATGGACGACGCAGTCAACTTCTCCTTGTTCTGAAAAAGCATGAGGCACTTCCATAGCCGCCTTTTCTACATCGTTGCTTAAGGCATGGATCTGCTCAAACGATAAAGTACGAGGAGCGGCGATAATAATGTCTGCGAAGAATTTGTTGCCAGCGCGACGTATACGTACACGTCGCACCTCTGTGATGCCTTTTACTGTGGTCAGTCGTCTCTGGATCAGGCTTGCCAGTTCTCCGGGGGCTTTATCGAGGAGCGCATCAATTGTTTTTTTTGCCAGGTTGAGGCTAACCCAGATGACGATGCCCGAGACTCCAAGTGCCGCAATGGCGTCTGCTTGCCCTAACCACGCTGGTAGGTGAAGTGTCTGTGTTAGATAGACGATGAGCAGGCCAAAGATAACGACAGCTGAGCTCCATATATCTGTGCTGAAGTGCAGTGCGTCGGCTTCTAGCGCCTGGCTCCCCATTTTTTTTGCTATACGTGACAGTGCTCTTGAGCGTGTCATGTCAACCGCTATCGAGATTCCCATGACGGCAAACGCCCAGAAGTTCACGTCGATCTGTCCTTCATAGAAGAGCAGGCGGCGTAGTGCTTCGTAAATGATCCAGATTGCAGTTAGCAGGAGAAGTGCGGCCTCCAGGAACGCTGAGAGATTTTCAACTTTGCCATGTCCGTAATTATGACTAGCATCGGCGGGACGGTCGGCAACGCGTACGGCGAAGAGTGTGAGTAACGCAGCTACCAGGTCCAGCCCCGAATGTGCCGCTTCGGCCAAGAGTCCCAGGCTACCCGTGAGCAGGGCAACAATGATCTTCAATATAGTAAGGCCAATGGCGGCTACTACTGAGAAGAGTGCGACGCGCGTTTTTTCATGTTGCGTTTCGTTCGTACTTGCCATCTGTTTTTGTTATTCCCTAATCCCACAAATGCCGTTTTCTGTATGATACCGTGCTCTATTGTACTCGATAGATCATAGTAGAGCAAGGAAAAGTTTCGTGTGCAAATCCAGGGGCAATTTTATAGTTATTTTTGCCATATCTTTGCCCGGCTAACATGAAAACTACTAATTGACATTGCTTTCGTCTGCTGTTATTCTGTTAGAGAACAATCATATATATACAAGACTGACCCGCGTTGATCGAATATAGTACGAGGTTGCTACCCAACAGCGATCCGAGGTATGGTGAGAGCTCGGCATGGTCTGTACATCCTCAGAACCCTTTCGTGAGCGGCTGACCGAAGAAAGTTGCCGTGAGCAATTAGAGAATGCATTGCTTGTATGGTGACAAGTAGGACCAGGTGGGTGGCTCCCAAGCAGCGGAATAGCCTGAAAAAGAGGTCTTTCCACCTTCGTTACGATGTGGTACGAAAAGAGGATGAGTTGCACGTGTTGCGCAAATCTTT
>Ga0302321_100003880_pt1 | contig 12906 bp, 10 predicted proteins | sample Fen_T0_1_FD_202505 | JGI IMG/M metagenome (GOLD analysis project Ga0302321, IMG submission 202505) | Peat permafrost microbial communities from Stordalen Mire near Abisko, Sweden - Fen_T0_1 | ecosystem: Environmental > Terrestrial > Soil > Wetlands > Permafrost | place: Sweden: Abisko...
ACCAAAGACTTCGAAGGTGTGACCGGAAAAATCACCATCGACGCCCAGCGCAATCCGCAGAAGAGCGCCGTCGTGCTGAAGATCGAAGACGGCAAGGCGAAGTTCGAAACGTCGATCGCGCCCTAGCGCCCAAATCGCGTGACTCAGTTCCTTCAGCAGATCATCAACGGCCTCTCGCTCGGGTCGATCTACGCCCTGATCGCTCTGGGCTACACGATGGTCTACGGCATCCTGAAACTGATCAACTTCGCCCACGGCGAGGTGTTCATGGTCGGTGCGTACACCGGTTTTTACGCCGCTGGCGCGCTCGGCGTGGCCGGCTTCGAAGCGAGGAACCAAGGTTTCCCCCTCTATTTGGCGCTGCTCGTGCTGATCATCGCGATGGCGGCGGCAGCTGTCTTGGGCATGACGATCGAGTTTTTGGCGTATCGCCCCGTTCGCAGCGCTCCCCGCCTCACACCATTGATCACCGCAATCGGCGTGAGCTTGTTTTTGCAGAACGCGGGCATGCTGTTGTTCTCGCCCAACCCGCAACGCTACCCCGCGATCTTGAGCGAGGTACGCTTCGAGCTTTTCGGCGTGATTGTCACCAACATCAAATTGACGATCTTCGGGGTCGCGCTGTGCTTGATGCTGGGCCTGCACCTGTTCGTACAAAAAACCTGGACTGGGCGGGCGATGCGCGCGCTTTCTTTCAACATCGATGCCGCCAAGCTGATGGGCATCGACACCAACCGGGTGATTCGTTCGACGTTTGCCATTGGCTCGGGCTTAGCCGCCGCTGGCGGCATCCTGTTCGGGCTCGACCAGATCACGATCAACCCTTTGATGGGCGTGCTGACGGGCCTGAAAGCGTTCGTCGCCGCGGTTTTGGGCGGAATCGGCAGCATTCCGGGCGCGGTCCTCGGAGGGCTTCTGATCGGTCTAGCTGAGCAGCTCACCGCCGGTTACCTCTCGCCCGCGTATCGCGACGCCATCACCTTCGTAATCCTAATCCTCATCTTGCTGCTCAAGCCGGAAGGCTTGCTGGGCATCGTGCGGGTGGAGAAGGTGTGATGCGAGCGCTGGTTCGCGTCGCCCTCACGGCTACGGTGCTGCTCGTGATCTACGGCCTTCAGGTCGGTGTCGAGCACGGCTTCACGGAATACGTGCAGCGCATCATCCTGCTCGCGGGCATCAACGTGATCCTCGCGGTCGGTTTGAATCTGATCAACGGCACGACCGGGCAATTTTCGATTGGTCACGCGGGGTTCATGGCGGTGGGCGCTTACAGCGCGGCGTTCGTGGGCGTGAAGCTCGCGGCCCCGATACACGCCGCCCTCGGCCCTGGCGCTGTCGCGGACGCCGTTGTCTTCAACCTGGCGCTGCTCGCGGGTGCACTGTTTGCCGGCATTTCGGGCCTCGTCGTGGGTATGCCGAGCCTGCGCTTGCGCGGCGACTATCTGGCCGTAGTCACGCTCGGCTTCGGCGAGATCATCCGAATTCTGTTCAACAATGCGACCTTTCTCGGCTCGGCCACCGGCTACTTCGGCGACAGTCCTTCGGGACTGCCCGAGTATACGAACTTCTTTTGGGTGTTCGCGTGGGTGACCGCGATCGTGGTGTTGATCCACAACCTCACGTTCTCGCAAACCGGGCGTTCCTTGACCGCGATTCGGGAGGACGAAATCGCCGCCGAGGCAATGGCCACACCAACCACCCGGCTCAAAGTGATTGCGTTCGCAATTAGCGCGGCTGCCGCCGGCATCGCGGGGGGTTTGTTCGCCCACATGCAATCCGGAGTACGCCCCGAAGACTTTCGGTTCGAAAAGTCGATCGACATGATCGTGATGATCATCGTCGGTGGTTTGGGGTCGATTTCTGGGGCAATTTTGGGCGGCATATTCGTGGCCGTCTCCCTCGAGTTGATGCGCGATTTACAACAGTACCGGCTCGTTCTCTACGCGCTGCTCTTGATCGTGATCATGATCGTGCGCCCTGAGGGACTGCTCGGCACCCGTGAACTGCACCACTTGCTTCGCCGCAAGAAGCCCGCTACGCCCCGCGCGCCGACGGAGAGCGTGTGAGTCTGCTCGAGCTGCGCGCAATCGATAAGATTTTCGGCGGGCTGCACGCCGTGCGCGGCGTCTCGTTCGAGGTCGAAAAGGGAGCCATCTTCGGCCTGATTGGCCCGAATGGCGCGGGCAAGACCACGCTCTTCAACGTCATCACCGGCGTCTACACGCCGGAGCACGGCGAAATTCTGTTCCAAGGCAAGAACATCGCGGGACTCAGGCCAGCGCTGATCGCCGAGCGCGGCGTTGCCCGCACTTTCCAAAATATCCGGATTTTTCGCACCATGACCGTGGCTGAGAACGTGATGGTCGCCGGCCACCACCTGCACAAGGCCAGCATAGCCGACGCCATGCTGCGCACGCGCGCTTACGAGCGCGACGAGCGCGCACTCGGCAAGCGCGCGCATGAGCTGCTGGAGGTCTTGGGCCTGGCGCAGCTCGCGGGCGAGGTGGCCGGCAGCTTGCCGTACGGCTCACAACGACGCTTGGAGATAGCGCGCGGGCTGATGCTCTCGCCGCAACTGCTATTGCTGGACGAACCGGCGGCGGGAATGAACAGCCAGGAAGCGGGCACCCTCAACGAGCAGATTCGCTTTCTGCGCGACCAGCTCGGGCTGACCGTGATCTTGGTCGAGCACAACATGGCGGTCGTCATGAACGTGTGCGAAACGATCCACGTGGTGGACCACGGCGAGACGATCGCTCAGGGCACGCCCTCCGAAATCAAGGCTGACCCAAAGGTGCTCGCTGCCTACTTGGGCGAAGAACGAGGCCCCGGAAGCGAGGCTTCGGCGTGAGCGGCGCGGTTGCGCTCGAGCTCTCCTCGGTGAGCGTGAAGTACGGCGGGATCGCGGCGTGCAAGGGCGTTTCTCTGAAGATCGAGCGCGGCGAAATCGTGACGTTGATCGGCGCCAACGGTGCCGGCAAAAGCAGCGTACTGAAATCGGTCATGCAGCTCGTTCCGCATGCGAGCGGCACGATCCGCGTTTTGGGGCACGACGTAAAAGGCATGGCCACCCACCGCGTCGTCGAACTGGGTGCGGCGTTGGTACCCGAGGGCCGCGCCATCTTCGGAAATTTGAGCGTGCGCGAGAACCTGATGCTGGGCGCATTTCTGAATCGCGGCGCCCCGACGATCGAAAGGAACCTCGCGCGTAGCGTTCAGCTGTTCCCGCGACTCGGCGAGCGGATCGAGCAGAACGCCGGCACGTTGTCCGGTGGTGAGCAACAAATGCTGGCTATCGCCCGCGCCCTGATGGCCGACCCGAAATTGATCTTGCTGGACGAACCGAGCCTCGGTCTGGCTCCCAAGTTAGTTACACAAATATTCGAATCTATTACACAAATAGCCGCTTCCGGAATCACGATCCTGCTCGTGGAGCAGAACACCCGGTTGGCCCTGCAAGTCGCGCAGCGCGGCTACGTGCTGGTCACGGGCGAAGTCGTCCTCTCCGGCGCGTGCAGCGACCTGCGATCGGACCCTCGGATACGTGAAGCGTACCTCGGCGAAAATATCCAGGCCTGATTCGCTCGGCGGCGACTCGGTGCTGGGCGCGCGGACCCGCAGCGCGCGTGCACGGTTTACTTTTCACGGCAACGTGCGCGAGACGCGCTACGGCTGGCTGCGGCTGACGCCGGCCTATTCCGTACACTTGGTGCGCGAGCTGCTCGAGTCGCGGGCGCGGCCCGAATTGCCCGTGCTCGATCCGTTTTGCGGAACCGGGACCACACTGCTGACCTGCGCGGAGTTGGGCATTGCCTGCGCCACGCTCGACGTGAATCCGTTCTTGGTCTGGCTGGCACGCGCGAAAACTGCCAAATACAGCATACATTCCCTGACGCAGGCCGGCTCATTGCTGGAGGAGATGAGCCGCGCGGCGCTCGCTCGCGGTAGTGCGCCGTGGCTACCCGCGTTGTATCAAATCGAAAAGTGGTGGGGTAAGCCGGCCCTGCACGCGCTCGGACGTGCCTTCGCGGTCCTTCGGCGTTCGAGCGCAGACAAGCCTGCACGAGACTTGGCCAAGCTCGCCTTCTGCCGAACTTTGATCATCAGCGCGAACGTGAGCTTCGGACATCAATCGATGTCGTTCGTGCAAGAGGAGCAGAAGAGCGCGAGCGCGCGGAATGTTTCGGTGGCCCTGCGTGAAGCGTTCACGCCCATCCTCAAAGCCGCGGCGATTGCGCTACCCCGAAGCCCCAGGCGCGTGCACCTGGGTGACGCGCGAACGGTGGCAAAACACGTCGGCAGAGCGGTTTTCGGCACGATCATCACGTCACCACCCTATGCCAATCGGATGAGCTATGTGCGCGAACTGCGCCCGTACATGTACTGGCTCGGCTACCTGGAGCAGCCGAGCGATGCCGGCGATCTCGATTGGCGGGCCATCGGTGGTACTTGGGGCTCGGCCACGAGCCGCGTGGCGACCTGGCAGAGCAAGCGCGATAGCCCGCTGGCCGAGCTCGACGTGATCACCCGCGAGATCGCCCGGAACAGCGACGTCCTGGCGCGCTACGTGAGCAAGTACTTCGTCGACATGTTGGAGCACGTGAACAGTCTGTCCAGCGTGGTGGCACCCGGAGGCCAGGTGCACTACGTGGTGGGCAACTCGAAGTTCTTCGACGTCGTCTTGCCGGTCGAGCGGATTTTCGCCGAGATCTTCGAGCTGTGCGGGTTTCGAGGGGCGACCGTGACCACGTTGAGGAAGCGGACCAGCAAGCGCGAGCTCTACGAATACTTGGTCAGCGCCACCCGACTCTGACGGTCGCGCCCGACGCCCGGGCGCGCTATCCTCTGTCCGTGAACCGCGCCGCGTTTGGATCCGCGTTGTTGCTCCCGTTGGCTCTCGCTGCCTGCGCGCCCAGTCTGCCGCCGCGCTGGGCCGAGGGCGGGGCACCATTGTCGATCAGTCCAGCGCGCTGGGAACGCGGCGAAGACCAGGACGCGATCGACATCCAGGCCGACGGTCGCGTCCTCGAAGGCGGACACCTGCGCTTCGTCATCGATCGGGTAGGCAGGGTGAGCGACGACGATTACGAAGCGTTTGCGGTGCTCTTACCCGACGGGCACGTGGTGGGCACGGACAACCGCGCGCTCGGCTTCGTGGGGCTCAGCAATGCAACCCCGCCGTTCGCCGAGCATGCTTGGCTCAGCCTGCAATCGGACGGCCGTGTACTCTTTTACGAACCGAACGGTGATCGTACACCCCTTGGCAAGTGGACTGGCTGCAACGGCCCGAGTCGCCGCAGCTGCACGCTCGTCACTCAGATTTTTACGGTACGGAACTTCCGCATGGTCCCGCCGAACGGTCCGACGTTCGGCGTGGGCGTCGGCGTGGGCGTCGGTTTCTGAGCTGGCAGGGGCCCATGAAGCGGGCTCGAGGGCGCCCGCTTTTGTGCCTTCTGCGGCGATTTAGGCTATGGACGTGGCGCTGACTTCTCAAGGAGCCCGAGGAAAATCCCATGTTGGATGCACGCTACGTCGCTGATCATTTCGATGAGGTTCGCGCTCAGCTCGCCCGCCGAGGTGCGGAGTTCGCAGAGGCCATCGACGGCGTGGTGAGCTTGGTGACCGCACGCCGGGAGCTCACGCGCAAGACCGAGCTCTTGCAAGCGGAGCGCAACACGGCCAGCGACGCGATGGCAAAGCTCGCCAAGAGCGGCGACAAGCAGGGCATGGCGGCGCGCCGAGACGAACTGAAAGCGCTCTCGGAAACGGTCAAAGGGCTCGAGCTCGAGCTCGCCGCGGCTGAAGCACGAATCGAGGAGATCCTGCTCGGTATTCCGAACGTGCCGCACGACTCCGTGCCGGATGGCCAGAGCGAAGACAAGAACGTGGTCGTGCGCACCTGGGGTGAGAAGCCGACGTTTGACTTCGAGCCCCAGCCCCACTGGGAATTAGGGGAAAAGCTCGGTATTTTGGACTTCGAGCGGGCCGCCAAGTTGTCAGGGGCGCGCTTTTCGGTGCTCTGGGGCTTGGGCGCCCGCCTGGAACGAGCCCTGGCCACGTTCATGCTGGACTTGCACACCGGAGAACACGGCTACACCGAAGTGTATCCGCCCTACCTGGTCAAGGCCGAAGCGCTCCGCGGCACCAGTCAGTTGCCCAAGTTCGAAGAGGACTTGTTCAAGACCAAGCGCAGCGATCCAAACGATCCGAGCGCGCTGTATTTGATCCCGACTGCAGAGGTGCCGGTCACCAATCTGCACGCGGACGAGATCTTGGAAGCCTCCCAGTTGCCGCTCGCTTATGCGGCTTACACGCCCTGCTTCCGCAGCGAGGCAGGCTCATACGGTCGCGACGTGCGCGGCCTGATCCGCCAGCACCAATTCGACAAGGTGGAAATCGTGCGCTTCGCAACTCCCGAGCAATCATTCGAAGAACTCGAGAAGCTGACGAGGCACGCGGAAGAGGTACTGAAGCGCCTCAATCTGCACTACCGCGTCGTCGAGCATTGCGCGGGCGACTTGGGGTTTGCGGCCACGAAGGGCTACGATTTGGAGGTGTGGCTGCCTTCGCAAAGCGCCTACCGCGAGATCTCGAGCTGCTCGGTGTTCGGTGACTTCCAGGCGCGCCGGGCGAAGATCCGCTTCCGCCCAGAGCCCAAGGGCAAGCCCAAACTGCTGCACACGTTGAACGGCTCAGGCCTGGCCATCGGCCGCACCTGGGTGGCAATCCTCGAGCAATACCAGCAAGCAGACGGCAGCGTGCTCTTGCCTGAGGTCCTACGGGCATTCATGCGCACGGATCGCTTGAGCCCGCCCAAGAGCTGAGTCGACTGGGGGCCGATGGTTGGGAGATCAACCACTACGACCCCGAGAGAGAGAGCACTCGACCCCTCGACCGGGTGCGAGGCGGGTGACCTCGGGATCATCCGCCGGGCACCTCAGCGGCGCTTCTTCGCGCGCACGCTGCTCCTGCCGCCGCCTGCGCCCTTGCCGCCGCCTGCGCCTTTGCCGCCGCCTGCGCCCTTGCCGCCACCGGCGCCCTTGCCGCCACCGGCGCTCTTGCCACCCCCCGCACTCTTACCGCTCGCGGCCGCGCTCGGTGCGGCTTTCCCGCCGCGGCCAGGCTTGTAGCTCTTGCCCCCGCCGGTGGTCGGCTTGGCTGCGCTCTTGCGCGTGGGTGTCGGGCGATGACCCACTTTGAGCAGCGGCACGCCGCGACCCCGAAGCGGGACGCGCGCGGCGGCTGCGCGCGGACCCGGGCCACGCGACCGGCGTTTGCCCGCGGATTCCGGCGGTTCGAGCGCTTCCCCATCTTCCAGCGCCTTGACCACCGCCTCCGGAACCACGCGCCGCGCCAGCACTTGGCGGCGCAGGATGGCAACATCCTCGATCACTACCGCCACGCGGTCGCCGAGCGAGATGGTGTCACCCGAGCGCGCACCGACGACGCTCAGCTCGTCGTCCGCCATCTCGTACTGATCCGGGCCCATACTTTCGTGCTTCACGAGCACGTCGACGAACGGCGTGTCGAGTGTCACGTAGGCGCCGCTACCGACCAGAGCGGTGACTACGCCTTCGCACGTCTCACCGATGTGATCGCGCATCAGCAAGCAGCGATACAGATCGACGACCTCTCGTTCGACGTCCATGGCCGCCCGCTCACGCACGCTGGCGGAGGTCGCGCTCTGCGCAAGCTCTTCCAGTGCGTGCTCGCTGCTGATCGGTTTGCCGCCGCGCAGCAGGTGCTTCACGGCGCGGTGCACTTGCACGTCTGGATAGCGACGAATCGGCGAAGTGAAGTGCAGGTAATTGGTGGAAGCTAGCCCGAAATGCCCGACGTTTTTCACGTCGTAAGCGGCCTGCTTGAGCGAACGGAGCAAGAGCATCTCCAGCACCTGTTTGCGCGCGTGGGTCGAGATGCGCTGCAGGAACTTGGACACGCCGAGTGGCTCGCTCATCGCATCCGCGTCGAACTCGACACCCAGCTTCTCCGCGATCAGGCCGAGACGGGCAAGCTTCACCGGATCGGGCTTGCCGTGAACGCGGTAGACCGCGGGCGACTTCCGATCGCCGAGCCAGGTCGCCACCAATTCGTTGGCGAGCAGCATCAGCTCCTCGATCATGTTGTATGCGCGTTTGATGCCCGGGTCGGAGGTCCGGCGCGTAACGTCGATCGGGGCCTTGGTGACCGGATCGAGGGTGAGCTTGGCCTCCGGTAAGTCCAGATCGAGCGAGCCGCGGCTCATGCGCGCTTTGCGCAGTTTCTTGGTCAGCTCCTCCATCACGCGCAGCTCTTTCTTGAAGGCTTCCGCCGGCGCGCTCTTGGGTGGCAGCTCGGTAAAACCAAGGGTTCGCGCCACGCCGCCATAGGTGAGCATGGCCGCCGAGCGCATCACGCCTTCGACTATTTCGAACGTCTTCAGTTTGCCGTCGCGATCCAGATCCGCGATCACGCACAAGCAGAGGCGGTCCTTCTCGGCCAACAGCGAACACAGGTCGGCAGCGAGTGCCGCGGGCAACATCGGTATCGCGCGGTCGGGCAAGTAGATCGTGCAACCGCGGCGTAAGGCCTCCTTGTCGAGCTCACTGCCGGGCTGCACGTACTCGCTGACGTCTGCGATGGCGATCCAGGCACGGAAACCGTCCCCGTGTCTCTCCACCCACACCGCGTCGTCGTGATCGCGTGCGTCTTCGGGATCGATAGTCGGCAGCGGAATGGCTCGCAGATCGACTCGGCCTTCCAAGTTCAGCGGCAAGAGCCGCGCGGCCATGGCCTCGGCTTCTCGGATTGCGCCTTCCGGATGTTGCTCGCTGACCTGCTCGCGAATCAGGATCTTTGCGACCTCTACGTTCGGGTCGCCCGGCGAACCGAGCACCGTAATCAGTTCACCTTCCGGATTTTCATCGGGAAACTCAGGGAATCTCGTGATTTCCGCAACCGCGGCATCGCCATCCTCACCGAGTTTGGAATTGTTCGAGAGCACGATCGGCCCGCGCAGGCGCGAGTCGTCCGGCTCGAGCCAGACGCTGCGGCCACGCCGACGCAACACGCCCGCGACGCGCGGGTTACGACGCGCGACGATGTGATCGACTCTCCCCTCGGCGCCGCGCGACGAACGATTGACGACCGTGACCTTCACGCGGTCACCGTGCAGAGCTGGACCAATTGCTTCGGGCGCAATGTACAGATCGTCGTGACCGACCGAATTGACGAAGCCGAAACCGCGCGGGTTCAAGGACAACACGCCCTCCCAACCCTCGGTTTGCGTCACCTCACGCAGCTCGGCAGTGTACCGCCCACCATTCAGCCGGCGGATTCGCTTCTGCTCGGCGAGTTCGTCCAGGGCTGCTACGAGCTTCGGCACGTTGGCCGCGCTCACGCCCAGCTGTGCCGCGAGTTCGCGCGCGTGGATCGGTTTCTTTGCTTCAACGACCATGCGAATCACTTCGCCCTTCGCTGGGATTCGGCTAGCCATGGCGGCCTTCTACCACCTTCTGGCAAGCGAAAGCTCGCCGGCCGACATCGGAAGCGACCGTCGATCGTTGGGCTTTTCGCCCGGTTCAGGCTAAGAACCCAGCGTGCGAAGGGCGCTCGGTCTGTTTGGTGTGCGGCTTGCCGCGGTCTTGGCTCTGGCGGTCTCGGCCGCGCTCTTGGTCGATTACATCGGCCGAGTGCCGACGTTTTGCTCGCCCGGCTCGGGTTGCGCGGCCGTCCGAAGCAGCGGCTATGGCTACCTCAGCCTATTCGACCTGAACCTACCGCTGCCGGTATTCGGCCTGCTCGGCTTCGCGCTGCTCTTGGGCGTCGCCCTGACCCGGGGGCTCGCGCGCCTGGTGCCCCTGGTGGCGGCCGTGGGCGGCGCGGTTGGCGTCGGCTTGTTCGGCTTGCAATGGCTCAAGATTGGCCATTTGTGCGCGCTGTGCGTCACGGTCGATGCACTCGGCGTCCTGGCTGCCATCTCTGGCATCGTGCAATGGCGCGGGCACGGCGACGCGAACGAGGAATTGGGGTTGCGGTGGGGGGCCTGGCCGCTACTTGCCTGCTTGGCTTTGCTCGGGCCGCTTGCTTGGCCCCAACTGCGGCCGCTAGCCCCGGTGCCCGCGGGCGTCCGAAAGCTCTATCTTCCGGGCAAGATCAACGTCGTCGAGTTTGCCGACTACGAGTGCCCGTTCTGCCGACGGCTGCATCCTGAGTTACAAGCGGTGATCGACTCCTATGCCGGCAAGGTCCATTTCACGCGCCTGAACTTGCCACTCAAGAGCCACGAATTCGCCCACGGTGCGGCGCAAGCCCAGATTTGTGCGCGCGAGCAGGGTAAGGGCGATCAGATGGCCGATCGGCTATTTTCAGCCGATGATTTGCACCCCTCGAGCAATCGCGAACTGGCCAAGGAAATAGGCGTCGAGCTGGGCGCGTACGACCGCTGCATCGCTTCCGGGGCCGCCGACAAGATCATCGAGGCCGAATCGAAAATTCTAATCGACGACGGCTTACAGGGCCTGCCGACCACCTACGTTGGAGCCAAGACCATTCTCGGAGCGCAGCCCGAGGAAGTATTCCGCGATGCGTTCGACCGCGCCGAGCGTGGTGAAGGCGACCGGGGAATTCCCGGAACGGTTTATTGGCCGATGGTGCTCGTGCTGGCGCTCGCCATCAGCTGGGTAGGTCGCGTTCAGCGTGCTACGCTCTGACATGGAACACACGAATTCGAGCGAAGGCGCGGTAGCCAACATCCGCGCCACCCCAGGACAAGTTCCGTTCGAGGTTTTCAAAGCGCTGCCCAAGACGGACCTGCACGTCCATTTGGATGGTTCACTCCGACTAGAAACCATCCTCGAGCTCGCCCATGCCGAAAAGGTCGAGCTCCCCGCGAATGACGTCGAAGGGCTGCGCGCCGCGATCGGCTGCGGCAGCAACTTCGGCTCCCTGGTCGAGTACCTGCGAGGCTTCGAAATCACGCTGCGCGTGATGCAAACGGAAGCCGCGCTCGAGCGCATTGCGTTCGAGCTCGCGGAAGACGCGCACCGTGAAAACGTTCGTTACATGGAGGTCCGCTACGCGCCCATGCTGCATACCCAGCGCGGGCTGAAGCTGACCAAAGTCGTCGAGGCAGTGCTCGACGGCCTGCGGCGCGCCCGAGAAACGTACGGCATCAAGGCCACCGTGATCATCTGCGGTATCCGCAACATTTCCGCTGAATCATCGTATCAGATGGCCGAGCTCGCCGTAGCCTACAAGGGGCGCGGTCTGGTCGGCTTCGATCTAGCGGGAGCCGAGGCGGATTTTCCGGCCAAACATCACCGTGCAGCTTTCCAGCTCGTCCGGGACAACAACATCAATTGCACCATCCACGCTGGCGAGGCCTACGGGCCAGAGTCGATCGCGCAGGCCATTCACGTGTGCGGCGCTCACCGCATCGGGCACGGCTGCCGGTTGCGGGAAGACGGTGATCTGATGCAGTACTTGAACGACCACCGCGTACCGCTCGAGTGTTGTCCTTCGAGCAACGTCCAGACCGGCGCCGTCAAGGACCTCGCGTCGCACCCACTCAAGCTCTATTTCGACCTCGGCCTGCGGGTCACGGTGAACACCGACAACCGCCTGATCACCGATACCAGCGTTTCGAAGGAGCTTTACCTCGTCCACACGCAGATGGGTGTGCCCTTCGCCGACATCAAGAGCATCATCTTGGCCGGCTTCAAGTCGAGCTTTCAACCGTTCCACGAGAAGCAAGCCGCGCTCCGGCGTGTGGGCGTAGAGCTCGATAAATACGACGACAACGGGGTCCTGCTCACCACTCAGAACGGCGCTGGCAACGAGCGCGCGTCCCGCAGGCCGCGCGCTAGCGCGGGGGCCGTGGCCGACGCGGAGTGAAACCGGCTCCTTTCGAGCTTGTTTCCAATTATTCACCGGTCATCGGGATGGAGAGTGCCTGGTGGCCGCCCAGGGAGGCACGAGAGCAGGGTATCCAGCGGGTCGCGGAAGGGTCAGAAGTGCACGTCAGCGCGAACGTCGCCGGTCATCGCCGCCTCGAGGGTATTGACCGCCTCTTCAATCTCGTCCGATTGGCTCACGGGCAACTTGATCTGGAAGCGGATGTATAGATCCCCTTGTTCGGTCTTGCGTTTCACACCTCGACCCTTGAGGCGGGCAATTTGTCCGCTCTGGGCGTGCTTGGGCACGGTGAGGGTGATCGCGCCGTCGGGCGTTGGCACACGCACCTTGGCGCCGCGGTAGGCCTCGCCCACGGTGATCGGCAAATCGAGATACAAGTCCAGACCCGAGCGCTCGAAGTGCGGGTGCTTGCTGACACGAATGTTGAGGATCAAATCCCCGGGTGGGCCGCCGTACGCTCCGGGCGCGCCATGACCAGGGATACGCACCTTGTCGCCGTCACCCGCTCCGGGCGGGACGCGCACGGTGATCTCGTCACCGCCGTCTTGCAGCCGCAGTTTCAGCTCGGCGCCCCGCAAAGCCGAGATGAAATCCACGCTCACCTCGCTGGCAATGTCCGAACCCTTCATGCCCGAGCTGGAACCGCGCCGGCCGGAACGGCTGAACAAGTCACCGAACAAATCGCCGATTCCACCGCCCGGGGATTCACCGGGGCTACTGAACAAGTCCTCGACGTTCACTCCGCCGCCGCCTCCGCGACGGGTCCGATAGCCACCCGGCATCGGGCCGCTACGGTAGGAGCGAGCGGCCGCGGAATTGAAGCCCTCGCGTAGGCCTTCCTCGCCAAATTCGTCGTAAAGTTTGCGCTTTTCCGTATCGGACAAGGCCTGATAGGCGCGATTGACGTTCTTGAAGCGGGCTTCTGTCTTCTTGTCGCCCGGGTTCTTGTCGGGGTGAAGCTGGGCCGCCAGCTTGCGGTAGGCCTTCTTGATTTCGTCGTCGCTGGCGCCC